>Ga0315310_10001625_pt1 | contig 14264 bp, 10 predicted proteins | sample TDP5_MG_FD_203630 | JGI IMG/M metagenome (GOLD analysis project Ga0315310, IMG submission 203630) | Freshwater sediment microbial communities from Lake Towuti, South Sulawesi, Indonesia - TDP5 | ecosystem: Environmental > Aquatic > Freshwater > Lake > Sediment | place: Indonesia: South Sulawesi... | reverse complement strand
TTGTCCTATGATGAGATTCTCCAGGATATTCCATCCGATATTATTATTGAATTAACGACCTCCACGCCTGATGGAGAGCCTGGCATTACCCACATTCAAAAAGCTTTCCAGCATCAAAAGCATGTGGTCACCACAAATAAGAGCCCCTTAGTGCTAAAACTCTCCCCTTTGAAAATGATGATATTTCAGAAAGAGAAGAAATATTAGATTCAAGGTAGAAGCAACCTAAAAAAGGGGTAAAGAAGCAACCTAAAAAAGGGGTAATATTACTGAATTGAAAATTAGGGTAGTTTAAGTACGTTTAGATAAATTTAGATAATCGATGGATGATGGAAGATCAATATTATCGAATTGGACAGACCGCTAAATACCTTGGTGTTTCCATTCAAACTATAAAAATGTGGCTAAAAAACCAGAAAATTCAGAGTATCCGTACCCTTGGTGGAGAACAGCAATTCTCTCGGTCTGAAATTAATCGCATCTTAGGTCAGAAAACTCCGATACCTAAAAAAACTATCCTTTATTCCCGTGTCTCCTCCCGCGATCAAATACACGATTTAGAATCGCAAGAAGCGCTTTTAGAACAATTCGCGGTTCAGAATAATTATGTCCAGATTGTTAAATTTAAAGATGTGGGGAGCGAACTTAATCCGAAACGCCTCGGCTTTACAAAAATGTTAAAACGCATCAATAACCAGGAAGTAGCGGTCGTCATTACGCCCTATCGCGATCGCTTAATCCGCTTTGGATTTGAGTATCTCGAATCTTACTTTCAATCTCACCAGACTAAAATAATTGTGCTGAATCAGGAGGGGATTCAGGACCCTCAAAAGGAGTTAGTCGATGATCTCATCGCTATCATTACCTCCTTTTCGGACAAAATTTATGGATTGCGCAGCCATAAGATCAAAAAATTAATTCGAAATATTCGGGCAGAATTTCAGTCGAAAGACTGCAAGGGGAGAATCCGCTCCTAATTCTGGAAAAGTTGAAGGATATTCGCCAATCTGCAGCCCGGTTAAAGAATTTGAAGCCATGGCAGAAACCCTATAAAAAATCGAAAAAGCTGCGTCGGCGGTTGAATCGCTGGAATTTTGGCCAATTCCAGCGGTTTTTAGTATATAAAATGCAGGCAATGGGAAATGCTGTTGCCTTTATCAATCCTCGAAACACCTCGTGCCGTTGTTTAAACTGCGGCAAAATCACACGCTGTAAATCCGAATTGTTTCGCTGTAAATGGTGTGGATTTACGGTGAACCGGCATTTGCTTGCCTTAATCAATATTTTCGGGGTCTATTTGCAGGATTTACAGCAGAGCCCTCAAGATGTAGCGAGCCCCGTTCCCGCAGAAGGAGTCCAAATGAAGATGACGGACGGAGAGTTCCGTGAACTCAAGGAAACCGTTATCCGAGGGCTAAGCCAAGTTCCTCAAAGTACCGAAATGGTACTACTTTTATCTACTTAGCAGAACGGTAATTTTTTACCAGAATTTAATTGAAAAATATTATTAAGCGAGTTATTCATAGTAATTAGGAAAAAATAGATAAATAAGGGGTATAGAAATGAGAATTGATGTGAATACGCTCAAAAGTTTAGATAATTTTAAAGGATTTTTAGATAATAATCGAGTTACAGAATTATTTAAAGTGTTTAAAATAAAATTTGCGGCAGGTCATTGGGCAGCCGGCGATTTTGTGGATCGGTTTGCGACTCAAGGATACAATGAGGGGCTTTCATCCGATATTATGGACCAAATTCCACGGGTTGCAGCGGCAAAAATAGAAGGAATTGAATTCCATAACAATCTTTTCTTGACTGAAAGTGGAGAAATTGATGAGGACAAAATAACTCAAGTGAAAGAAGCACTGAAAGAGAATGAATTAACCCCAACCAATATGAATACGAACCTCTGGGGAACCCCAAAATGGAAATTAGGCGCGGCAAGCAATATGGATAAGAATTTAAGAGAGGAAGCAAAGCAAATCCTACTCGATGCTATTGAAATCGCCAAAAAAATGGGTTGTTCCTCAGTAGCATATTGGCCCGGAAGCGATGGCTGGGATTATAATTTCCAAGTGAATTATGGCACCATTTTGGATTATTTTATTGACGTCTGTGTCGAAGTGAATAAAGAAGCAAAGAAGAGAGGGATGAAATTTGGAATAGAACCCAAATTGCATGAACCCCGGGAGGGCAATATTATTATCGGCACGACAGAAAAAGCGGGATTGGTGTGCAAAGAAGTAAATACTGTTTGCGGCGGAACAAATATGGGAGTTGCGTTGGATTATGGTCATATCCAAATGTTTGCCGGCGAGCCAGCGGATAATCTCTATACAATGAAGCGCTTTGGAGTTCCAATCCTGAACTTTCATATCAATAATGCGAAACTGCATTCAAACGATGAAGATCGCATTACCGGAACAGGCGATCTCTGGCGCTTCATCGATTTCTGTTACGCGGCAATTGATACGGAGTATCAGGGCTGGTTCGGCGAAGACCAATTTGAATATCGGACCGATCCTGTGGAAGCAATGACCCTTTCGCGTGAACTCTTCGGGAATTGTATAAAGAAGGCGCTCCTAATTTATGCAAAGAAAAAAGAACTTTTGGAAGCTCAATCCACCGGAGATGCAGTCAGAACAAGTAATGTGGTTAAAAGAATTATATACAATGAATAAATGAATGGATGGAAGTTAGGTGGATGGGGTTATTTTGAAATTCGATACTTTTTTGATGTTTTCTGGGGGCTCTTATCATGTTTCTAATGCTCGCAATGGTTGATCTAAAAGTCGTCCTATTGCAGAGGCGAGAAAGACAGAAGGAGAAGCCTCGCACTTTCGCCAGAAACATAAATTTGGGGATGGGACTTTTCCGAGGGAGTTCAAGATAGGCACGGTCAAGATATTGTATCAATTGTTCGGAAGTCAGGTGCGGATAATTAATCAACGGGGTGCTCCAATTGTACTTGTGCCAGTCCTTCGAGATGAGCAGCCCTTTATCTTCCACTTCCTCTGCAAGTTCAGTTCCTGGGTAGGGCGTTAAAATAGAAAAAGAGAGCAGATCCAATTCCAAGGATCTCGAAATTTCAATGGTGTCCATCAAATCTTGGATAGTGTCATCAATATTTGCACCTAAAATTACATTGCCTTGAAGCATAAACCCAAGATCACGAAGGATCTTGATTGCAACTTTTATCTGTTGAGATTCAAATTGCTTTTTGAGCGCCTTTAGAGATTTATTAGAATAACTTTCTATTCCTAAGAAAAGCGAAATAAATCCAGCTTTTGCCATTTTTTCAAAAGTGCTTGGATGTTTTGTTACCATATCAACCCGGGCGGAGGTTATGAAAGAGAAATTTAGCTTTCTCCTGATGATTTCTTCACATAATTGCTCCACATGCTTTGGGATCATCATAAAATTATCATCGATAATATAAAGTAAGTTGCACTTGCTCTCAAGTTGATATAATTCTTGTAAAATGTGAGGTGTGGAGCGATATCGGTATATATTATGATAAAATTTGGGGATATAACAAAAGGTACAATTGAAGGGGCAGCCACGACTGGTTTCCACGGCTTCAATTGGGATACCGAAGAATGTATATTTCTTCCGGCGTTCTTTAGAAGGCAGAATACGCGCAGGAAGGCGTAAATGATTCAAATCTGTTAGTGTCCTCCCGGGATTATGAATGATACCCCCATTATGCTTATATGAAAGGCCGTTTACACCCAAGGGACTATTTTTCAGAAGTAGTTCTCGAAAAGTGAGCTCACCCTCAGATCTTACCACCATATCGACCCAGGGAGAAGAGAGAGTGTCTTCGGGAACCGTAGTAGGATGCCAACCGCCCAGGATGGTTGTGGATCCATTTTTTTTCGCAATTTTGGCGATGGCATTTGCATGATAGATTTGAAAAGTAAAATTAACACTTATACCCACATAATCTGGGTTGAAATTCTGAATTTCTTGCTCGAGATTTTTCAAATTACTGGGTCTATTGTCAAAGATTCTGGTTTCGGCAATATCATGAATGTGTGCTACAATGTATTCTAAACCGAGTGGGGAAAGATTTATTTCCGTTTTGGGCCCATACCGAAAATTCTTCGGATAATCAGGCATTATGAGCAGCACACGCATCTTTGAAAACTCTCCAATAGGTATTTCAGATGAAAAATTACATAAATATATTATGATGATAAATAAAAAAGTGGGGGACAAATATGGGAGTGGCGTTATGGGGGACAAATATGGGAGTGGCGCTAGATTACGGGCATATTCAAATGTTTGCAGGAGAACCAGCGGATAATCTCTACACAATGAAACGATTTGGAGTTCCAATTCTAAATTTCCATATCAATAATGCAAAATTACATTCAAATGATGAAGATCGAATTACTGGCACTGGGGATCTTTGGCGATTCATCGATTTCTGTTATGCAGCTATTGATACAGAGTATCAGGGCTGGTTCGACGAAGACCAATTTGAATACCGAACTGACCCCATTGAAGCGATGACTCTTTCTCGGGAGCTATTCAGGAATTGTACTAAAAAAGCGTTACTAATTTATGCACATAAAAAGGAACTCTTAGAAGCACAGAATACCGGAGATGCTATAAAAACAATTAATATGGTTAAAGAGATTATATATAATGGATGAGAGAACCAAAGTCTTTGCATATAATTTCGAATCAATTGAGGAGTGATTCCAAAAAAGGGTATAAAATAAAAAAATAAAATATCGGATTATAGTTTTTGAGTCTTCTTTAGCCTAATTGTTACTGAAACTGCAAAAAATATCGCTATCCATACGAGAAACAGTGGGAATGCTGGAATTTGGTTTCCTGTTGAATAGTATGCGATATAGAGTGGATCGTGCACTATGCGGCCGCCCTGATATTGCCCGTATTCTGGATAGCCTACAATAAATAGAGCTGCGGTGGAGGTAGGATCAAAATTAGCCCACGCTTTCTCAAAAGGGATTCCGTTTACGAAATGATTAGTTTGATTTATTGCATAGCTTATAATTAATTGCCCAAATGAACCAATTAATTGCGTCATACCGGAGACGAACTTAATGAATTCTTGATTTGTTTTGATGTCCAATGATTCATAAGCGGCAGAATATGTATGAGGGGTATGCAAGGGATCAGTTAAATTTTCAATGGAATAGGTCGGTTTGGAGGAGAAAGCAAAATCGAATGCGTGATTACCTTCGACTTGTGTTGAAACGGTAGTTAAGCCAGTTTTATGGATTGATGTATTAATTGCACTACCTGTAGGGGTGGTTAAGACATAATGCTCATCCATCCCAGCCATAATAAAGGCCCAATGTGCTGTGCATAATACCCAATCCTTCGGCATATAATGCAAATCACCAGGCTTAACCAAGATCCATTTTTTGCCTATTTCATCATAATATTTGAGAATGCCAAGATCGCCATAATTATAATTTACAGATAAACTGGCTTTTTTCGCAGTACCATTGAGAACTAAATTATATTGATAAGCTATGTACGTTTGATTCCCAATTACTTCAGAACCACCGATATACGAGCCGGGATCAGTATAATTCCATCCATCTAAAAATTTTTTAGTGGTATGATTAATATGGGGAAGATAAAAAATAATGTCAGTGTAGTTATATGCCCACGAATAAGTAATTATATTGGGAGTTGAGGCATCTCTGGATAAAGGTTTTATAATACAAGATGGATGGGAGATAATCCCTACAGTGTCTCTCATTTCTTTGTTTGATTGGCCCATATAGAAGAATGGGGTTATATTTTCGCCATCTGTATAATCGCGATTGTGGTCTGAATCACTAAAGCCGAACCATGCAGTCAGCACATCTGCAATAAGAATCTCATGTCCATTAAGATAGTAATGCATCCAAAACAATTGAGCAGGCGTTACCCAAATGGATTGTCCATTCTCATCCCAGTCAGATTTATTCATAAAGGCAAGCATGCCCATCTCGAAATTGCCTTCTTTAATCCATTTGATGTTCCAGGTATTATTATACCATGAAATTTCTTTGCTAACTAGCGGATGATTCCATTTTGAATTGTTGAATACCATTATATCCCAATAATTTTCCGAAAATGTATGGCCATTAAAGACTTGCGCCTGTGTTGGAGGTTGCGCTCGAACGGTAATAACTTGAGGCACTAAAAGGAGACCCATGCAAATCATTAATAAAAGAATTTTTCCTTGCGATTTGATGAGACTCATAGAATCACTTTTTGTTAAATTCGCTAATAAACTACATTGATGTTCCTTATAAAGATAGATTCTTATTTATGTTTCAAATAGCGGGACTCAACATATTGGAGAGATTATTTAGAAATTTTGGTAAAAGATGAGGAGGATTTCTAAGTTGGTCTTGCATTTGAAAAAAATTCAATGGAAGCGAGTTTGAAGGTATAGAACGTATTTAAAGGAAATTAAACAAGTTATTTACTAATATAACGGTAAAGATATCAATTTATATTTTGGTTTCTTTGGCGACTTCTACTAGGGCACGAACATTTTCAAGTTTGGCATCTTCGGGCAATCCGATTCCAGGGGCGAGGATTAACCCTTCTGAGAAATTTTCGATCACTTTGCGGCAATACCTCTTTACTTCATCAGGGGAACCAATAACTAATAATTGATGGGGGACATTGCCCATTATACATGAATGCCCACCAAGGATATCGTGTACCATGAAAATATCGGTTGGACCATCCAAGTTGAAGATGATTTTTCTTTTAGGAAGTTCATCTCGAAAGAGTTGGAAATGTTCTTGGGTCCAAAACCCTTCAAAGCTTGGCATAGGTATATAACCGAGATCAATCAAATCTAGGAGCAATTGCTTGAATGAAGGCCAGTAGAATTCCATAAATTGGGGAAAACTAAGGAAATTGGCATCGCCACGATGGAGAGGCATAAAAATATTTTTGCTACCAGACACTTCAGCTAGTAATTTTGCCGTTTCCACCATATATGGCTCGAATTTATTGGATAGCAGTTTAACTTGGTCAGGTATCTTATGAATATCGCGGGAAATGCCACGTAACCCCCGAAAAAAATCTGCGATATAATCATAAGGAGCGCCCGAATAGCCGGACAAAGAGCCGCAGAAAACGACGGTGCCGTCCGCCTCGAGTTGGTTTAGAGTTTTCACCAGGTTTTTGCTAATAGAATTAATTTTTATTATAAGCTTCAATATAGAGAAACTGAAGCTCAACCAATCCTTTTTGAAGAGCCCCATCAATTGGGGAAGGATTTTTTTCCCAAAGAACTTCGTGCCATCCGCCAAAAAAGCGGTATACTCGTCAGATTCCATATAAGTTTTTTCAATGAATTGGTACATGCGATCTTCGGGAACTCCGCCAGTTCCTGGAAAATTTAGGAATTTTAAATCGACCAATTTCGCAAGAGTGCCAAATCCCGCAAATGGAAAAAAGACACCATCAAAATCAAAGAATTTGTTGGTTTCAAGATATTTGGCATTGCCTAGTTTTTGATTATAAAAATATTCTTTAGCCGTTATACCTGTATAGCGGGCAGAGAGGATGTCATGCTCAAATGCAACGGGCGGGCGATCTGTGGGTTTTAATTGAATCGCATTTTGGATCCGATCGAACTTCTCTCGGTATTTTGGATTAGTCTGATACTGAATTTCCATATTTTTCTGGCGTTTTTTGGCCGATCCTTTAATTACGGACTCGAACAGTTTTTTAGTGAATCCTCCATGCCGAAAGCTACGTAAAATATGATAAGTATGCCACATTTCTTTAACCTTCTAATCCATTCATGCTTTAAATAAATTCATTGCGTTTTAGTTTTAAATAAATTCTTTACACAGATAATGAATTAAAAGTAATTTACTTTAAGGAAAAACTTGAAGATGTAATTTCAAGAAGAATAATTAAACTATTCTCTTGAAGGCGAGATACGAAATGGAATCGTTGGACAAGGATCGAATATTTCGTGATTTAGGGAAATTATTTTATGGAAAAAATGAAGAGAGATTTTCATTAGAAAAATTTTTTCGATCAATAAATAATGCGGAAGTAATAGAAGAACGATTAATTAGGCGGAACACTAATGAATGAGCCTGAGATCACTTCATTGGAACGAGTCGAAACTGCCTTAGCAGTTAAACAGGCCGATCGAGTACCTGTGGCACCTATGATCGCTATTCATGCGGCAACTATCGCAAATATCCCAGTTAACGATCTTTTGTTTGATTTTGAGGCAGCTCAACATGCAGCCAGGAAAGTTTTTGATTTATATAAGGGGTTGGACATCATCACATTCATGCCTGGTATAGGTTTAATGTATAACTCGCCTTTTATTTCCACACATTCCAGATTCTTTTTTAACTGGCAGTTTGGGGCGCCAAACCTTCCCCCCCAGTTAAATGAAGTCCCTTTAATGGGTCCCGAAGGATATGATAAAATTTTGGATGAAGGCGTCATTCCGTGGCTCAAGCGTCCTCTAGATTTCGATGCACAGGAGATGCTTACTACCACTTCAAAAATGAAGAAAGAGATGAAATATTGGCTACGAGAAAGACAAATTCATACCTTTATATCAGCGACTTCGGTCACTCCATTTGATTTACTCTGCCAATTTCGGGGGCTACGGAATTTTTTTGTGGATTTACGCAAACAACCAGAGAAAGTGGTAGAAGTAGCGGATTTCCTTGCGCCAGGGTTGGCAGCCCTTGCCGAATTCATGTATTCAGAAATAAAAGGGGTTAAACGCATTTTCATTGGCGGTGTTCGTGGATCTGCGACTTTTATCTCGCCCCAAATGAGTGCTGAACTGTTTTTCCCTAGCCTCAAAATAATGGTCGAATATCTACTGCAAGATGGCTTTCAAATCAATCTGCATTTTGATACAGACTGGACTCCCATGCTAGATTTCTTTAATGAGTTTCTTCCTGCAAGAAAGGGGTATTTAACACTTCAGTTAGAAAATACGGATATGCAAAAAGCCAAAGAAATCTGCGGAAATAATTATTGCCTTATGGGCAACGTCAGTTCAACGCTTCAAAAAATGGGCACACCTCAGCAAATAGAAGAAGAATGTATTAAATTAATCAATATTGCCGGTGAAGGAGGCGGCTTCATTTTAAGCAGTGGATGCGAAGTTCCCATCGATGCCCCCTTTACAAACGTCAAAGCGATTATTGATTCGGCATATAAATATGGGATTTATAAAAAATAAAAAATGAATAACCAATCCTTCGGATTCATCTCCACCAGAAAACTTTTTTTATTCTTGCCAATCATCCTCAAATGGTGAGCGACACCAATCATGACTTAATTTTAGGAAAGATTCGCTGCTAGAATCTTATCCTGTATAAAAAACTATGATTGCCGGGCGCTCGAATCATCCACTTGAACATTTCAGTTCGTAATATAAATTGAGCCGACGCCCGGCAATGCAGGTCACCAAATTCCATTGTTGAACGAATATGGCTTTAATCACCAAATTTAAAAGATCGGAAAAAGAAAAGGAAACGGAGTTATTTTAATGAGGAATTAATTTTGCTCGCGAGAAAGAAAAGCTTAGAATTGCAAGTTTTAAGTGTTTTAAAAACTGTTGGGAAAAAAACCCTCGAGGAAATCATTGAACTTTTAAAAGATCAGCCGAAAAAAGAAATCAAAAAGGCGTTAGAGAAGTTAATAGCATTTAATTTGGTGATTAAAGCCACAGAGAATGGGGAGAGTTACTATGATATCTCTTCGGATTATGCGCCGAAAATATCTATTATACGATCCTTAATACCAGAATCACTTCCAAGAGTGGAAGGTCCAATCAAGCCAGATTTGGTGGATTTTAGAGATCTTGCTATGAATGCGCCGCCTGCCTTCATCGCCCAAGCCCCAATGCCCTCCCAACGCCCAATTCAAACAATAATTGGACCTCGAGATTTCCCAGAGGCAGCACTAGAAGTAGCGGATGATTATCAAATAACAGATTTTGAAGGTAACTTGGAAAGTATTTTTGAATCAGATACGCCTTGGAAAAAAGAGTTGGTTGAAATTCTGAAATTAATTAATATTCAGGGCGATCATGCAAAAGCGATTGAAGTATATCAAAAAACGATTGATATTGCCCAAAGTCAGGGTACGAAGGAGCAAATCATCGATTTATATTATAAAATGGCAAAAGAATGGGAATATCTGAACAATAATGCAAAAAAAAGAGAATGCTATTTAAAATCATTAGAGATTGCCCAAAAGTCAGGTAAACCTGAAAATATTATTGCAGTTTATTTAAAATTAGCTAGTGATTCAGTTCAGAATAAGAATTATGAACAAGCATTGAAGGAATATCAAGAAATTCTAGGATTATCAAAGGAAAATAGTCTTAATAATTATACCTATGAAGCCGTAGATAGAATAGCAAGCATTTATATTGAATTGAATCAGTTCGAGAATGCCTTGGACTATTTCCTGCAAAATGTTCTATTATGTCAGGAATTATATCCCGATAGAGTTCCATCGCTTTATAATAAAATTGGGGGCGTTCTAATTAAATTAGGACGGAATTCCGAATCAATCCAATATTTTGAGGATGCCTTCCAAATATACAGCGAGAAATCCGACAAACAGAACCAAATAATAAGTCTCATGAATAAGAATGTGGCACTTTTCAATCTGAAGCGCTGGGATGAGTTAGTAGAGTTATATCTTCAAGTTATCGATCTCTTGGAGAATGAGGAACAAAAGGAATCGTTCTGGCATCAACTTGGGTCTTTTGTGCAACTTTCTTCGAATGAAACGGCGATTAATAAATTTAAGGAGAGAATTAAGGAGTTAAAGGAATCAGGTGAGCCCGAAGAAGTCGCTTTTAGTATGAGAACTATGACAAAAATGATGGTAGCTCAAAAACAGGCAAGAACTACCAAGTTTTCGAAGGCACTTTGGAATTTTAACATTGCGGTTTCCGAGTTTGTCGAGGGGAATTTAGAAGAAGCGAAAAAATATTATGAAATAGCCGAGAGTTATTATCAGGAACTTCAGGATATTAAGGGAGTGGGACAATGTAACCACCATTTAGGACTTATTGATCTTTCAAATAATAATTTTGATAATGCCATTGATAGATTGCTAAAAGCAGCAGATGCATACGAAAATACCAAGAAAGAAGTGTCAGTTGAAGAGTTTCGAACTTCGTTACAGGCAGACGTAGTGCCAGTCCTTGAGGACCTTTCGTATGCGTACTTGCTCAATAATAATCTTGCTGCTGCATTAGATGCGTTGGAACGGGGAAAGAGTCGTGAGATCATCAGGACTATGCAGGGATTCGAGACTTCCTCCACCTGTCCGGAAATGGCGAAACTGATTAAAGAAGAAAGTGAAGCACTTGATGGTTTACAGATGAAAGAGAGTGATATTGCCTCTCTAAAGAATAAATATATTTATAATGAGATAGATGATGAAACCTATTTAGGGCAAATTCGAAAGATTAATGAGAATATAGGGAAAATTTCCGCGACATTAAGACGTCTAAGGAGCGAAATCTATGAAAAATGCGCTGACCCAGGGCATGTGCAGCCAACGTTTGATTACAGTGTTTTAAACGAATCATTGAAAGTTCTCAAAAAGAAAGACATTATAATCGTTGAGGTATTCTACTATGCCCAACGATCGATGATTATTTTATTAGTTTTGGACGCTACAGGGAAAATAGAACAATTTACCAAACAAATTGATAATGCTTTGTTAAAGAGGACCCTTGAACAACTTCAAGCTGGGGTAGATACCTTAAATAATGACATTATAACGGAAGTAGGACCGAAATTATTCGATTTAATATTCCCAAGAGAGTTTAGCGCAAAATATTTGGATACACCCTCTGAAAAACCGTTGATCCTCATCCCACATCGAGATTTATATGCTATCCCTTGGGAAATTTTGAGAAATAAGAATTCAAAAGGAAAATATAGTGGCTATTTAGGACTGGATTTTCCGTTAGTTCGGAATTTCTCGCTGGACTTAGCACGCATCATGCTAAAGAAGGGGATGGGCCAAAAAGGGAAAGATATGTTATTATTCGGAAATCCTACAGGAGATCTTGGAGGCGCTGCATTAGAAGTCAAAACACTGGAACAGAACCTGAAAGGAAAAATACATTCAAAAATTCTTCTAAAGAACGAAGCAAATCGTGAGAATTTTAAAGAAAATATTAAGTTGAAGCAATTTGGCATAGTTCATTATGCAGGACATGCCGATTTCATGGAATCAGACCCATCACTATCTGTTCTGATATTAGCGGATGGACCTCTGACTGCACGAGAATTAGGTCTTATTAGAATAAATAATACGTTATTCTTCCTTTCAGCGTGCGAAACGGGTCAAGCAAAAGGTACGGGTGGTGGCGAGGTGTTTGGAATAATCCGAGGCTTGACATTAGCGGGAGCACAATCGATTTTAAGTACCAATTGGCAAGTTTCCGATGAAACGCAAATATCCCTTGCTGTTAAATTTTATGAGAATTTGAAGAAAGGGATGACTGCTGCAGCGGCATTACGAGAAGCAAGGCGTCATAATTGGGAGAAATATAAAGACGTTTTAGATTGGGCTTCCACCACAATCTATGGAAATCCATTGTTTAATTTGAAATAATGATTTGATAATCATTTTTTCCTATTCTTTTTTTTGAAATGATTTTTTGAATAGATATTCTTTAGAGAAATTTAAAAAAATCCTCTTAAAAAAATGAGTCGAAATTTTTTAACAGGATTTTTTTTCGTGCCTTTATTATAAAACCTTTTTTTACTCTCGGAAGGATTCCTTTTGGTAATTCAAAATGCCTTCTTTATCAGATGCCGTAACTTGGAAATCGAAGTGCTCCATATCTACTTGAACTCAAACCCTATTTTCTTCAAATATCTTATTAAGGAGCCTAGTAAATTCGATATAAACTAATTTAAAATAAAGCGAGATTATGACTTTAGACGAAACGATTCTCCCAACAATTGCTGGATCAATTTTCGGATCACAATATGTCCCTCAGAAAAAATTAGGGAATGTGAATACAAAATACTATAATTTAACCATGGCAGTAGGGATTCTAGGCATTTCCTCTATAATATTTACAATATTGTTTTTGTTTGGAAAGCCTTCATTGCATTGGATTCCTTTAGTAATTGCTTTTATAGGAGGAATAGTTTGGAGTATGGGGAATCGCCTTTCCATTGGTGCAGTGAATCGGATTGGAATGAGTAAAGCGACAATACTATTTAACTTAGTTTCGGTTTTTTCATTTATTTTCGGGATCTTATTTTTTGCGGAACGAATTGGTGTTTTCAAAGCCATTGGGATGCCGATAATAATTTGTGGTTCGGTCATTGTCGCCGCGATTTCAAATGAAGAGAAAACGGAGTTGAATTGGCCAGGTATTATTGTTGCAATTCTGGCCTCACTTCTATTCAGTATATTCAATACATTTGCAAATGAATCGATATCCTCGCTTAGTAATCCAACCATTCCCTATTATGTTTCAGCATTTCTTATAAGCTTGGGCTCATTAGTTGGTAATCTATTATTCACCAATACCCCAAAAAAGATGAGAGAATGGCTTGGTAAACCGCCAAAATTTCACTATTGGGCACTTATAGGCGGGATCATATGGGGAATTGCCATTTTTGTAAGTTTATATTCCCTTGCGGCGTATGGTTTAAGTTTTACCATACCTATCCTTCAAACAGTCCAATTAATAATCAGTGCGCTTTGGGGTATATTGTATTTCAAGGAAATCCACCAAAGGAAACATTTGTTCCTGTATCTAATTGGTGCAGGAGTTTCGATTGTAGGAATCCTCCTATTCAGTAAGTAAGGCTTCTTCCAAATTTCTGTTATTCAATTCACAACTTTTATTTGAAATAATATCGATTTGTTTATCAATTGAGTGAAGGTGTGTGCTATAAGTTTATTGGATCAATTATCAGAGGCAGTTATTCATGGTGAGGCTGAAACGGCAAGAGCATTAGCAGAACAAATAGTTCAAGAACAAGAAATTGATTTGAACGAAGTAATTATCAATGGTTTAAATAAAGGCATGAAAGAAGTAGGGCAACTCTATGAAAAACGGGAATATTTCTTGCCCGAGATTATTATTGCCGCTGATGCATTTTACGAGGCAATAGCAGTATTGAAACCGCATCTGAAAATGATGCAAGAAGCTTACAAAGCGATTGTGGTCATTGGTGTAGTTAGGGGTGATATTCATGACATTGGAAAAAATGTTGTGAAAA
>Ga0315310_10001624_pt1 | contig 14274 bp, 11 predicted proteins | sample TDP5_MG_FD_203630 | JGI IMG/M metagenome (GOLD analysis project Ga0315310, IMG submission 203630) | Freshwater sediment microbial communities from Lake Towuti, South Sulawesi, Indonesia - TDP5 | ecosystem: Environmental > Aquatic > Freshwater > Lake > Sediment | place: Indonesia: South Sulawesi... | reverse complement strand
GCCAAAGAGAAGGAGAATCAGACGATGCCGGGTGGCTTGAAGGTAGGGGATCGTGTTAGAATTGTGAGCCTGCGAAGCGATGGGATTCTGGTGGACATCGACAGCCCCTTAAACCAAGCAGAGGTGATGACCAATAGGGCAAAGGTGAAGACCGCACTCTCCGACATTGTGAGGATCATGGATGAAGATGAAGAGAGAGAGCCGAAGATCACCAGAAGCCAGGCCTTGTCAAGAGAAGATGTCGAAGAAGGGCCATCTCAACTGAACGTCGTTGGTCTAACGGTGGAAGACGCCCTTCCAAAGGTTGACAAATTTATTGATCAAGCCCTCTTGCACGGATTGGAGAAAGTCCAGATTATCCACGGGGTGGGTTCCGGGAGATTGCGCAACGCCATTGGCAAATTCCTTCAAGAACACCGAGGGGTCAAACATTTTGCCCTTGGGGAGGGGATGAAGGGAGGCAGGGGCATCACCGTGGTCGAGTTGAGGTAATCGGTGGTCAGCGCCTTTTTCACAGAAGAGAAGGTTTCAGAAATCCGGGAACGGGCCAGTATTCTGGAGGTTGTCTCAGACTATGTGAGCCTCAAGAAGGCTGGAAAGAACCATAGGGGACTGTGCCCCTTCCATTCCGAAAAGACCCCTTCCTTTATGGTCAATGAAGAGAAGCAGATTTTTCACTGCTTTGGCTGCGGAGCCGGAGGTGATATCTTCGGATTTCTGATGAAAGTGGGACATTTCTCATTTCCCCAGGCTGTGGAAGAATTGGCAAAGCGTTACGGAGTAAGGCTCCCTGCCCGAGAGCTCTCTCCAGCGAAGAAGAAGGAACTGGCCAAGAGAGAGATCCTCTTTCAGATCAATCAGATGGCATTGGAATATTTTCACGATCTCCTCTCCCGACGGCGTGAAGGCGAGGAGGGGAGGGGGTATCTGTTGAAGAGGGGGGTCAGCGAGCAGGTCATTCAGGAGCATCGGCTCGGCTATTCTCTCGATCGTTGGGATGGTCTGAGTCGGCATCTCCAAGAGAAAAAGGTCTCTTTGGAACTGGCGTGGGAACTGGGTTTGATCTTTCCGAAGAAGAGGGAAGGCTGGTACGATGCGTTTCGGGGAAGGATCCTCTTTCCTATCTTTGACCTCCACCAGCGGGTCGTTGGATTTGGGGGAAGATTGATCGGAGAAGGCGAACCGAAATATCTCAACTCTCCGGAGTCGAGCATCTACCATAAGGGGGAGATCCTTTATGGTCTTCAGGTGGCCAAGGCATACATTCCTGAGAAGGATTGTGTTATAATGGTCGAAGGTTATTTTGACCTTTTGACCCTCCACCAGTACGGGCTGAAAAATAGCGTTGCCACCTTAGGAACGGCGCTAACATCACAACACATTCGCACCTTGAAGAGATACACGAAGAATTTGATCACTGTATTCGATGCTGACGAGGCAGGTGTTCAGGCAAGCCTCCGCGTGCTTCCCCTTTTTTTGGAGGAGGAGGTCTCAGGGAAGACGATCATCCTTCCAAAGGGCGAAGACCCCGATGAGTTTCTCAGGAAGGGAAATTTAGAAGCATTTAAGAAAGGAATGCACGGTGCCATTCCCCTCACGGATTTCTTTTTCGAATGGTTGACGAAAACCCACGATATGAAGTCCATCGAGGGCAAGGTAATAGTTGCAGAGCAGGGAATGGCCCTCATTGGAAAGATCCCGAATAAGATTCGAAGAAGTTATTATACGAAGGCCTTGGCTGAGAGATTGGATCTTCCGGAATCGTTATTGATGGAGAGACTCGTATCGTCTCCAAAGGATCGGCGTGGGACTGAAGGAGTGTCGGCCAAGGGGTTTACCGAAAGGCATTTCCCAAAGTCAGAGGAAATGGTGGTTCGTCTCATGATCCATCATCCCGAATTGATCCCAAGGCTCACGGAGGAAGGGGTTTTAGGAGAGTTTGAAAGTCCGATCCTTCAGAAAATGGCCCAGAATTTGGAAGGTCTTTACATGAGAAGGGGAAAACTTGATCTGACTGAGGCGCTGGGATCTCTTGAGGACGATTTGAAGGAAAGGTTATGCGAGTTTGCTTTTCAGGAGAGTGAGTTGGAGGGGGGAGATCGAGAGAAGATACTGAGGGATTGTATCCAAAAGATTCGCAGGAAGAGGTTGAAAAAAGACGAAGGAGAGATCCTCAGAAAGATTAAAGAGGCTGAGACGGAGAAAGGGGAGAAAGGGCTGGAGGCCCTTTTGAGGAAACGGCAAGAACTGACAAGGAGGGGAAGGGGCCTTTAGGGAATCGATAATAAAAAAAGGGAAAGGTTGATGAGGAAAGAAGGGAAGATGAAAGAGGGGGAGCAATTGATCTCCATCGAGGGAGAAAAGGGGTTTCTATCCTTCGAGGAGGTGAACGGGATTCCTCCCAACGAGATTGTCTCCTCCGATCAAATCGACGATGTCCTTATGATGTTCGATGAAATGGACATTGACGTGGTGGATGACCTTCAAGGATTGAAGGTGGAGGATGAGAAGGCTCTGGAGAAGGAGGAAGAGGAAGTCGATGAGTTAGAGGTCGAGACCTTTGGGAGAGCCACCGATCCCGTTCGGATGTATCTCCGCGAAATGGGCTCCGTTTCCCTTCTTACCCGAGAAGGAGAGGTTGAGATCGCGAAGCGAATTGAGAGTGGGAAGAGAGAGGTACTGAGCATTGTTCTGGATTGCCCTATGGCCGTCAAAGAGGTCATCAATCTCGGCAGTGCCATCAAGGCCGGGAAGGTGGAGATCCGGGAAGTAACCAATGAAATTGACGAAGAGGAGACGAGCCTTGAGGAAGAACAAGTTCAGAGAAAGAAGATCTTGGACCTGATCGATCGGATTCGGCGGCTCGATAAAGGGCTTCAGCGCCTTCAGAAAAAGAAAAAGGGGTCGAAAAGCAAGATCCAGGAGAAGATGAAGGAAAAGAAAAAGGCGGAGATTTTAGAATGTTTTAGACACATGAATTTGAGAGACACCCAGATTAATAAGATTGTGCAGAAGACGAAGCAGATGCTCATCCGTGTGGAAAAGGGAGAGAGTGAGGTCAAGAGGATCGAGGAGAGATGGAGGATCTCTGTCCGAGAGGCACGGGAGTATTTGAAAAGATTGAAAGAAAAGACGCTCAATGAGAAAAGCCTCATGAGGAGCCGGGGAGTGAGCAAGGCCGATCTCCACGAGGTCGATCGGTGTGCGAAGTTTGCACAAAAGAAGATTAATCGTGTGGAGATGGAGTGTGGCCAAAGCGCTGAGAGACTGAAAGCAGCGGTGAAGGCGATTGTCGAAGGGGAGACAAAGGCCAAAGAGGCGAAAAGTGAACTGGTGAAGGCCAACCTGAGGCTGGTGGTCTCCATTGCGAAAAAGTATACGAATCGAGGCCTTCAATTCTTGGATCTCATTCAGGAAGGAAACATAGGCCTCATGAAGGCAGTAGATAAATTTGAATATCAAAGGGGTTACAAATTTAGCACTTATGCCACTTGGTGGATTCGCCAAGCCATCACGCGGGCGATCGCTGATCAGGCTCGGACAATCCGTATCCCTGTGCACATGATCGAGACGATTAATAAACTGATCCGGACCTCCAGATACCTCGTCCAAGAGATTGGTCGGGAACCCACTCCTGAAGAGATTGCCGAGAAAATGGAGATGCCTTTGGACAAAGTAAGAAAAGTGCTGAAGATTGCCAAAGAGCCGATTTCCCTTGAGACACCCATCGGCGAAGAGGAAGACAGCCATTTAGGAGATTTCATCGAGGACAAAGCGGTCATTTCACCGCAGGATGCTGTGATCAACTCGAACCTCTCGGACCAAACGCGCAAGGTCCTTTCCACTCTCACGCCCAGGGAGGAGAAGGTTTTGAGGATGCGATTTGGCATCGGAGAGAAATACGATCATACCCTGGAAGAGGTGGGGCAGGATTTTGATGTGACCCGGGAAAGGATCCGACAGATCGAGGCTAAGGCATTAAGGAAGCTCCGGCATCCCAGTCGTGCCAGGAAGTTGAAGAGCTTTCTCGAAGCCTGATTTTTAGTTCATTGGGTCTATCCGGTTTTTCTGGTTTGTTTGGTTGACCAAAGAAACTGAAAAAACTAAAAAAACCAGAGAAACCAAGAGAGGGTTGACACCCATTGGGGATTAACTATAATGATAGGCGGGAAGGGCCCATAGCTCAGCTGGAAGAGCCACCGGCTCATAACCGGTAGGTCCCTGGTTCGAACCCAGGTGGGCCCACCAGAAAAGGAGGGATGGAGGTAGTGAAGTTCCTTGAAATAAGGGGGAAGACGCCCAGGGAGCCCGGAAGGAGAAAGAGTGCACTCCCCGCGGTGCACTCTTTTTATTTTTACGCAAAGAAGATCCATCCAATGAGCCATGGGAGGCGACCTTGAGGGAACAATTGGAACTGCTTTGGGAACTCCAAAAAATCGATCTCGCCCTGAAGAGGATTAAGGAGGAGAAAGAGCGGTTTCCTAAAGAGACAAAGAAGTTGGACGAAAGACAGAATATGGAGAAGGAAAAAATTCAAAAAGAGCGGGAGAAGATAGAGGCGTTAGAAAAAGAGAGAAGGCAGAAGGAGAGACATCTCAATACAGAGCAGGAGAAAATCAAGCGGGCAGAGGGAAGAATGCTCGAAGTGAAAACGAACAAGGAGTATCAAGCCCTCCTGAGTGAGATCGAGACCATTAAGGAGGCGACGAACCGTTTGGAAGAAGAGATTCTACAAATTTTGGAAGAGGTCGACGAGCTCAAAAAGGATCTTTTAAAGCGAGAAAAAGAAGTGACGAGTGCCATCGAAAAGATCGAGAAGGAGAAGAGAAAGATTCAGGAGAAGATGGAACAAGACGATAGGCTTTGGAAGGAACAGAAAGAGAGGAGGGAGGTCCTTTCGAAGCAACTGGAATCTGGCCTTTTTAAACTCTACAACACCCTGAAGGAAAAAAGGCAGGGGATCGGTGTGGTCGACGTTAAAAAAGAGACTTGTCAGGGTTGTTTTGTGAACATCCCTCCCCAAATGTTCATCGAAGTTCAAAAGAACAGTTCGTTGATTCGATGCCCCAACTGTAACCGGATTCTTTACTGGGAGGGAGAACGGAAGACGAAATGACGGATAGGGAGGATGGCGGTCTGGTTCAGCAGGATTTTCATTTGGTCCTTCATATCGATGGAGCCTCCCGGGGCAACCCAGGAAGGGCGGGAGCCGGGATTTGGATGACGGATGGATCAGGAAAAAAATTGCTGGAGGTGAGCCGGTATCTGGGTCATAAGACAAATAATGAGGCAGAATATTGGGCTCTTCTTCTGGGGGTGAGGGAGGCGAAGCGGTTGGGTGGCAAGTCCATTCATATTCTTACGGATTCGGAATTGATCGCCCGGCAAGTGAAGGGGCTTTATCGGGTGAGGGATGTGAATTTGAAAGGCCTCCATAGAATAGTGACCCAAAATTTGAAGGAATTTTCGTCAGTTGAGATCACATCCATCTCGAGGGATGAGAACCGAGAGGCAGACCGTTTGGCGAATCAGGCGATCGAGAGGACAATCGCAAAGGAAAAGAGGGAAGGGGGGATTCGAAGGGGAAGAGATGGTCGCTCCTCGTAACATCTCTCTAAGAGGGACGTTAGGAGGGGAGGAAAGTCCGAGCTCCACAGGGCAGGGTGGTCCGTAACACGGACTGTTCCCTGTGAAATAGGTGCAAGCAGCTAATTCATGTGTTGGGATGATCAAGCTGATGCTTCCCGTTGCAGAGTTAGCATTGCCGTTATTTCACAGGGGGTAAGGAAAGTGCCACAGAAAAGATACCGCCCCGTGGAATGGCGGTTTCGCCTATTCCACGGGGTAAGGGTGAAAAGGCGAGGTAAGAGCTCACCAGTACCTCGAGCGATCGGGTAGCTTGGTAAACCCCACCCGGAGCAAGACCAAATAGGTCCCGCTCTCCCGCAGGGGGAAAGAATGGCCCGTTCGAATTTGTCTCGGCCATAGACAGGACAAAGGCGGGACGGGTTCGGTCGCTTGAGATCCTGAGTAATCAGGATCCTAAGATAAATGACCATCGTTCCGACCATTCGCCCTCTGGGCGAGAAAGAAGGAATACAGAACTCGGCTTATGGTCCCCTTCGAAACCCCCATCTTTTATCTTTACCATTTTGAAACCATTTTAGTCATTAGGTTATTCAGTCACTGGTCATTAAATGACTTAATGACTAATAACTCAATGACTGTATTTCTAAACGCAAACCAATTCGAACTATTATGAAACATGGCATTAAAAAACGATGGGTGGTAGGAACGTTCACGTTCTTTTTGATCTGGACTCTTCCTCTATCAGCTTTCTCCCAAGAAGCGTCAGTTAAAGGGGTGAGCGTAAAGGGCGCAAATGGGGCTTGGAAAGTCGGTTTCCACGTGGAGAACTGTTTCACAGAGAGAATGGAGGAGGCTATTCAGACGGGAATAAAGACGGTCTTCACCTTCTACCTTCATCTCTATCAGAAGAGAAAATTGTGGAAGGATCGAAAAGTGGCGTCCCTACGGTTCCAGCACACTATCCAGTACGATCCCATTCGAGGGGAATATCAAGTCACCCATGAAGAAAACGGTTCCTCTCGCACGACATCCAATCTTCAGGAAGCGAAAAATTGGATGGCGAAAGTGGAGGAGGTGGAGGTTCGGCCCTCCTCTCCACTGAAACCTCGAATTCCAACCGAACTTCGCATCAAAGCTGAGCTGGATGCGGTCAAGCTTCCTTTTCATTTGGAGTATCTCTTCTTTTTTGTCTCCCTTTGGGATTTTGAGACCAGATGGCATGTCGAACCGCTTTCCCCTTAAAAATTCCCCCTCGCCCCCGTTTACTAAAGGGGGGATGGGGGGATTAAAAAAGACACATATGAGTCACTAAACAATGATGAAAAAGGATCTTACCCCAGAAGAAAGAAGGCGACGCAATGAGCTCTTGATCATTGGGATCATCTCCATTTTGATCATCATCCTCACCACCCTTGAGATGAAATTCCCGCAGGTGGGAGGGAAGATCCCCGTCGCCAACAACATCATCATCTTCAGCCTGATCAATATCAACATCATCCTGATCCTGTTGCTCATCTTTTTGGTCATCCGAAATCTGGTTAAACTGATCTTCGAGCGAAAGCGTAAGGTCTTGGGAGCAAAGCTCAGGACCAAACTGGTGGTAGCCTTTGCCAGCCTTTCCCTCGTTCCCACGGTGCTCCTCTTTCTTGTTGCCGTGGGATTTATCACCAATAGCGTTGAGCATTGGTTCAAAGCTCCGGTCGAACAGTCCCTTCAGGGGGCCTTAGAGGTGGCCCAGGCCTATTATCGAGATTTTGCGAACAGCGCGGTCTCCTCAGCCCAACAGATCGGAAGGCATCTCTCCAGACAGGGGATCTTTAAGGATGCAAGGGGAATGAGTTCATTGAGAGAACATCTGGAAGCAAAACGTCAGGAATACCATCTCAGCACCCTCGGAATATATTTCCAGGGAGGGAAAGATACGATCAGAGTAGAGGACTCCTCCCTGAAGACGATTTTTCCATATCCTCCAAGAGATCTGTTGGATGCAGCATGGTCCGGGAAGGAAGTGTCTCGGATCTTGTCACTTGGAGAGGGGGAGATGATCGCAGGGATTGCGCCTATTTTTTACCCCTCAGAGGGCGGAGAGGTGATCGGAGTAGTGGCTGCTTCGCTCTTCATCCCGAAGAGCCTTACGGTCAAGATGCGGGAGATCTCACAGGCCTTTGTGGAATATAAACAATTAAAGATTTTGAAAAGGCCGATTAAATCGAGCTATATGATGGCTCTCCTCATGGTCACCCTCCTTATCCTCTTTTCGGCGACGTGGTTTGGTTTCTACTTGGCCAAAGATATCACCGTCCCGATCAAAGATTTGGCGGAGGCCACGCATCGAATTGCGACAGGAGACCTGAACTTCCGTATCCAGATGAAAGCGACGGATGAGATTGGAACCTTAGTCCAATCCTTCAATCAGATGACCGAGGATCTTCAGGTGAGCCGATCCGAATTAGAGCAGCGTCGAAAGTACATGGAGATCGTTCTGAAAAATGTGGCTGCTGGCGTGATCTCCATCGACGAGAAAGGGACGGTCACCACCATCAATACTTCTGCGGAACAGATGCTGGAGGTGAAAGGGGATGAAATCGTGGAGAAAAGGCTCTCTGAGGTATTGCCCAGAGAATATGTGGAACAGATCGAGGGACTATTAGGTGAACTCAAATCTTCTCAGAGAGATGCCATCGAAAAACAGGTCACCGTGAACCTGAAAGGGAAATCCCTCTCCCTTTTGATCAATTTGACGACCCTGAGAGATGAAGAAGGGAGATTCCTTGGCACCGTTGCCGTTTTTGATGACCTTACCCAACTGATCAAGGCCCAAAGGATGGCTGCTTGGAGGGAGGTGGCCCGGAGGATTGCCCACGAAATCAAGAATCCATTGACCCCGATTCAACTCTCGGCCCAACGGCTGAGAAAAAGGTACTTAGAAAAACTCGAACAAGATGGGACTGTCTTTGACGAGTGCACGCGGACGATCGTAAAGCAGGTTGAAGAACTGAAAGGAATGGTCAACGAATTTTCTAATTTTGCTCGAATGCCGGCCTTGCAACCTACTCCCAACCGTCTCAATGAGATCATCCAGGAAGCCCTTGTCCTGTTCAAGGAGGCACACAAAGAGGTCCATTTTGAATTTATCCCTCAAGACCTTCCCGTTTTAAACATCGACAGGGATCAGATGAAACGGGTGATGATCAATCTCATTAAGAACAGCCTTGCCGCTGTTGAAAGGGATGGCGAGATTAAGATTCAGACGAGTTACGACCCGAAGCTGCAGATGGTTCGATTGGAAGTAAGTGACAATGGCTGTGGCATTCCTGATGAAGACAAAAACAGGCTTTTTGAACCTTACTTTTCTACAAAAAAGAGTGGAACAGGGTTAGGGCTGACCATCATCAACGCCATCATTGCCGATCATAACGGATATATCCGGATTCGAGATAACGAACCGAAAGGGACGACGTTCCTGATCGAACTACCCGTCCGCGTTTGATGAAACGGGGATAGGGAGATACGGTGAGGGGGAGATGGGGATGGAAACAGCGAAAAGGTTGTGACCTCCACCCCCTCCATTTCATCGCAGTGCTTGTCTTAATGATTGATTTCTCCTTCATTTTTAGCTAAAATGAAATTGTGTCTGAAAAACTGATCTGCCAGAACAAGAAGGCTTGGCATAATTACTTCATTGATGATAGATATGAAGCTGGGGTTTCTCTTTTGGGAACAGAGGTGAAATCCCTCCGGGAAGGAAGGGCGAATATCGGGGACAGCTACGCAAAGATAAAGGATGGACAGATCTTTCTTGTCGATGCCCATATCAGTCCTTATACGCATGGTAATCGGTTTAATCACGATCCACTCAGGACGAGGAAACTCCTTCTCCATAAAAGGGAGATTCGGCGTCTCATCGGAAAGGTTCAGGAGAAAGGATTTACGCTCATCCCCCTTCGTCTCTACTTTTCTGATGGAAAGGCCAAAGTGGAGTTGGGTTTGGCGAAGGGGAAGAAGCTCTTTGATAAGCGAGAAGCGCTCCGACGCAAGACGATGGAAAGAGATATGGAAAGGGGGCGAAAAGGGTTCGACGGGGATCGTTGACGTCAGGGCTGCATACCGAGGTCCCATTGGCTCGTAAAACAAATGGGGTTAAACATAATCGCAGCCAACTACGATTATGCCCTGGCTGCCTAAGAGCAGCCAGCGTCCCTCTCGTTCTTTCCTGTAGGCCGGGAAGGGATGTCAGAAAAACAGGATAGTTCCTCTCTGATTCCTATAGGAGAGGGGCGAAACCTTATAGGATAGTCTCTCGGGAATCCTGTCTGTGGGAGATCCGAGAGGCGAATTTAAAACACAGGCTATGTATGTAGAAGCTCTGTCGGAAGGTTCTCGGACGCGGGTTCGATTCCCGCCGCCTCCACCAATTTGAAAAGCCCTAATTTTTAGGGCTTTGCTATTTCAGTAGGTAAAATGGCATAAACTAAGAAATTACTTCAAACGGTCAATCTTATACAGGGGGAAGAATATGTTAGAAACCCAATGGAGAAAAGGATGTTTGATTCTCTTTATCTTTTACTTTTTATTCTTCTATGTTCTCCCAATGGATGCCTTTGCGAGGGCTGGCGGGGGAAGATCATCTGGCAGCCGTGGCTCCAGGTCATATACTCCTCCCAGACCCTATTCAGCTCCAAAGCCTGCACAGCCATCCCAGAGACCAAAAGAATCCACTCCCCCATCACAGCTCTCTCCGCAACCCACTCAACAACCACAGAGTAGCATCTGGAGAGGGCTTGCAGGCGGCATCATGGGTGGAATAATAGGGGGGATGCTATTCAGAGGCCTGGGATTTGGAGGTGATTTAGGTGGTGAAAGCGGCGGTATAGGGCTGTTCGAGATTTTGCTGCTTTGCGCTTTGCTTTATGGTGCTTACTGGTTCTTCAAGAAGAGGCGTCAGGCAGCCGCTGCCAGTGGATATTATCAAAGTTCAGCTAAAACTGTAGAGCCCCGCTATCAAAGTTCATATACACCGGCTTATGAGCAGCCACAGGAAGAAGAATGGGACATAGAAAAAGGGGTGAGTTACATCCGTCAGATGGATCCATCTTTTGATGAGAGAAAATTCCAGGATTTATGCATGGATCATTTCTTCAGGATTCAAGGGGCTTGGGCAAACAGGGATATGTCTGGAGTAAGAAACTTATTGACGGAAGAGATGCTCAGGATTATTCGGGACGATGCGGAGAAATTGAGATCAGAGAAAAAGATCAACAAACTTGAAAATATTGCTGTAAGATCAGTCGATATTGTAGAGGCCTGGCAGGAGTCAGGAAGGGATTACATCACTGTCAGATTCTATGCGAACCTTTTGGATTATACGATCGATGAGACCACTGGCGAGGTGGTATCGGGCAGTAAGACTGAACCTGTAAAATTTGAGGAGTACTGGACATTTACCCGACCGGTGGGAAATCACCCCTGGCAGTTATCAGCGATCAACCAGGCTGAATAACGGGCAAGGGAAGTGCCCTCTATTAGGACTTCACCTATAGATAGCTCTTCCGTTTATGGTCTACCAATAAGAATTTGCTCCGACATTCACCCAAGTCCATCTTTCTGGTTCGATGTACTTAATCATTGGTTTAAAATTGTACTTTTATTACTTGGCCTGTAGATCTCTAAAAGAAAGATTTGCAGGCCATTTTTTTGGTTGAAGTTGGAAAGTAAATCGATCACAATGAAAAGAAAGGGCGCTGCGTTTTCCTGGTTGGAGGAGTTAATACCGAATGGAAGCGAAACCAAAATATACGAATCGGTTGATCCATGAGACCAGTGCTTATCTCTTGCAGCATGCTCACAATCCTGTCGATTGGCATCCTTGGGGAGAGGAGGCCCTGCATCGAGCAAGAAAAGAGGATAAACCCATTCTGCTCAGCATCGGCTATTCCTCCTGCCACTGGTGCCACGTCATGGAAAAGGAATCGTTTGAAAATGAAGCGATTGCCAGGATCATGAACGAACGCTTCATTAACATCAAGGTCGATCGTGAGGAACGTCCGGACCTTGATGAACTCTATATGAATGCCGTGCAGGTGATGACCGGTGGAGGCGGATGGCCAATGACCGTCTTCATAACTCCAGACCTTGTCCCATTCCATGCCGGAACTTACTTCCCGCCTGAAGATCGAGGAGGAATGCCAGGTTTCCCAAAGGTACTGATCGTCGTTTCCGACTATTACCGGAATCATCGAGGGGAAGTGGACAAGGTGGAAACACAGATGAGACATGCCCTCCAACAGTTGGTTCAAATCGTTCGCTCCCAGGAAACCCTGGACGACAGAGTCTTGTCGAAGGCTTTTGAAACTTTTGAAAGTCAGTTTGATCCAACCCATGGAGGATTCGGGAAAGCTCCGAAGTTTCCAAGCAGCATGGCTCTATCCTTTCTTTTGAGGTATTGGAAGAGAACGGGTTCAAAAGAGGCATTGAAGATGGTGGAGGTCTCGTTGGAGAAGATGGCCAATGGAGGCATCTATGACCATCTGGGAGGTGGGTTTCATCGTTATTCCATTGATGAGCGATGGCTCATTCCTCATTTTGAGAAGATGCTCTATGACAATGCCCTTCTCTCTCGAACCTATTTTGAGGCCTTTCAGGCAACTCAGAAGGAGAAGTATCGCCGTGTGGCCGAGGAGGTGCTCGATTATGTCCTCCGCGAGATGAGGAGCCCAGAAGGCGGCTTCTATTCTACTCAAGATGCGGATAGTGAGGGTGAAGAGGGGAAGTTCTATGTATGGAGGAGAGAAGAGATCAAGGATCTGTTGGGCAAAGAAAAGGGAACTCCTTTCTGTGCTCATTACGGGGTTACACCTCAGGGAAATTTTGAAGGGGGATTAAGCGTGCTGCATATCGCTTCCTCCTTAGAAAAGATTTCTGAACGATATGGAATGGCTGTGCCCGAACTGGAGAAGGCACTGGAGGAGGGGCGAAGGGCTCTCTTTGTAAGAAGAGAGACGAGAGTCAAACCCGGCCGGGATGAGAAGGTCCTGACCTCTTGGAATGGTTTGATGATTTCCGGTTTCGTCGATGGATTTAAAGTTACTGGAAATGAAACCTACCTCGACGGAGCAAGTCAAGCAGGCCGGTTCATCCTCGAAGAGATGAGAAGAGATGGCAATTTGATGAGGGTCTTCAATCGGGGAAGGTGTCAGATGAAAGGGTTTTCAGAAGATTATGCCTTCTTTATCCAGGCACTCATCGATCTTTACGAAGCCACCTTTGAGATGGATTGGCTCAAGGAAGCTGATGATCTTAATCGAAGGATGATTCATCAATTCTGGGATGGGAGAGACGGAGGTCTCTTCTTTGCGGGCAACGAGAATGAACCTTTGATCGCTCGATCGAAAAGCCCTTATGACAATGCGGTTCCCTCATCCAATTCGGTTGGAGTATTCAATCTGATCAGACTTGGCTATCTGACTGGAGAGGAATCTTTAAAACAGAAGGCTGAGCAGATCATTCATCTCTTTTATAAATTTCTCTCGGAGCGTCCAACTGGGTTCGCCCATATGTTATCCGGACTCTCTTTCTTCCTCAATCCCGAGGAGATCGGTATCATCGGTGAAAAGAATGATCTTAGGACAAAATCCATGCTGCAAGAGATCTACAGAGCCTACCTCCCCAACAAAATCCTTAGCCTAAAGGAACCTCATGAAACAATTGAAGGAAGCTGGTTCCCATTTCTAAAGGAAAAAGAGGCCCCACACATTCCAACCGCCTTCGTCTGTAAGAAGTTCACCTGCTTGCCCCCAGTAACAAGCGAACAAGAATTGAGCAAGATATTGCTTTAGTGCGATTGAAGGGGAAAACAACCCTTGACAACGCCGGAAAAATGGTTAAATTTGTTATTGAAAATATTTTCATTCTTTTCTTAACCTATTATGAATATAGGACTTTTTAGAAATCTTTTTAAAGAGAAAAAACTCATATTAAGCCATCCCAGGGTTCTGATTTACCAAGAACTTTCCAATGCCTTAAGCCCTTTAAGTCCTTTAGAAATTTATCAAAGCCTTCTCAAAAAGAAGAAAAGAATCGGGTTGACTTCCATCTATCGATCCCTTGACCTTTTCGAATCCTTAGGGATCGCTTTCAAAATCGCTAATGGGTCAGCGGTGAAGTATAAACTCTGTGAGTTGGAAGATCACCATCACCATATTATCTGTAAAAACTGTGGGGATGTAGTCGAATTAAACTTTTGTGACATATGCGATTGGTCCAAGAAGGTGATGGAGTCCACCGGTTATCAGGTGACGGATCATCAACTTAATTTTTATGGATACTGTAAGGCGTGTAAGCCCTTACAAACATAGTCTGGTAGTCGTTAGTTTCGTAGTTTTTTAGTCGGCTATGACTATGTGACTACAAGACTATTAGACTCTTGGAGACTCTTGGAGGGATAGAGTGTCCCACATTCACCTACCAGATGGCGTTTTGCCTGTTTGGCTATGGGTTTCCGGATTTATTGTGACCATTTTGGTGGGGATGATCTTTTTTCGGTTTGCTAAGAAAGAGGAATTAACGAGGCGGCTTCCCCTACTGGGAATGATGCCTGCTGCCATGATCCTTGGTGCCTCGGTTGAGATCGTCCCCATTGCCTACCACATCAACCTAACCGTTATCTCCGGAATCCTCTTAGGGCCC
>Ga0315310_10001623_pt1 | contig 14276 bp, 11 predicted proteins | sample TDP5_MG_FD_203630 | JGI IMG/M metagenome (GOLD analysis project Ga0315310, IMG submission 203630) | Freshwater sediment microbial communities from Lake Towuti, South Sulawesi, Indonesia - TDP5 | ecosystem: Environmental > Aquatic > Freshwater > Lake > Sediment | place: Indonesia: South Sulawesi... | reverse complement strand
GACGACAGTTCAGGAAGCGATTATCGTGTGCGTGTCGACCTTTTCACGCCGTTAGTTGCAGGTCAGACAGTCAGGTTCAACCTTACAACCAACGTTGCTCGCATGATTTATGAAGACACCACGAACCTTGGCAACGTCGGGATGAAGTTTATCCCAACATGGTGGGAAGAAGCCAGAGTTCTAGACCTCAGGATTTCGATTGTAACGCCACTTGGAGTCACCGTGGACAAGGTAAAGACTTTGGAATCAGCGCCATGGAACAACACCTCGACTGAAGACAGCCAACTGTCTGTTTACTGGGAAAAGCACAATCTTGCACTAAACGAGAAGTTTGCAGTCGGCATCTCTTTTCCCAAAGAGTTTATGCAGAGCTATGGGACGGAACCAACAGGCTTGGTAGCTTTTTTTCAGCGATATGGCTCTGCACTGCTGATTTTTGGAGTAGTTGTAATATCGGTGGGTGCGGTTGTACTTGTGGCGCGCAAGAGACCTTACTTGTTGCCCACTATGAGCATGGAAACCTTAGGCATCAGACATGGCTTGACAGCAGTCGAGGCTTCACACCTGCTCGATTCGAAACCAACCATGATCGTCACTGAGATTCTTTACAGCCTCCTGCAGAAGAGAGCCATATGGGTCGAGTCTGCATATCCATCTGTGAAGCTGAGGATCATGCCGCAATACGAGAACAAAGTTGGTCCAGACGATGCGCCTTTGCGATACTATGAAATCGACTTTCTCAACGCGCTCAGAGACGACGGAAGCCTCGATGAGGAGAAGCTCGCGCAAGCAGTGATATCTGCGAGAGAAACTGTCGAAGAAAAGATGCGCGGATACTGCAGACGCGACACAATCGACTACTACAAGAAAGTCGTGGACAAAGCCTGGGCACAGGTGGAGCAAGCTGGCACGCCTGAACTGGCCTCCAATGCATACGATGAGCAACTTCTGTGGCTGTTCCTCGATCCAAACTACAAGTCACGCACTGAGACGGCCTTCCATGACAGAATCTTTGAGCCGAGTCCCCTCTGGTGGTGGTACTGGTACGGGTATCATCACTACCACCCGCGTCCAACTTACAAACCAAACATAGAAACCCCCACAGAAGCTGCAAAGCCGCCGACGATTCCAGGAGCCGACTTCGCAAACAACATAGCAACCGCCGTGGAAAACACTTCAAACAACATTGTGATCAACCTTGAAAAATTCGCAAATGCCATCGTGCCGACGGCAGCACCGAAAGCCTCATCTAAGCCTGCTCGGCATGGTGCGAGTTGCATTTGTGTTTGTGCAGCCTGTGCGTGTGCATGCGCCTGTGTCTCATGCGCCTGTGCTTGTGCCGGCGGAGGAGTGGGTTAGAAGGAGGACATGAACGCTTGAGCTGGCTTCGCAGAGCCCTGCGTGTCCCCAAGATTCCCGCGGGTCGCTACACATACAGAGGGATAGGCGAGTTTGTTGGTTTGGCGCTTCAGCTCCGCGTTGAACCTGAAGGACAGGGGCTGCTGGTCATAAATGCAAACACGGTTCTGTATCTGAATGAAACCGCCACTGCGCATGCCTACTATTTCATGCAGGGACTGCCCGCAGAAGAGGCTGTGAAAAAGATTAGGCGATTGTATCGAGTGAACCCAAAAACTGCGAGAAGCGATTATGAAAAGCTCATCTTCACGGTCAGTACGCTGGCGCAGACCGAGGAGGTCTGCCCAATCTCTTATCTCGATGTGAAAAGGGTCGAACCCTTTACGCAGCAGTATTCAGCTCCCCTTCGAACGGACCTGGCTGTCACATTCAGGTGTCAGAACGATTGTGTCCATTGCTACGCCGGTGGTCCGCATGAAACAGCTGAACTAGCCACCGAACAGTGGAAAAATGTCATTGACAGACTGCATCAGATTGGCGTGTTCATACTTACGTTTACAGGAGGTGAACCCACTCTTCGAGATGACTTGCCTGAACTTCTGCAGCATGCGCAGAACAACGGAATGGTAACTGGACTAGTTACAAACGGTAGAAGAATGAAAGATAAAGACTATGTGAAAACCCTTGAGAAAGCGGGGTTAGACTTTGTTCAGGTCACTCTTGAGTCTCACAAAGCCGAAATCCACGACTTCATGACAGGGTCGAAGGGAAGCTGGAAGGAAACTGTTGCCGGAATCAAGAACGTCATTCCGACACACATTTACGCGACAACCAACACCACCCTAAGCAAACACAACGCCTCTACCTTCCTTGAAACCTTAGATTTCATAAAGCAGCTCGGAGTGGCAGGATTCGGATGCAACAGCCTAATCTACTCCGGAAAAGCCACCGAGATAAGTGACGAATTCGTTGTTCCAATTGAAACACTAAAAGAACTGCTCCCAAAAGTCCTGAGCAAGGCTGACCAGCTCGGATTGAAGTTCCTTTGGTACACTCCAACTCAGTACTGCCGCTTCAATCCAATCAGCTTAGGTTTGGGCGTAAAATCCTGCACCGCAGCTATGATCAATATGTGTGTTGGACCGAACGGTGATGTCTACCCGTGTCAAAGCTACTTTGAAAGCCTAGGCAACATCCTCAAAGACGACTGGAAAAGCATCTGGAACCATTCGTTGGCTGTTAGCATAAGGAAGAGAGAGTACGTGGAGCCAAAGTGCAAAGACTGTCCCGAACTGCAGATATGCGGCGGCGGATGCCCACTGGAACTTCAAAGAACCAACTACATCTGTGCCCAAACCAGCTAAGTCCTGTTCAAGAATACAAGTTCGTGGAAATCGACAGAGCATCCCGTCTCCTAGCAGGTGGGCAGCGTCAAAATGCCGTCTACATTTGTTCTGGCATGAAATAAAAAGGGGAAAGGGGTACAGGCGTCACGCCTGTGCTTTACTATGGGGTTGGTTCTGTTATTACGGTGACGTATATCTTTGCGTTGGGGTTGCCGTATGGTCCAGACACGAAGTTCAGCTGGGCATAGTACACCGTTTTAGTAGTTGAAGTATAGCAGGGTTTGGCGTACCATTGACTGTAGCCTGATTCGATTATGTTCTTCTTTGCATCGTAGAGAACCATAAGTGGATAGTAGTCAATTGTTTCGCCCACTTGGGTTTCGATGTCGCCAAGTATGTCTGGTTTGATTGGAACTGGCATGTACTCGGTGGTTCCAGAAGCCAGCCAGTCTACCTCTTCGCAGTCTATGCCGGTTATCTGGTGTCCGTAACCGTCATTTGCGGTCCAGTAGATCGTCACATCCGAGCCTGTCTGTACTGAATCAACGTAGCCCTGCATGTTTCCTGCAAATCCGTATATGTACTTCTGTCCGCCAGCTAGAGCTGCTATACGGTCGGCTGCCATGAAGTAGTACCACCAAGAGCCAAATGGGTCAACGATGTTCAGCATGTGCCTGAACACGTAGGTTTGAGGCGTGACAACGATGTTCGTTGGGTTGGTCTTGAAACTAACGAATGGCCATAACACTGGGATTCCGTCGTATTGTAGCCACGTTACGCCTAAGTGCTGCAGTCCCTCAAGTCCGCGTGCGTTGGGTTTCGAAATGACAAGAGCTTCTGTTGAAGTCTTTGGCGTGTAGACTTTTACCATGTCAGCGTCGATGTAGTGGAAGCTCGACAAGAGATACTGGTATCCTAATGCTGTCTTGTCGCTCTTGTAGACGAAGAGGTACATTTCGACCACTGAGGCTGGAGAATCGAACGTCAGCATGCCATTTGCGTCTGTTGTGCCGAAGTTTTTGAGAACCCACGTCGCGCCGGGGCTTGGCGTTGCTGCATACTGGAGTACCCATTCTTTTCCGGGACCCGCACCGATGATGTCGCAGGCTTTGAGTTCATTCAAGCCGTCGTTGTCCATGTCTCCTATATTCACGCCTGAGAGCAGACCAGATGTCTGAGTTATCGTTGACTCTTCAACATATTGGGTTCCTGTCCATCCTATAACGTGTACGTCGCTGCCTCCAGCGTAGAATTCATTGTCTCCGTCGTTGTCGGCGTCTCCTATAGATATGGCTTCTATCACGGGAGATTCGGTAGGCCAGCTGCCTTCCCACACCTTCTGGTATTTGGAGCCGTCCCATTCAACGAGGCATGCCGCTGCGTTAATGGTGTAGTCTGAGTAATCATTTCCAATTCCAATTTCATCTATGCCGTTTCCATTGATGTCTCCAACTGTGACCCCGTAATGGGTGCCGCCGCCTATGAGGCCGCTATAGACCAGATCCGCTGTCCAGCTATTAGTTGATGGATCCCAGTTGAGTGCGAATGTTCCCAGAGTGCTGTAGTAGCTGTCTGAGACGCAGGCGATGACTTCGGTCTTTCCGTCGTTGTCTGTGTCTCCGCTCCATATCATTGAGGTTTCCCAAGAGACGCCTGAATACCAGTCCGCTTCCCAGACAAATGCGCTGTTTTCCCATCTGAAGGCTACTACATTATATGGCGTTGTATCTGGTTGGTTTGCAATCAGCACTTCTAAGTGACCGTCGTCATCGTAGTCGCATGAGTAAACGTCGAAGACGAAGCCACATGGATAGTAGTCAAGTTGAGTGAGGGTCGTCCCGTCCCAGTCGTAGGCGTAGATCCCGTCGGCACCGCTGTACGTCCATGACATCACAAACTCGTTGTCTCCATCCTCGTCGAGGTCCAGAACGGTTGAGCCTGATGGCGAATGATATGAGCCGCCTGGTACATACCAGTTGTATTCTTCTATGTATGTTCCAAGACCTGCGTCGTAGGATAAGATACGTGCTATACCGTAGCCGGGAGTTTCGTAGCCGCCCACGATGATCTCGTTGATTCCATCTTCGTCGATGTCGCCGATTGGCTGTGCGTGTTGTGAGTGCCCGTATCCTCCGTAGACTTTGCTCCATTGTTCTTGCCATCCTGGTGGCTCGTACTTTCTGTAGTAGCCGTAGATGTCGGCTCCTGCGAGAGGTTTGTTGCTGTTGTATTCGTAAGCTTGCACCGTTATCTGTGGTGGTCTTACAGTGAAGGTTGTTGTGAGATGCTTAACCTTGGCCGTGTAGGTTCCCACCTCGAATCTGCTCACTGTCCAAGATGGATAGGTATATTCGCCAGGTGCCAGTGTCACGGTTGCTGTCCCTTCAAGTATTGTGTCCACGTACATGTTGTAGGTTTCTGTGCCTGTTATCCATCCAACGTTTTTTACTCCAACCGAAACCGTGCGGGGTTCACTCCACAAGCCGACCTTTGGTTCGGCTTTGAGGTCCCAAACAACGAATTTCGGTAGGCCCACATGGGCCTTGCCAGCCCAGTTGATGGAGTTCAAGAACACTGCTTTGGTGTCGTCGGTCCAGTAACTTACGTCTGTATATGGAGTGTTTGCGTGCATGGAGAGCAACATCCACTTGTTCGTGGCTCGTGTGACCTTTACTATACCTTGAGAGTTCAGTATGTCAGAGTCATAGGTTGCATAGCGTCTTCCGACACCGGCGAGCACCTTAACGGTGGCGTTGTCCAATATGCCTGTATACCACGCATGATCCTTGTAGTAGCTTTTGCTGTCGTGGATAATTTTGTCGCCAACACTCCAGCCTGGTATGATGTCGTCATCTGTTGCTGTGACCTTGTAGTATAAGGCTTGAATCGAGGACGCGTAGTATGTGCCTCGATAGGGCGGCCACTTCGGAGTATACCCGTAGTAGTACAACAGGTATCCTCCAGTGTACGACGCCCACGAGTCAAGCCATACTACGCCCACACCGTTGGCATCGGTTGCGGCGATGAAGCTCCGAAGCGTAGCCGTTGGTGTAGAGCCTGGGCGACTCACCACAATAGTCGAGTACTCAGGTACCTTTGGAATAACATCGGCAATTGTTTTGTATTGATCCACCGCGTATTTTTTCTCGATCAGGAACTTTAATACGTAGTCAGTATAGTAGTCGACCACCGCAACTTTTGGAGGCTGTGTTAAGTAGAAGTCAACGATGGTTGTTTCTCCCTCATTGACAACCACATCGTTGGCTGTTTCGCTCCCGAATCCGAACGACGAGGCTTGGAAGTCGTATGTTCCAGGTGGAAGCGCCAAAGTATAAGCTCCGTCGACATCAGTTAGAGTCTGAATTTGAACTGGAACGTCGAGGGCTTCTACCATGGCACCTGGAATGCCAATCATTGTTGGACCATGGTATACATACCCTGAAATGTAACCTGGCACTATAGGCGTCATTGCAATATTAAGTAGTGTGAACTTGTCTTTTTCAACCACAACATTGCTCATGGTCACCGAGTAGTATCCAAATTTTGAGACCTCTACCGTGTATGTGCTTGGTCGGAAACGCGTCCAATAGCGTCCATTTGCATCGGTGTAGGTAGTCGTGTCCTCTTCCACAACATACACTTTGGCATTTGAAATGGGCTGGCCCGTTACAGCATCAGTCACTGTTCCAAATATGCCTTGCGGCAAGGCAACCTGCTCAACGGCCTTATAAGCATCGATTCTGCCCCATCCATAGCGTGTGTCAGGTTTGCTTGGATAGTAGCGGTCATACCATACAGCTGTGCCTTGAAGCACTGCTGCTAGTTCAGGCGGAGTCAGATATGGGTTTGACGACAGCATCAGCATGGCCGCCCCGGCAACATGAGGCGAGGCAAAGCTTGTCCCACCCCACAACCTATACGTGTTCCCGGGAATCGGAACCACAACATCACGGCCAGGAGCACAAACATCTGGCACTATCCAGCTGTCAGGCCAGTCTTCCGGAACAGGCGGAGGAAAATCAGTCTTGTAGACCACTTCACCGCTGCTTCCCCAGTCTTCCTCAGGAACATCTGCAACGTCGTCATTGATGTCCGTGGCTCCAGCACTGAAGGTCTCATAAACATTTCCAGGCGAGCCACTAGTTCCTTCCCAGCTGTTGCCTATGGAAGCAACCACGAAGTGCCCAGCGTACCACATGTTCCTTATTGGCGCAATCATTTCCCTGAAGTATCCTATTGCTCCCCAACTGTGACTGCTGACCAGCGGAAACGTATAATTTTTGCCAGCCTCGTCATGTGGTTGGAGGACCCATTCTAAACCAGCTACCACCTGCGGCCATGCCCCCTGTCCGCCAGGCAGCGATAGTGCACACATTCCAAGGCCCTTGGCTCCCGGAGCCATCCCTACTGCACCATATTCGCTTTTGGAGTCACCCACTATCACCCCGTAGGTTGCTGTTCCGTGTATCCAAGAATCACGGGGCACGGACCATATGTGTTTGCCATTTGCATCAAACTCAGCCCAGCCGCCAGGGTACTTCGGGTCTGTAGGGTCAGATGTGTATAGTGAGCCAGCCAAATCCTGATGAGCTATGTCGACCCCTGTGTCTGTTGTGGCGAATTTAATGCCTTCTCCAGTTACGTGCAATGTATCCCATACTTCAGGAGCTCTCACCTTCTGAATGTTCCATGTTGCTGGAGTTGTTGCAGCTGTTGAAGTGGAGCTTATCTCCTTCATTTGGCCACTGAGTGTTGTTACCGTGAAGTCTGCAAAAACCCTTTCAACAGTTGTGAGTGTTGCCAACTCTCTGATTGTGTCCTCGTTAGCCTCCACGAGAACCAGGTTATCCAACCAGAAGGTGTTGAGAATCTCTGCATCTCTCTTTTGACGGAGATAGGTGAGTACGGGTTCTTGGGTTCTGGCTGCTTCTGCCTGAAGCTCGTTGACGACTGCATCATGTTGATACTTGATGGGCTCAATATTCGGATTCCAAGCAACCTTGACGATGGCCTTGAATAATCCGTCTCCTTCTTCCATTTGCTCAACAAGGTTTGGGTCTATCTTAAGCGTTGCTTCAGTCTCAATCTTTGGCTGCAGCACTGAGAACATTGCAAGCACTATTATGAAAGCAAACATGACCCCTAGAATCTTCTTAGAATGCATTCTCTTCTCTCCTATTCTTTTTTATGACGCATATTCTGCGTCACTATCCATTTGAAAACCAGATTTCAAAATAAGCGTATGGAAATCAGATTTCGAAACGACGTTCAGTAATCTAGTTCTAGGCGCTAATTCCTTACATGCATTTCTGAAAAGAAGTTCACAAACTTTAAGCATGCATAAAAAGTATCGCATGCTCATGTCGATGGTCGAGAAGGTTCTGGTTTTTCTCTTGGACGGAACATGGCACGACTTGGCTGAAGTAGCAAGCAACCTTCAGATCGACCATCACAAGCTGGATAAAATCGTCAAGTTGCTGATTGAGTTCGACTTCATCGAAACCAAGTCCACTCAGGTGAGAATAGAGTCTGACACTAAGGCATTCCTAGAGTTAATAATCAACGACACAGAAACAAGCGACTAGGCTACGAAATCAACTCAACCGTCTCTCTGTAGAGTTTAATGAAGACCTTACCTTTTTCTGTTGTTCGATAACTTTTTCGACCCTTCTTCACACAATCTGCCTCAATCAGACCCTTGTGTAGAAGAAAGTCTAGATACTTTTTGACAACCTTGAAATTCAGATTCGTTTTGTACACAATATCTGTCTTGCTGGACTCTTTCGAAGCCACCACAAGCATGTCCACGAGTATGTCGATTGCTCCCCGGCGCCAGCCCAGCTTCTCCGCTTCAGTGGCAACCTCGGCTTTGTTCATGTAAGACGCTTGCAGTTCCCTTCTCCCAGATACGATTATATGGACAGATTTCAGCAAATAAAATCGAGCTTGACAAGAAGAAAGCATTTCAGGGATTTTTCTGCAGAAAAATAGCATGATTTTGTTTAAAAACAAACGTCTGCATCTTCGACGCCTCCTATGGCTAGCTTTTACACGCACTGATCGAAACAGGCGAGGCCGTTACAAATTTTTTGCGGCAAACGCGCAAGAGGAAGTTTATATGAAATAGAAGCACCCAACAGGAATACATCTGACGCAAACTGTTCGGACTCCGCATAAATTAACGCATGCTGTGGATATCCATGAAGAGAACTTGGAAAGTCGTCGTTGCACTCCTGCTGGCCGTCACAGCAATTAGTGCATTCTTCCTTCTGGCTTTCCTCCTGCCCATACCACTAGGAGACCCAATCATCGAGGTAGAGTTTGGTCAGAGTCCTCCGTGGCACGTCAGACCTGGCGGAAATGTCCAAGTAGAGTTAAGCATCGTTAACGACGCTTGGCTACTGGCTGCAGCAATAGATGTGAAGGCTACAGTAACCACCTCGGAGGGCTTAACAGTTTCAGGCACAAACACAAACGAATATCAGATAAGCATTGGAACCTTGCGTGGTGGAGAGAGGCTGAGCCACGCTTTCAGCGTAATGGCCAACATTAGCTCATTGCCTGGAACTTACAGTCTTGCAATCAAGATATCTGGACAGAATGTACCTATGAAGACCTTAACTCCAAAGGTTGTAGTCGAGCTTCCGCACGTACACTGAGCTCTCTCGATCAAATCTTCATCTTGTCGAGAACAAGCATGGTGAAGCAAGCAGTCTGGGTCAAAGGCCTAAGATCAAGCCCCCAAAACACAGTCTAAGCCACATGTATCTCTGTAGAACAAACATGCAGCAAAACTTAACTTAGTCCTGATCGGACCTATTATTGGTCATAAAGCTTGACCCAGCGCTTCAACTGCGCATGAGCTCAGGAGGAAAAATGATTATGGGAAAAGCATTCAGTGCGGCTGTCCTTCTGATTGCACTTATGTCAGCCGTGACTCCTATCATCAGCGCAGGCCAATGTATTGATACAACTTGGGTCTTAATGAGCGGATCCGTGAAGAAGTATGGTGACGAGTCTCCGGGCGGTTGGTGCAACGTCTTTGCAGAAGTAGACTCATGGGCTGAAGTGCACGCGTTTTGGGTGAAACCACAGATTTTGCCGGTACCTGGAATCTACGTTTTCCACTATGCCAGACTTGCAACCGCATCGATGGTGAAACTCAATTATGAAGAAAAGGATTTCTACGTTCTGGGCACGTGGGACGCCTTCAAGGTTACAATAGTGTACGGCGATCGCGATGACACCTCCAGAATAGTTGAACCAATAGCTGAAGGTGCGCGTGGAGAATTCTCTGTAACAGGCAATTGGAAAGACTTCAGCATATCAATTGACTCACCAAGCGTTAAACTCATTTCCGGCACAGTTATATTCCATCGCATAACAATTCGCGGTCCTATTCCCAGAGGCGACGTTAGAGGTTTCAGCACTCAGACACCCGACGGGAGAATCGACGTTGTCGACTTGTTTTTCATCGCAAGGGCTTATGGCAGCGTTCCGGGCATGGGTAGATACGACTTCAGCTTGGACCTTAACTTCGACTTTAAGATCGACATAAATGATCTCAAAATTCTCGCAGCTAACTTCAGAAAGGAATACTAGCCGTCTGCAACTGAGTCTCAAGGTCATCATTTTCTCAGCGGCAGCTCGAGGAAGAGCTCAGCATTCCCTTAGGAATACCATCTCAATTGTGCTAGCAAACCATTCGAGAGCGCTTTGAGCGCGCAAAGTCCGACTTATGACGGTTGCCGCAGGATCATTCGGAAGTCAAAATGTTCCAAGCACAACTTAAACGCGGCTGGCAAACCTTATTTGAACGTTTGATTCATATGTTTGAAAACCTTTCCTCAGAGGGTCAGCGCATGAGAAAAACCAGAGTTATCATTATGGGAGCGGCAGGAAGAGATTTTCACAACTTCAACGTCTATTACCGGAACACCGAGCAGTACGACGTTGTGGCCTTCACTGCCACGCAGATTCCTGGAATCGAAAAACGGGCTTATCCGCCTGAATTGGCTGGTCCAAACTATCCGAAGGGCATACCGATACATCGAGAGGATCAACTACCCGAGCTGATCAAGAAGTTCGGCGTTGAAGAGGTTGTCTTGGCCTACAGCGACGTTTCTCACGAATATGTTATGCACAAAGCGTCTATTGCGTTGGCCAATGGCGCAGACTTCAGATTAATGGGTCCGTCAACAACTATGGTTAGATCCAAGGTGCCCGTGGTCTCCGTTTGCGCCGTTAGAACGGGATCAGGCAAGAGCCAGACATCTAGGAAAGTTGCCAGAATACTCAAGAAATTGAACTTCAGAGTGGTGGTCATCAGGCATCCTATGCCATACGGCGACTTGACCAAGCAGGTGAGCCAACGCTTCGCCTCGTACGAGGATCTCGACAAGTACGACTGCACCATTGAAGAACGCGAAGAATATGAACCTCACATTGACAATGGAATAGTGGTCTATGCTGGTGTTGACTACGAGAAAATCCTGCACGAGGCCGAGAACGAAGCTGACATAGTCGTTTGGGATGGAGGAAACAACGATCTTCCGTTCTATCATACCGACTTGCATATCGTTGTCGCTGATTCACACAGGCCTGGACACGAGACGACATATCATCCAGGAGAAACCAACTTGAGAATGGCAAACGTCGTCGTCATCAACAAAGTAGATACAGCCGATCCAACTAACGTTGCCTCTGTAAGAAATAACACTCGAGCAGTCAACCCAGACGCAATAATAATTGAAGCAGCTTCTCCGATAACTGTTGACAACCCAAAACTGCTGAATGGAAAGAAAGTGCTAGTTGTCGAAGACGGCCCAACGCTCACCCATGGAAATATGGCATACGGCGCAGGAATGATCGCTGCTGAAAGACACAGTGCGGGAGAAATGGTAGACCCGAGACCATACGCTGTGGGCTCGATTGTTAGAACCTTTGAGAACTATCCTCAGATGGGCCCGATTCTGCCGGCTGTGGGCTATGGCAAAGAACAGATCAGGGAACTGGAGGAAACCATCAATAAAACACCGTGCGACGTTGTTCTTATTGGAACTCCTATTGACCTTAGACGAGTCTTAAACATCAACAAGCCTGCTGTTAGGGCGAAATATGAGTTGCAGGAAATTGGCACACCAACACTCGAAGACATACTTGAGAGGAAATTCGCTAGAAAATAAGGACAAAATCTCTCAACGTTGTTTCAGAGCGTGGTTTAATGTCGGGAAGCAGCATATCAAGGATACCGGTAAGGTTCATAATTGAAAATCTCGGTCAAGCTGAAGCCGAATTAATCAGACATCTGGCTCCGAGAACAGTGGATGCCATTGTTAAGAAGTTGCCGCTTGAAGGTCGAGCGGCTCTGTGGAAAGAAGAGGTCTACTTTGACATTCCAGTCACAATGGGTGAGGAGAAGGCAAAGCCAAACGTTAAGAAAGGCGACGTTGCTTACTGGCCTATGGGCAACGCCCTCTGCATTTTCTATGGTGAATCGCAGCCTTACAGCCCTGTTAACGTAGTTGGGCAGATTCTTAAGAATTTGGACCTGCTTGGCACAGTGAAGAGCGGGATGGTTATTCGGGTTGAGCGGGTTTAAGGAAACTGCATCTTGGTGTCCTCCCATTCTCTCAGGAGCTGTTCGCATCTTTTCCTGATGGCTTCGTTGGTGGTTTTGGTCTTGAGAGCCTTTATGTATTCCAAGCGTTTTTCCATGGCCGTCATTTCGCCTATTCCATAGTATAGGTTGCCTTCTATGTAATCTTTCATTTGCTGTGCCTTCTGCACAACGTAGCTGGCTGCGTTTACGATGTCGACTAGAGTGGACATGTTTGCCCAGATTGCGGCGTCGGCCTCATGCAGTTGGCTGAAGCCTTCAATCTCCACGATTTCACGTATGTAAGCGCGCAGAAACTCGTAATAGTCAGCTGTCTTAATGAGATCTATCACATGCTTCATTCTGTCTTTGAATTTCGGGCTTCCTTCGATCTTTAAAGCATGCCTGTATCCTTTTCGGATAAGTTCCCGTGCCTTGTCAACTTCATCCTGTGTGTAAACACGTTCTGGAAAACCCAATTGTCTGCCTCAAGAAGAGGATCTTGGCACTAGTCGTGCGGCTTGTATATCTTGAGGTTCTTGCTTCCAGACACGTACTCGATTATGCCTCTCTGAGCTAGCTCGTCGAGCATGTCGCGGGCCAAACTGAGGCGTATGTTGAAGCGAGACGCAACGGTGTAAGGTGTCACGGCCTTCATTTTTCTGACTTCTCCGATGGTCTTGTCGCTTCTCAAGTCGGGCAGGGTTATCCCTGGCGCCTTCCTTTCCGAGGATGGCCCAGCTGCTGCTTTGCTTCCTTTCTTGAGTGTTTCGTCTTTCTTTTCTGCCGCTCTTTCCATCTGTTTGAGCGTTAGCTTCTTTTTTCCGCCCATCGTTAATCAACCGAGTTGCAGATGAAGGCGCTGCTGCTTATAGACTTATTGCCCATCGTATTTAGGCGGAATTCTGCTCATCGGCAAGTCTGGTCTGTATTTGTGTTGTGCAATTACACGTCAGGGTTTATTAAATCGCAATACTCTAGTTTCATGCAGTGCCGCTGGAGAGGATTCGAGAATGATTTCAGAGCCTCAAATACACGACCAAAGAAACCAAAAAATTAATCAAGTTGTACACAGAGTTCTCAACAATATGCTAGGACAAGGGGCAACTCAAGTCATCTACAACTACCTTGAGAATTCTTATTCTATTCAAAGAAACGACATCGCTGCCAACTTGATTTCGTTTAACCGTGCGCTTGAAGCCTGCTTAGGTCTGTGTGCAGCTGTCGTTGTCGAGAGGAGGATCTTCGAAAGCCTGAGGCTCGACGGGCTTGACGAGGGCATCGGAATCGATTTTGGACCAAACCGCGTGTTGAAACTTGCTTAGCGGTAGCAGGTTAAGGTAATCTGAAAGCGCCCGGATATCGATTTAACTTCTCTTACTCATCGTCTGCTTCTTTTTTCCTGACGCAGAGGAACAGCGTACAGTTTTTCTAACGTCTGTCGGTGCAGGGTGTTCATGGTGCAGAATGGCACGATTTTGCCGCCGGGAAATCCGTAGTTTATGGCGCAACGTTGTACACGTTCCAAGTCGAAATTGTAGGCATCCATGAAGTGCATGAATCCGATCATGAGACTCTTATAGTGAAACGGTCGAAGAGATTCATAGTTTCCACGTAGTATTGCTGGCATGACCTGCCTAAGGATTTTGAGCTTTATGTTCTTGAGCGCTGAGGCTCCTACCCGCAGTGTTGCTTTGGTTCTGTGTTCGTGTCTAAGGTCTTCTGCGGCCTTGCCCAGTGTGTGGAAGAAGGCGTCAACGTTTGCCAGCTTCGTTATCGGTGTTGCCTTTCCCTTTTCGACGTACAAGTATGTGGCCGCTCCGCAGTGAGGGTGTACAGTAAACTCGACATGTGGCTTCTCCTTGTATTCGTTCAGGAATTCGGATATCGGAACGACGCAGGGGACAGGGTAGAAGTCGTCTGTTTTTATGAGCCCATTGGTTTGCTCTTCAATTCTGCGCAGGGCTTCGGGT
>Ga0315310_10001622_pt1 | contig 14277 bp, 16 predicted proteins | sample TDP5_MG_FD_203630 | JGI IMG/M metagenome (GOLD analysis project Ga0315310, IMG submission 203630) | Freshwater sediment microbial communities from Lake Towuti, South Sulawesi, Indonesia - TDP5 | ecosystem: Environmental > Aquatic > Freshwater > Lake > Sediment | place: Indonesia: South Sulawesi... | reverse complement strand
TGCCTTTTGAAATTGCAAGCTCTTCAGAAATCATACCCAAAACAATCTTGTTGTAAATAATCCTTGTTAGAAATACAGCTATAATGGAAATGATTACTGCCACAGTTGTGTCCATTAAAGTTACGGTAGTGATATCACCAAAGAGAGCAGCTTCAAGCGCGTCTAAATCACGAATCATCAGTATTCCTACTGCTAGAGCCGTAGTGAATATTGCACCTACGATGGTTTCAAAGGATAACTTGGTAATTCTCTGTATGTCCCAAATTATGACTGCAGATGCAAAGAGAAAAGCAAACGCTCCCAAGAAAGGATTAAAGTTATACAAAATACCCAAGGCAAGACCAGGTAAAGCCACATGCGATAAAGCATCACCGACGAGCGCCATTTTCTCTAATACCATAAGCGATCCTAAAAAACCAGCTGAAACACCCACGAAAATTCCTGTTACCAGACTAAACATGAAGCCGTCTGTCAAGGAAATCACCTATTTTGTTTCCCTGCACACGGCTTCGCCGTAAATTATGTTCTGCAATTCTGGATTCATTATTTCTTTTGATTCTCCGAAAAATGTCACACATTTGTTCAAAGTCAGCATGTAATCGGAATACTCTCTGATGATGTGCACATCATGCGATATTAGAAGTATTGTTATTTCGTTTTTCTTTTTGAGTTCACTTAACATTCGATAGATGGCTTCCTCGCTGTCTAGATCAATACCAGCGGTGGGTTCATCGAACAGCAAAACATCTGGTTTATCAATTATAGCCCATGCGATCAACACCCGTTGCAGTTGCCCTCCAGACAACACGCCTAAGCTTTTGTTCAGTAGGCTATTATCAAGTCCAACTGAATTGAGGGAATCCTCTATGTTGGGAGTGTCTTTAAATGACAAAAATTCTTTTACCGAAATTGGTATGTCACTCACAGAAAGCCTTTGAGGTACATAACCTATCTTGACTTTATTGACCCACTCGATCTTTCCAGTGTATGGCACTAGATTCAGGAAGGCTCTGAATAGCGTTGTTTTGCCAGCGCCGTTTGGTCCGACTATTGCCAGGGTTGTGCCTCTTTTGAGTTGAAAACTTATGTTATCGAGAATTGTCTCGTTTGGAAACTTGACACTCAGGTTTGATACTTTTAATATGTATTCATTATGGCTTTCCATAGTCAACTAGCCCGTTTAAACTGTGTAAGCCTTACTCTATTATAGGCTTTGTTTTGGGTATAATTTGGCGCCCCTTTCAGACAAGATTTTAATCGCAGATGGGCGTTTAGTATTCTGGAGGATGCTGCTCTGAATTTAAAGTCATTCTTCGTAAGAGTCTGGGAAACATTTACCTCTTGCGTTCAACGGAACAAGACCATTATTAAAGCAACGGCACTGGCTTTCTTCGCTGTCATGATTACCACTATGGTTTTGACGGTTTTTGCCTTTTCTATGGTTCCGTGGCTGCTGGAATGGTTTAAGTCTGTGATACAGTCCGAAAGGAGTTACATTGCTATTCCGCCACCCTACACTGAAAACCTTTATTTCTATATCCTCTCGAATAATATGGGTCATTTCTGGAACCCCCTGCGTATGCTTGTTTGGGTGCCTTTGCTTGGAACGATTTTTCTGGGTTTGGAGCTTTTGTTAAACGGTGTTGTAATTGGAGCGATGGCAGTGATAGTGGGAATGACCCGTGGAATCTCTTATCCAATTGTGGGCTTGGTGCCCCACGGGATTTTTGAAATACCTGCATTCATTCTTCAGTTTGCCTCTATAATCTGCTGGCAGGTGGCAACTACTGAGGTGATTATGGCAAAGATAATTGGCGAAAAAGTTGATGGTTCCAAGTTTAAACGAGGCATAAAGGACACAGTGATTTTGGCGGTTGCTGCAGTAATACTTTTTGTGATTGCGGCTTTTGTAGAAACGTATATCACACCATACCTGCTTGGAATATAAAAAAAGAGGTTTGGGTGTCTCGGAATTTTTTAGATGGGAACTGTTTCTAAAGTGCTTAGCAATTGGTCTTCTATTTGTATGTGATATGTGAAGTGTTGATTTGGGTCTTTCAGCAAGACATACAGCCAGTAAATTCCGAACAAGCCTAGAGTTATTACTGTCAGAATTAAGTAGAGAACAAATCTTCTTTCAGGAAAAGCCTCCGTTCTTCTCGGCACTGAAAACTTGATTCCACATTTGTCTAGCACTCTGCTCATGTCTTCCCAAAATCCATCTTCTCTTCTCTCATGCTTGTAGAAGTCTTTCATCAGAAAGTACCAGACATACCAAGTTGCAATACCTGTGAGTAGAGACAGGATAGCCCAAAGCACGGCGTTTTTTTCAGTTTCTTCAGCCTTGACTTCTCTTACAGTCCTATCGCAGGATGCTAAAGTGACCTCTGCATCAACGCCCTTTTTCGCCGCTATTGCTTTGACTGCCGCTAAAAGGTCTTCGAAGAGGAAAATCTGTCTTTTGAAGTGTGTGTTGCGCCTCTTAGCAAGCTTGTATACGAGTATTATGTACAGTATGAGACCGATTATCGCAATTAAATATATGAATAGTATCGATGCAAAAAGGGGCGCAAATTGAGTAGTACTGGGAGGCTGACCTTGAGGGGTCGTTACAAGAATTGAAATCATGGTGACAATAAACACCGTAATGTATAAGACAGCTGCAATGATGGGCAGGAGGTAAACAAGCATCCATGCGGTTGACATCATCGAGTCGGTCTCAACACGCATCCGAACGTCTTTCCCTACATTTTCAATTTCGACACTCAATTTTGATTCACCATTTCTCGCTCATGCCAGAACTTAGTCAATAATTATGAATAGACAAGAAATAAGATTTTTGTGGTTCAAGTTTTTGCGGGTTTTGCTGACACTTCACGGGCATAAAAGAAACTAGGGTGCGTTTTTCCTCAACGCCTTCTCAAATGCACGCGATAAATTGGCATCGAATCCCACGAGTATTATCTTCTTCAATGGTGTGCCAGATTCAACGTGGCTCTTTATCTCATCAACCATGACTTCAGCAGCTTCTTCAACATTCAAGCCTCCGACACCCGTGCCCATTCCAGGAAAAGCAACGCTGGCTATGCCCAGTTGTCGAGCGCATTCTAACGCGCCTCTCACAGCCAATCTCACGTTCTGTTTACTCGTCGGCATAGCTGGGCGCTCCATAGTGGGCGCATGAATTACATATTTCGCCTTCAGTTTTCCAGCGGTTGTAGCCACTGCTTTTCCAACTGGAACAGGCGCTTTTTTGCTGGCTTCTTTTTGAATTTCGCTTCCGCCAGCGTGGAGTATGGCGCCGGCGACTCCGCCTCCCATGATGAGTAGGCTGTTGGCAGCGTTTACGACGGCGTCGACTTCCAACTTGGTTATGTCGCCTGATGTCACAGTTATGGTCACGTTATTGTAGACACGCTCAAATGTAGACACTCTTGCACCCCATGCTTTTTAATATCGCTGCCTGCGTTTTGATAAGATTTTTGTAGCTTTTTTGGTGAATGAAAAGATATAACTGTGAAGTTGACATGGTTATTAATTCAATGACTTCGTCGGAGAGTGCCTTTGGAGGCAAATGGTTTGTTCGACGTGCGCAAGATACGCGAGGATTTTCCCATCCTTAAGTCAGGCGTTATCTATCTGGACAGCACCGCCAGCAGTCTGACGCCTGAGCCAGTGCTGCAACGGATGCTGGAGTTTTATCGCGAGTACAGGGCGAATGTTGAGCGAGGCGTTCACCGACTGGCGGTTAAGGCCAGCGAAGAATATGAACGAGGACGCTCTAAGGTCGCCGATTTCATCAACGCTAAGTCTACTTCTGAGATTGTGATGACGCGAAACACCACCGAAGGGATTAATCTTGTTGCTAATGGGCTCAAATGGAGGAAGGGCGACAAGATAGTGACCTCGGTTTTGGAGCATCACTCCAACTTCATTGTTTGGCTTAGGGTCAGGGACAAACACGGCGCCAAACTTGAGGTTGTTATGCCTCGCAAGCCAATTGTGAAGGGTCTCCTGCATCCAGCTGACTTCGAGAAAGTTGTTGACGACAAAACGAGGCTGGTTGCTTTAACCCACGTTTCAAACGTTTTAGGCGTCATCACGCCAGTGAAAGAGATCGCAGAAATCGCGCACGAACACGGCGCTTTAATTCTAATCGACGGCGCTCAGTCAGTGCCCCACATGCGAGTTGACGTGCAAAAATTAGGCTGCGACTTTCTGGCCTTCAGCGGGCACAAGATGTGTGCGCCCACGGGTTCAGGCGTGCTCTACATGCGAGAAGAAGTGGCTAAAGAAGTTGAACCCGCTTACATTGGGGGCGGAACCATAGAAGAAGTGGATATTGACCATTACAGGCTTGAGGAGGGACCAGGACGCTTTGAGGCAGGAACCCCAGACGTGGCAGCCGCCATCGGACTCGGCGCCGCAGTTGACTACCTAAACAAGATAGGCATGGAAAACATTGAACACCATGAAAAAATGCTCACAAAACAGATGTATGAAGGCTTGACAGGCATTTCCAAGGTTGAGGTCTACGGTCCAGAACCAGAACGAAGAATTGGCATAATACCCTTCAACGTAGCCGATTTGAACCCGCACGATGTGGCTCTAGCCTTAGACGTTTCAGCCAACATCATGGTAAGGTCGGGGCACCACTGCGCTCAACCCTTGTCCAAGGTTGTTATCCGCAAGCCTGGAACAGTGCGAGCCTCCGCCTACCTCTACACCACCAAGGAAGAAATTGAAAAACTAGTCTCAGCTGTAAAAGAAATAGCACAAACACTTGCCAAATGAGACTCAACCTCTCAATCCCCCACAGGTAGAGCAGACCTTGTCAAAGGCTGAGTTTTTGGAAAAAATCGCCAGCGAAGTTCGAGTGTGCGCCAAGTGTTCTCTCTGGAAGGGACGCCGCAACGCTGTTCCAGGCGAAGGCAACATTAACGCTTCTGTGGTGTTTGTTGGCGAAGCGCCGGGCTACTGGGAAGACCTGAAGGGTTTACCCTTTGTAGGTGCTGCTGGCAAGATTCTAAACGCCTTGCTAGCGAAGATTGGTCTTCCCCGCGAACACGTTTTCATCACAAACGTGGTCAAGTGTCGCCCTCCCGAAAACCGCGACCCTCAGCCAGACGAAGTGAAAACTTGCACCAGCCTCTATCTTAACCGTCAAATTGCGCTCATCCAGCCCAAAATAATTGTCACGTTGGGCAGACACTCAACCGCTTATATTCTATCAAAAGCTGGTTTGGAAACAAAGGCAAGTGAAGGCATAACTCAACTACACGGCAAAATCATTCAAACACAATTCTTGAATCTGCCAGTGTCAGTGATTCCGATGTTTCATCCAGCTGCTGTTCTGCACAACCCGAAGTATAGGGAGGCTTTAGAAAGCGACTTCGCCCTTTTGAAAAACGAACTTAATAAGCGTGGAAGCTCAGCTTGAAATGTTAGCGATAACGTTTGCGTAGGTTTTTGCCATGTTTAAGACATCCTTGGCGTAGACGAATTCGTTGTATGCGTGGCAGAGTTCTTCGTAGCCTGGTCCAAAAGACACGGTTGGAACGCCTAGCAATTCTCTGAAAGAGTGGGCGTCGCTGGTTGCAGCCATGTAGATGGCAGACGGTTTATAACCAAACACTTGTTTCGCGCCTTGCTGCACAGCCTTTGTCAAAGGATGAGCAGCCGATGTGAAAGAAGGCAACGTCCTACTGATAATCTCATACTCAACGTTTTCAGGAAGCAAACTGCGAACGAACTCTTCAACACCGTCGGGGCTGCCGCCAATCGGAACCCTTATGTCAACTTCAGCTTCACACCGCTCTGGCACAATGTTGATCTTGGTTCCGCCTTTGATTAAGCCCAGATTCGTGGTGTAGTGGTCAAGCGTACGGGTAAGACTGTTCACGGGCACACCTTGCTTGATTGCGACCCTTCGCAGCACTTTTCTGCCGTTTCGCACAAGTGTCTCGGCTTCTTTGGGAATTGCCACAGCTTCGCTCTCTAACGCCTTAAGTTTTTGAACAAACTCAGTCACCATGAAAATGGCGTTTCGCCCTAAAACTGGTTTGCTTGCGTGAGCTGGCTTTCCCTTCGCCGTAACTTTTAGCCAACAGGCTCCTCGTTCGCCGCTGGTTATTCTGTATTCGCTGTCAAGGTAGCCTGTGGGTTCAGTTATGAGACACATGTTGCCACTCAGTTTCTTGTTCTGTAACAGCCAGAGCGCGCCTCCGGGTCCCAGCGCCTCTTCGTCAGAAACGCTCGCAACCGTTATTTTCCCAGACAACTCGTCTTCAAAGTCTTTGACCGCTGCCGCAGCCATGAGCATGGCTGCCACTCCACCCTTCTGGTCGATTGCCCCTCGACCAAAAATCTTTCCCTGCTTTATCACTCCCTCGTATGGGTGGATAGTCCATTTGGAGAGGTCGCCTGCTGGAACCACGTCGATGTGTCCACAAAAGATCAGCGAAGGCTTGCCTCTTCCAACTGTGGCGACGACGCTGACGTGACCCTTAACTGGCTCAAAAGTTTGATAACTTACTCCTTCAGTTAGGAGAAACTGTTCAATAATTTTGGCTGCTTCAGAGACGTCGCCCGGAGGGTTCTCGCCCTTTGCTTGAATTATTTCGCAACAGAGTTTGTTTAATTCTTTTGCTCGGCGTTCAACGACCTCGCCGATTTTGGTTCTCAATTTTTTCAAGTGGGATGCACCTCACAATGACTTGTGTTGCCCACAGCCTTTCTGTTTAGTTTAGCGAATGCTTAATAAATGGTTGCTCGTCTTCACTTATGCCTAACTGAAGCTTACACGTAGGAGAGTATGTTCCCCACATGGCGAAGTTCAAGGTTATCGTTTCAGACCCCGAAGGGGGCAAGTCAAAGGTTGTCGAGTTGGAGGGCGCTCGAGCCGTGCCGCTCGTAGGCAGAAAAATTGGTGAAACAGTCGACGGGTCCGTCGTCGGCATGTCGGGCAGAAAGTTGCAGATTACCGGCGGGTCTGACACAGACGGTTTTCCCATGCGCCACAATATACATGGAGGGGTCCGCGTCAGCGTCATCGTTAGCAAAAGTGTGGGATTTCATCCCAAACGTGAAGGAGAGCGCCAGCGCAAGACTCTTCGGGGAAACGTCCTCACCGAAGACATTGTTCAGGTCAACATGAAAGTGGTTGAGAAAAAAGCGAAGAGAGCAGAGAGACCAAAGAAAACGAAGAAGGTGAAGGCTGAAGAGGCCGAGCCTGAAAAAGCTGAGGCTGAAAGGGTAGAGGCACAAGCCGAGGCTAAGCCTGAAGAAGCGACAGAGGCTCCTAAAGTCGGAGGTGAATCTTCTGAAGAAGCTGCCCAAGCAACCAGAAGTTAACATTGGAACTATTGGACACGTGGACCATGGAAAAACCACGTTGGTTCAAGCCTTAACTGGTGTTTGGGCGGCTAGGCACAGTGAAGAACTCCGCCGTGGCATCACAATTAAACTTGGCTACGCAGACGCACCTATCTATAAATGTCCTAATTGTCCGCCGCCTCAGTGCTACTCGACCGAACCAAAATGCAAGGGCTGTCAAGAGCAGGGCGAGTTTGTTAGGGCTATAAGTTTTGTCGATGCGCCGGGTCACGAAGCGCTCATGGCGACGATGTTGTCTGGCGCTGCCGTGATGGACGGTGCCATGCTCGTGATTGCGGCGGACGAACCTTGTCCCCAACCTCAGACGCGAGAGCATTTGGCTGCCATTGAAATCGTGGGCGTCAAAAACTTGGTCATTGTTCAGAACAAAATCGACTTGGCTGATGAGAAGAGAGCGTTGGAGAGTTATCAAGAGATTGTCAACTTTGTGAAGGGCAGCATAGCCGAAAAGGCGCCTATCATTCCTGTTTCGGCTCAACACGGCGTCAACGTAGACGCTCTCATTCAAGCCTTAGAGGAACGGGTTCCAACGCCCAGGCGAGACCCAAACAAGCCGCCTAGAATGCACGTTGTGCGCTCTTTCGACGTGAACAAACCTGGAACGTTGGCAGCAGACTTGGCAGGCGGCGTCATAGGCGGCACCATACTTCAAGGAATGTTCAAAGTAGACGACCAAATTGAGATTCGCCCAGGGATACGCATTGAAAAACAGGGGCGAGCCGTTTACGAGCCCTTGTTCACCGAAATTGTGAGCCTGCACGCAGGTGGCAGGACGGTTAAGGAGGCTCAGCCAGGCGGCTTAGTGGGTGTCGGAACCCTTCTTGACCCTTCTTTGACGAAGGCTGATGGTTTGACAGGTAATATAGTGGGCAAGCCTGAGATGTTGCCGCCGACTAGGGCTGAGTTGACTGTGGAAACTTATTTGTTTCCGAGGGCGGTTGGAACCAAGGAGTTGATGGAAGTTGCGCGGGTGCAGATGGGTGAGGCGCTTCTCTTAGACGTGGGAACCAGCATCACAGCGGGAACAGTTACTTCTATTAAGGGAGAAAACGCCACGTTTGAGCTGAGTCGACCGATAAGCGCTGAAGAGGGCTCCAGAGCCGCATTGAGCCGAAAAATCGCTGGAAGATGGCGCCTCATAGGCTACGGAATAATAACGTAATTTCAGAATAGACAATTTGATAATTTATTGTTATGCATGGGATCTTATGAGCGAAGAAGAATTCAGGAAGGAAATAGAGAACTTTTTTAAAAACAAACTTGAAGAATGGAGGTTCAATACTTTTCTTGATGTAGGAAAAACAAAAATTCTAACAGATTTTACAATTGGGCCTAATGAAAATGGAAAGTTTCAACTCTATGCAGGTTTCTTAGAGCAGGATGTAGCCATTTATTTAAAAGGCAAGCGTGTCAATTTAAGCGGCGATGTTGAGTTATTTCGCACAGATGAAGTAAAAATACCCTTAGTTATAGCAGAAGTTAAGTTGGCAAAGAACTTCAATATTCACCAACTTATAACTTATTCCGCCATAGCTTCAAAGATTAAGACCATATTTCCTCACTGCCTTTATTTCATGCTAATTCAAGGAAAAAGAGGATTCAAGGACATATCCCTAATGAGACATGCCAAATCCTTAGAAGTTATTGACGACTGGGACTCTCGCAAGGAAGTTGTAACCGAGAAAATTAAAATGCATCTCCAAGCTCTTGCCAAAGATTTTATGTGACTTAATAGTGTCTAAGCAATCACGAGATACGGAGGCTAAGAATTGAGTGTGGAAAAAATTATAGCCTATGTTCAAAACCGATACATTGAACCAGCACGTCAGAGATGCGAAAAGCGAGTAACAATCCGAGCAGGAGATATACATGATGAGATGCAGTTAGTAAATCGTCAACCACTCGTCTGTGAGACATTGAGGGGAAATAAATTTCTGAAGCGATGTAATCTGCGATTGATTGATGAGCGATGGGGACGCAACGTCCATCAACATCATGCAAGAAACATCTGGTATACTTATGAATTGCTTTACCGATATGAATAGGGTGAGGCGAGTAGAATGCCAAGTAAAAGGATTTGGCAGAAAACCCTAAAATGCGATAACTGGAGCGACGCAACAATCAATGTGCACATTACCGAAAGCGAAATGAAAAAGATAGATGGAGTCAATGGAGAAGTTTCCTACATTAACCCAAATAGGCTAGGGATGGATTTCGACAATTTCTCAGATGGGTCTCATGACTATATACCGAACCTAAGCTTAGCAGATTTGATACAGCTTATTAACCGTCTCGAACTCCTGAGTAAAAAAATCATTAGGGAAGCTTTAAGGTCCAAAACACTTCAGCATAGGTTTGGATTAGAGCTTGATTCTCGGCGAAAATTAGATTTCGACGTAGGAGTATGTCGTACTTCAGGCGAAGAAGAGATAATAATGCATTATGAAGACCCACTAAGAAATCTTGAACGCTTTGAAATCGGCAAGATTGATGTAAGGAACTTGGGCAAACTAATTCGAATTTTAAAAGAAGTTTACATCGAATACAATCAACTCATACTAAAGTCACTTCTACTTAGAGAGCTTTAGTGCTTGGGAAAGATGTGACAATTAAAGTAATCTTAGACTCTAACTTCCTTTTTATTCCTTCACAGTTCAAGATAGACATCTTTGAAGAGTTAAATCGCCTTCTAAATCAGCGGTTTGAACCTGTTCTGCTTTCTTCAACATTTCAAGAATTACGAAGTATGGCGGAGAAAGGTGCTCCGAAAAGGCGAAAACAGGCGTCGTTGGCACTTGAATTAAGTGCAGAAAAATGCAGGCTTGTCAATGTTGAGAAAGAAGTGGGAGAAACAAACGACGACGTGATTCTTCGAATAGCAATAGAATGGAAAAGTCCAGTTGCCACAAACGACCTAGAACTGCGAAAGAAACTGAGAGCCCGAGACATACCCGTCATATTTTTGAGAGGTAAGAACCGACTAGAGTTAGAAGGTGCCTTGTAATTCAGGGTTGCTGTCTAAGGTTGCTCCGAAAACCTAATATGTTTGGGTTATTTATGTGAGACAAAGCCCCGGCTTGCTTATTAAGGAATCAGTCATGTTTAAGTTAATCACGTTGGAAGACACCATAAGGATTCCACCAGAAAAATTCAGCCAACCCCTCGAAACCGTGACATATGAGCAGTTGAAGAGCAAATACGAGGGCATGGTCGACGAAGAACTAGGCTACGTAATAGCCGTCACAGAAATCCAAGTCAACCCAGTTGGAAAGATAATACCAGGCGACGGCGCAACATACCACAAAACCGTTTTCTCCGTCCTAACATTCTTCCCAAAGATTCAAGAAATCGTTGAAGGCGAAGTCGTGGAAATCGCTGACTTCGGCGCCTTCGTGCGCGTTGGCCCAATAGACTCTTTGCTTCACGTTTCTCAACTCCTAGACGACTACATATCCTACGACGAAAAACAAGGCGTGCTCATGGGCAAAGAAACCAGGCGCAAACTGGCAACAGGCGACCCCGTCAGAGTGCGCATCACAGCCGTATCGTTGGCAAGAGGCGGAGGCTCAGGCAAGGTCGGCGTCACAGCCCGTCAACCCTTCCTAGGCAAACTCGAATGGATAAAACACGACCTAGAAAAACTGAAAGGCGCCGAAGCGGAAAAAATCAAGAAACCACAAGTTGTAGAGAAGGCGCCAGCGGCTAAACCAGTCAGCAAACGTGAGTGAAAAAATGAGTGAGAAAGCCTGCCGCGAATGCAACAGCATAACCAAAGAGCCAGTTTGCCCCAACTGCAAGTCAACCAACCTCAGCGACGACTACTCAGGAATAATCATAGTCATAGACCCACAGGGCTCAGCCATAGCCCAACTCATGAAAGTGACAAAAAAAGGAAAATACGCACTACGAGTCAGATAATTTATGCCTAGTCAAATTCAGACTCTATACTTGATGTCTTCATAGTACTTGTCCCTTTCCCAAACATAGACTGCCGTAACTACTATAAACAAGATGAACCCCAAGAATATTCCAGCAACTCTGAATTTTTCTTCAACATTGCTCATGAATGACACAAAAAATAGCACAGCACACACTGCATACCCAGCGCCATAAAATGTCTTAGGTATCTGAAAGCTCATAGTTGCCCTCAGAAAAAATGTCCATAAGTCCTATTTAATCATTTGATTAACTGATGGACAAGAACTGAGAAAGCGGCTGGATTCAATTCCACCCTGCCCGTTTAAGCCGAACCCCTGTATTCAGCATTTTTGAAACAAGTCAACCATATCCTGTCTGTTTCCAATTTTTCATGGATTTTAATGCTGTATGCCAGCTTTTGGGTAACTGCGTTAAATTCTTGCAAAAAATCTGCACAGTAGCTTTTAAATATTTTTAACGCAGTATGCCATAAAATGGGTAACTGCATTAAAAACGTGAAAAACCATGGTGACAAAAACCGAAGCGCTCTACAACACTCTTCTTCCAATGAAAATAGTAAGCTTCTCCGACATCGTAGAAAAAGCCTTAGGTATTATAGAGGCAGATCAAAGCCGCAGATACATTTACCGCAAATATGTAGATCGCCTGATCAAAATGGGCAAACTTAAACCAATCCGAAAAGAACTATACGCAGTTATTTCTCCCCTTGAGAAACCAGAAAAACACGAAATAGACAAGCTTCTTATCGCCTCAAAAATCAGACAAAACCACTACTTGGGATTCCATACAGCTCTTGAATACTATGGCTGCGCCAATGCCTTACTTAACGAAGCCTATATATGCGTACAAGCAAAAGATAGGTTCAACCCATTTCATTACAAACGCTTCAACTTCAAACCCGTATTCGTCAAAGACATCACCTTAGAAATTGTCGAAAAACCCTACCACCAAACACTTCTAAAAGTAAGCAGCAAAGAAAGAACATTCATCGAATGCATCGACAGAATACGATACGCTGGAGGCTGGGAAGAATGTATCAAAAGCCTAGAAGGACTCGGCGGACTAAACCTTGAAAAACTGCTAAGTCTTACGCTCAAACAAAAAAGCAGAACTCTGCAAAGACGAATTGGCTACGTTCTGGAACTACTTAGAAACACATCACCATTCTACGAACACATAAACGACACTACACTAAGCAAGATTGCAGAACAAATCAAAGGACCACCAGAATACTTGATTCGAGGAGAAAAAGGGTCTCTTGATAAAAGATGGAACTTATACATCCCAGAGGATTTTGAAGAAAAGCTCAGAGGCATCTAAAGTGAAAAGAGTGTATGATTTTGGCGCACTTGCTCAGAAACATGGCTTCAATGTCAGAGAAATAGAAAAGGTCTGCCGAATCTCCGACCTTTTAGAAGACATTTCAGCAGTAAAACTCCTCTCAGACCACCTCTCATTATACGGAGGAACAGCCCTCACTTTCATCTATTCACCACAAATACTGCGATTATCCGTAGACTTAGACCTTAACTATCGACACCAAAATGCCAAAGACTGGGGAGAAGTAAGAAAAGAAATCGACAACAAACTAAAGGAACTTCTCTACAGACAAAGATACTCCAAATCAAACATCGCCATAAATTCAAGCTACCCACTGGCCAGATTCACCGTAAAATACAGGAACACCTTAGGCAGCGAAGACAACTTCAAAATAGAAATGGGATACATGCGCAGAACCCCCATCCTGAAAACCGACACTCTGGCAGACTTCAAACACATAGGCACACAAGAAACATTCAAAATCAAAACGCCAATAAAAGAGGAACTATTCGCGAACAAATGGTGCGCACTCTTATACAGAAAAACACCCAGAGACCTCTTCGACACATACCAAATAACAAAAATGAAATTTGATGGTGAGACCTTCCGCAAATGCGCAATAATCGATAGCCTGACTCGCAAAAAACCAAAACTCTATGAGATTAACCCAAACGCAATTAGAGAAATACCAATAGACTCCAGCTTAAGAAATCTACTACAAACAGAAAAACTCTCAGAAATCAACTTTGCCAACATAACTAACCAAGTCATAGAATTCACCAAAACACAATTAGCAAATCTAACAGAGAACGAAATCAAAGCAAACAACCAATTCTTTGACCAAAAGACCTTCAAACCAGACCTAATAGACAAAACAGGAATATTTCATGAAAAAATAAAAGAATATCCAGCAATATTACGCGCACTTCAACAAAGCTAACAACACAGAAAAAGAAGGGATTTGGGGGAGATTTCGCCACCGAGTGCGAGGTACAAATTCCCCTCCCCCGCCCGCTTTGAATTCAACCCATATTAGACAGCTTTACAAATTGCACTAATCCTGAGTGCCAATAGGAAATTTAGGAAAAACTAATCTGAATGAAAAACTCAACAAAAAAATCAAACAGAATTAATGAATTAAAATGAACAAGTACATCACATCCACAACATTTATTCCTTCCAGATGAGACGAGGCTATACCCGTCTGTCTCTTCCCCCTCTAAGAGAGGAGGTTACAAAAGAATGCAGAAACCAAGAACCCCCACACAAACGTTAATCCTTCCCGCTGAACTGCGCCAAGAACTGAAAAATCCGTTAGGACAATTACTAACTGGGTCACCAAAAGAAACCATGACAAAGCTGAAACAACTAATCAGAGAGGGAAAGCCTCCAAAAATAATCGCGGTTGGCGACGTCGTCTCAAAAAACATGAGTGCACACCGCGTTCCAACTCACACAATAATCGTTGACAACAAGGTCCTAAGAAAAACCATCAAACCCATAAAAGTCAAGGCAGAAACAACTCTACACGTCAAAAATCCAGCGGGAACACTAACCAGAGAAGCTTGGACAACCATGCAAGAAGCGTTAAAGCAAGACCGCTCAACACGAGTGCTCGTCGAA
>Ga0315310_10001621_pt1 | contig 14285 bp, 27 predicted proteins | sample TDP5_MG_FD_203630 | JGI IMG/M metagenome (GOLD analysis project Ga0315310, IMG submission 203630) | Freshwater sediment microbial communities from Lake Towuti, South Sulawesi, Indonesia - TDP5 | ecosystem: Environmental > Aquatic > Freshwater > Lake > Sediment | place: Indonesia: South Sulawesi... | reverse complement strand
AGAAAAGGAGGGTATCTTAATCGATGATAAAAAGTCAAAGTGTACTGATAACCGGGGGGGCAGGGTTCATCGGGAGTAATCTAACGGAGTTCTTCTTATCTCAAGGAAATCGAGTAACTATTTTCGATAACCTCTCCCGACCAGGTGGTGGGGCAGAGAAGAATATTAAGGCGCTCCTTGAGAAGTATCGAAACAATCCCAGCCTTAAATTTATTAAGGGGGATATAAGGGATTTTGATGAGCTAAGCCAAGTGATAAAAGATATCGATATAGTCTTACATGTTGCTGCTCAAACAGCAATGACTACGTCAATAGAAAATCCGGTAGCTGATTTTGAGACCAATGCCAGGGGAACCTTTAATGTTCTGGAGGCAGCTCGAAGGGCTAACTCCGATCCCATTATAATTTATACTTCTACAAATAAGGTTTATGGCGATTTGACTAAGAAGCAAGTGAAGCTAGTGGAAAAAGAAACTAGGTGGGATTTTGCTGAGGATGCATTCGTGGGTGGTGTAGACGAAAATTATCCCCTCGACTACGAAGGTCCTTATGGGTGTTCCAAAGGTATTGGCGATGCTTACTGCTTAGATTATGCTCGCACTTTTGGTCTTAAAACTGTGGTCTTTCGGATGTCTGGTATATATGGAGTGGGACAGCATCCCACTGAAGACCAAGGATGGGTGGCCTGGTTTATCCGCCGTGCCACAGAGGCTAAACCGGTTACTATATATGGTGATGGTAAGCAGGTAAGGGATATCCTCTACATTGAAGATCTTATTAATGCCTTTGATAAAGCTATCGCAAAAATAGATAAAACAAGAGGAGAAGCTTATAACATCGGGGGTGGGAGAGAGAATTCAATCTCAGTTCTGGAGCTGCTAGACTTAATGGAGAGAAAGCTAGGGATAAAATCGCCTAAAATAACCTTCGATTCCTGGAGGAGAGCAGATCAAAAGGTGTACATAAGCAATACCTCGAGAGCAAAAGGGGATTTTGGCTGGAGCCCACAGACGAGTAAGGAAAAGGGTATTACTAAGCTTTATAATTGGATAAAGAAGGAGCTCGACTCTCCTCAGTGATTATGTCAGCTTTATCTCTTGGTATATTGTGGTGCTTTGCGAGCCCGCTTTAGTCCGTATTTCTTGCGTTCCTTCGCCCTGGGATCCCTAGTGAGTAATCCGTAATGACGTAACAGGGGCTTCAGTGTCTCATTAGCCTTCACCAAGGCACGAGCGATACCATGCCGAACGGCTCCAGCTTGCCCTGAGATTCCTCCCCCTTCTACCTTCGCTATGACATTGAATTTGTCCGCGGTATCAGTGACCCGCAGTGGCTCGCGTATTACAGCCTGAATGGCAAGTTGAGGGAATACTTCTTCTAGAGGTTTGTCATTAATAGCAATAGCGCCACTGCCAGGTAATAACCTCACCCTAGCCACAGCAGTTTTTCTTCTTCCTGTTCCATAAAAATAGGCTTGACTAGTCACCTTGCTCCTTCCTCAAGTTTCCTAACTTGAGCTTGATGAGGATGTGTATCTCCAGCATAGACCTTAAGTCTTCTTGCCATAGCTCGTCCTTGGCGATTGTGAGGAAGCATCCCCTTTACAGCGTGCTCAATGAGGCGTTCTGGGTGGGTAGCCAACATCTTGGCAAAGGTAACACTTTTTAACCCTCCCGGATACCCAGAGTGTCGATAGTAAATCTTTCCCTCTGCTTTCTTGCCGGTCACCTGAACTTTAGCGGCATTTATTACCACCACAAAATCTCCGGTATCGAGATGGGGAGAATATATTGGCTTACTCTTCCCTCGGAGAAGTTGAGCTATCTCCGTAGCTATTCGACCAAGGGTTTTTCCTGATGCATCAATAACATGCCAGCGGCGTTCGATATCTGAAGCCCTTGGCGTGTAGGTCTTCATTCCTTCACCTCACCGGGTAGAAAATTAGCATAGTTGACTTTCATTAAACATAAACCACAGGCAGGAGCAGTTGGTCCTATGAGCCCGGCTCGCCCTGATCTAGCCAGTTCCCAAAAGGTTTCTACACTCATCTTGCCCAAACCAACTTTGATTAAGCCGCCAATGGTATTACGCACCTGATGTGGCAGAAAGGAGTTGGCTACCATATCAAAATTTACCAAATCACCCCTCTTACTGACCTCAGCCTTATGAACCCGGCGCACTGCTCGACCACTTATCAATGGGGAAAAGGGAGCGAAATCATGCTCCCCGATAAGAACCTGGCAGGCGTAATTCATAGCATCGATATCAAGTGGCTGAGGAACAAAGTAAGTAAACCTTTGTGTTAAAGGTGAGCGTGTAAATCTGTTTAAGATACAATAGCGATATTCCCGGCTAAGAGCATCACGCCTAACATTAAAAGCTTGATTCACCCTATAGGCAGCTTTGACAACAATATCAAGGGGGAGATAGAAATTTAATGCTTTAACCCAAGTCTGCAAGGAGAAAGAAGACTTGCTCATGAAGCTTATGACCTGTCCTTTAGCATGAACTCCAGCATCAGTGCGGCTAGAGGCAGTAATGCGAATTCTCTCCGCGGTAAGTTTATATAAGGCACGCTCTACTTCACCTTGGATAGTGGGCTCACTAGCTTGCCATTGGGAACCATGGTATCTCGTGCCATCATATTCCATAATCAACACCACTCTAGTAACTGCTTCCGAATCAAGAATTTCCTTCTTCTCCCACCAATGGCTCTATTCTACTAGCTCGATCTGTGCCATAGATGCTCCATCACCCAAACGATGTCCCAACTTAAGGATACGAGTATATCCACCATTACGATTAGCATATCTTGTGGCAAGTTCACTGAATACCTTGTGCACCACCTTTTTATCCTTTATCATAGCTAATGCTTGCCGTCGAGCATTAAGGCTACCCACTTTCCCCAAAGTAATTATCTTCTCCGTTATACTTCGAACCTCTTTTGCCTTAGCTTCGGTAGTGGTAATCTTTCCAAATTTCAGGAGTTCAGTACTCAAATTGTAGTATATTGCCATTCTATGCCCTGTAGGTCTAGAAAGTTTTCGTCCCGCTACTCTATGTCTCATGGTTATTCGTCCGCCCTTAAAGCCAAGCCTATTGCCTTAAGACACTGCTGTATCTCTTCCACAGATCTCGGTCCTAATTTCTCCAACGAGAGAAGCTCACGCTCACTCTTTTCCACCAATTTACCAACTTTACTAATCTTGTTTTTCCTTAATAAATTAAAGACACGAGGGGGAAGCCCAAGTCGTTCCAGAGGCAGCTCATGTTGTTCAGCTGAAATAGCCAGGGCAGCAGGATGTTCCTCAAGTACCTTAGCTGGAGCTAAGGCAAGAGAGGCGAAGGGGGAGAATTGCTCCATCAATATCTGGGCACCTTGGTTAACTGCCTCTGCTGCTGAAATAGTGCCGTCAGTCCAAACATCGAAGGTAAGCTTCTCATAACCAGCATGCTGACCGGCACGTATAGGTTCAGTAGTATAATTAACCTTATGCACTGGGGTAAAGATGGCATCCACAGGAATTACCCCGATAGGTAGTTCATTATCATGCGTGGCTGGTACATAACCTTTCCCCAGCATCACATTGAACTCAACATAAAGCCTCGCCTCAGCCGAATCCAAAGTAGCTAAATAAAGCTCAGGGTTGGCAATCTCAAAATCTGCTGAGGGTTTGATGTCACTAGCATAGACACGCTTTTCACCCTCCGCTTCAAGGAATAGCTTACCTGGCTGTTTGGTCACCGGACGTAATCGCAGAGCCTTAATGTTTAGCAGGAATTCAGTAACATCCTCTTTTACGTGAGGAATAGTAGAAAACTCGTGCTGTATACCTTCAATCTTAACCCAAGTTACCGCTGCTCCCAAGAGGGAATTGAGGAGAACACGCCTTAAAGCATTAGCCAAGGTAATGCCAAAGCCTCTTTCTAAAGGTTCAGTAATAAAACGCCCGAATCTATCTTTGCTTTCCACGCACTCTATTTTTGGCGTCACTAGGTGGGACAAAAAGTATCGCCTCCTTTCCAGGGCTATCGGGAATAATATTCCACAATCATTTTACTATCGAACTTAGCACCGATTTCACTAAGGGTGGGAAGGGTCAATACTCGCCCAGAAAGATTTTGTTTATCTAAACTTAGCCAGCCAGGAATGACTTTACCTTCGACGTCTTGGCTAACCTTTTTATAGAGCTCTGTTTTAGAACTCCTATCCCTCCAAGCAATAACATCACCCGGTTTGACCAAACAGGAGGGAATATCGACTTTACGCCCATTAACTGAGATATGCCCATGCCGCACTAGCTGTCGAGCCTGATTTCGAGAGTCAGCGAAACCTAGGCGATAGGCTACATTATCTAATCGTCTTTCCAGTAACTGCACTAAATTCTCAGTAGTCATGCCAGGGGCTTTCTCCGCCTTAGCAAAAATTCGGCGGAACTGCTTCTCCAATACCCCATAGGTATATTTCGCTTTTTGCTTTTCTCGAAGTCGCAGCTCATAATCAGAGATTTTACGGCGGCGAGCAGGCGGTTGCCCTGGGGGTGTCGTTCGCTTCTCCATAGAGCACTTAGGGGTAGTACACCTCTCCCCCTTGAGCATCAGCTTTTCGTCCACACGACGGCATAATCGACAAATGGGACTGGTATATCGAGCCATCGCTCTTACACCCTCCTTCTCTTTGGAGGACGACAACCATTGTGCGGAATAGGGGTCACATCCCTAATACTGAGAATATTAAGACCAGCAGCTTGGAGAGTACGAATAGCAGCTTCGCGACCACTACCTGGACCTTTTACATAAACATCGACTTGGCGTAAGCCACACTCTTTAGCTCGCTTGGTTGCTTGATCAGTTGCCATCTGAGCAGCATAAGGAGTACCTTTGCGTGAACCCTTAAATCCAGCTGTACCCGAGCTTCCCCAAGCAATCACATTGCCCAACGGGTCGGTAAGGGTAACAATAACATTATTAAAGGTAGAATGAATATAAGCCCTCCCCCGAGGAATAGACTTTTTCTCCTTTTTTCTAGTCCTAGTTCTCCTCTTTTTCTCCTCCGGCATCCTTTCATCCTCTCAAGCAATTTTATTTCTTGGCTATGCCACGGCGTCTGCCCCTGCCCGCCACAGTCTGACGTGATCCTCGCTTAGTTCGAGCATTAGTCCGAGTACGTTGCCCGCGGACAGGTAATCTTTGACGGTGTCTGATACCCCGGTAACAACCAATCTCTGTAAGCCGACCAATGTTAAGGCTTACCTCTTTTCTCAATTCCCCCTCTACCTTATATCCCCTATCAATAACCTCACGAAGACGCGCAATCTCTTCCTCAGTCAGTTCCTTCGCCTTCGTATGAGGGCTGATACCAGTTTGGGCTAAGATCTTTCTACTCAAGGTGGGGCCAACCCCGTAGATATACTGTAGCCCAATCTCTATCCGCTTATCTTTCGGAATATCAACACCAGCTATACGCGCCATTTGATCCTTTTATCCCTGTCTCTGTTTATGTTTAGGATTGGAGCAGATGACTCTTACTACGCCTTTGCGCTTTATAATTTTACACTTTTTACATCGAGGTTTAACTGAGGCTTGAACTTTCACTACTACTCTCCAAAAACAACTATTTGAAGCGGTAGGTAACCCTACCCCGGCTCAAATCATAAGGCGAAAGCTCCACTAGTACTGTATCACCGGGGAGAATCTTAATAAAGTGAAGACGCATCCTACCTGAAATATGAGCTAACACTCGGTGTCCGTTGGGTAACTCAACACGAAACATGGCATTGGGCAAACATTCGACCACCTTTCCCTCGACCTCTATCCTTTCCTTCTTAGCCATATACCCCTATCTATATTCTCCTCCATTTATTATAGGATAGTAAGAATCTCTGGCTCGGTATCAGTAATAGCAATAGTATGCTCAAAATGAGCGGAAAGGCTCCCATCAGCAGTAACCACCGTCCACCTGTCATTGCTAAGCTTGGTTCTCCATCCGCCAGCATTTACCATAGGCTCAATAGCTAGGGTCATTCCCCTTTGAAGTAAAGGACCTTGCCCCGCAAGCCCAAAATTGGGAACTTGTGGCTCTTCATGCATCTCTCGACCAATACCATGTCCAGTATACTCTCTCACCACTGAAAAGCCTCTCGATTCAGTATAAATTTGGATAGCTGCTGAGATATCCCCGAGATGCGCGCCATGTTTTGCGGCTATGATGCCAGCTTGTAGCGCACCCTGAGTAACCTCCAAAAGCCGCTTCGCCTCGAGGCTAATTTCTCCTACCCCCACTGTAATAGCAGCATCACCTTGAAAGCCCTTAAAGATTGCCCCCACGTCCAGCGATACTATATCCCCTTCAGACAATATCCGCTCCCCAGGGATGCCATGCACTATCTCATCGTTAGTCGAGACACAAAGATACGCTGGGAATCCCCGATAGCCCTTAAAAGAAGACCGCGCTCTATGCTTGGCTAATTCCCGAGCACAGATAATGTCCAGCTCTCTGCTCCTTATACCCGGTCTAATCTCCTTCATTAATGCTTGTAACACCCGAGCTACAATTCTCCCCGCTTCTCGCATAATGGCAATTTCCCGAGGAGACTTGGTAATTATACCCATTTCTTCTTCAGCCCAGCAATGCCAATAGCTCCTTACTTACCTCTTCTATCGGTTTTTCACCATTTATCTCTACTAACTTCCCGCTCTGCTGATAGTAGCTAATAAGGGGGGCAGTCTGGACAAAGTAAACCTCTAACCGCTTTTGAGCTGTTTCCTCAGTATCATCTGGGCGCTGATAAAGCTCGCCACCACAGCGGTCACACCTGCCAGTCACGCTAGGTGGAGAAAAGACCAAATGATAGGGGGTCTGACATTGCCGGCAAATCCGGCGTCCACTAAGCCGGCGAAGAAGTTCTTCCGTAGAAACCTTAACATATATTACCCTGTCAATAGCCTTGTCTTTTCCTGCCAGTGCCTTATCCAAGGCTTGGGCTTGCTCCATAGTTCGGGGGAAACCGTCCAAAATAAACCCCTGGCTATTTTCAAGGGTTGCAATGCGCTCCAAGATCATTTGAATAGTTACTTCATTGGGAACAAGTAAACCCTTTTCCATATAAGATTGAGCCAACCTTCCCAGTCTCGTGCCTTCCTTCTGTGCTTGGCGAAAAAGATCGCCTGAAGCAATATGCACTAAACTAGCCTCTTGAGAAAGTATCTCTGCTTGTGTCCCTTTGCCAGAACCGGGAGCGCCCAATAAAATAATCCGCAATTATCCGTCCCTTCGATTACTTGAGGAAACCCTCATAGCGACGCATTAGGAGTTGCGCCTCTAATTGCTTCATCGTATCTAAAGCTACACCAATCATAATCAATAAAGCAGTGCTGGAGAGCGCCACCACTTGCACACCTGTTGCCTGCCGGGCAATGAATGGCATCACTGCTACTAGGGCTAAGAAAATAGCCCCTCCCCAAGTAAGGCGAGTTATTACCCTGTTAAGATATGTAGCAGTAGTCTGCCCAGGTCGGATACCGGGTATAAAACCACCCTGCTTTTTCAAAGTGTCGGCTAGGTTCATCTGCTCAAATATGACCATAGTATAGAAAAAGGTAAAGCCAAGTACCAGCAAGAAATAAACCAACCAGTAACTCCAATGGTCAGTCCAGCCTTGGAAAAAGCTAGCTACACTACCACCAAATCCTGAAGCTCCGCTAAAGTAGCTGGCTACAGTTCCGGGCAGGATTACCAGCGACATAGCGAAAATGAGCGGTATCATCCCCGCTGTATTCACCCGCAGGGGGATATGAGTTGACCCTGACTGCCGATACATCCGCCTTCCCCGGAAAACACTTCGAGAATAATGTACCGGGATACGGCGATGTGCTTCAGTGAAGATGACGATGAATAACACCGTGGCTAAACCTAATATGGCAAAGGCAATTAGCCCCAAGTTCTCCCCGGCTAGGAAACCTCGACCCACCATGTCTGGCAAACCAGCTACAATGCCGGCAAAGATTATTATGGAAACGCCATTGCCAATGCCCCGCTCGGTAATAAGTTCACCCAACCAGACCAGAAATACGGTGCCGGCGGTTAAAGATAGGATTATAGCTGTGGTAGGGAGGATGCCTATTTGAGTGAAGACGCCTTCATGCCTGAGAAGCACTAGTTGCCCATAACCCTGGAGAGCAGCCAGGGGTATGGTGAGCCAGTGAGTATAGAGGTTGATCTTATTTCTTCCTGCCTCATCTCTGGAAAGAGCCTGTAGCTGCGGGATAACTGGCACCAGCAATTGCATCACAATGGAGGCAGTGATATAAGGATAGACACCCATAGCCGCAATACTAAAGTTACGCATTGCTCCGCCACTGAATATGTCAAGCATCCCCAGCAATTGATTACTCTTAAAAACTTCACTCAAGGCATCAAGATCAACCCCAGGGACAGGAATATGAGCTACGAAACGAAAAATTACCAAGATACCCAGGGTGAAGAGAAGCCTGCGCCTCAGGTCAGGCAAATGAAAGACATCTATCATTGCTTGAACAAGACGTGGTCTAGCCTGCCTCCGCTCCACTCCTTACCTCCACTCTCCCCTCGGCGGTCTCAATTTTCCTCCTGGCAGTAGCTGAGAACTTATCAGCTTTCACTATAAGGGGGATACCTAATTTACCAGCACCCAAAATCTTTACCGGTTTTTTAGATGATTTTATTAGCCCAGCTCTTAATAATTCTTCTTGGTCAACCACGCTACTGGGTTTAAATGTATTAAGCCTGCCTACATTGACGATAGAATATTCAATCCTAAAGATATTGGAGAAGCCACGCTTGTGAGGCAAGCGTTTCACTAAAGGCGTTTGTCCTCCTTCAAAGTAAGGGTGGATACCAGCACCACTGCGTGCCTTTTGCCCCTTAATTCCTCGACCTGAATACCTGCCATGACCACTCCCCAACCCACGCCCAATGCGTTTCTTCCGATGTTTTGAACCTGAAGGCGGAACTAGCTCATGCTGCCCCACCACTACTCTTCGACCTCCTCTACTTCGACCAGATGTCTTACCTTGGTAATCATGCCACGGATTGACGGAGAATCATCGTGTTTTACACTTTGATGTAAACGCCGCAACCCCAAGGCTTTAAGGGTCATCCCCTGGTCTTTAGCATAACCGATATCACTCTTGACCCAAGTAATGTATAACTTAGCCACCCTTCCCTGACTCTTTAGTACTTAACGATCCCTTCCGCTCCGCCACCACTTTTGCTGGTTCCCGCAGAAGGCTTAAGGCAAGTATGGTTGCTTTGACCACATTTATCGGATTAGAACTACCCAGAGATTTAGTAAGAATGTCCTTTACCCCAGCCACTCCGAGCACAGCTCGAACGCTGCCACCTGCAATAACACCCGTACCTGGTGCCGCTGGTTTAAGGAAGACCTTTGCTGCGCCAAACTTAGCCATGATTTCATGCGGGATAGTAGTTCCGGCTAAGGGTATCTTAACTAAATTTTTCCTGGCACTGGTGCCGGCTTTTTGAATCGCTTGGGAAACTTCATTTGCCTTGCCTGTGCCAAAACCCACCCGACCATTACCGTCGCCAACTACTACCAAGGCACTAAATCTTAAATGCTTCCCCCCCCTAACTACCTTAGCAACACGATTTATATAGACCAGCCTCTCTCTTAACTCTAATTCCTTGACTTCTAATTTCTCTTGCTCCATCGCATCATCCGATTTAAAACTGTAATCCTGCCTCCCTAGCTGCCTCAGCTAAGGCCTTAACCCGACCATGATACTTATATCCTCCTCGATCGAAGATGACTCGGGTTATCCCTTTGCTTACCGCTCGCTTGGCAATTAACGAACCCACCAATCCAGCCACACCACTTTTCGTTTTCTCATTCCCATTGGCTTTTATTTCTGGGTCAAGACTAGAGGTAGCCGATACAGTGTGTCCCTTTTCATCATCTACAACCTGAGCATAAATGTGATTTAGACTACGGAAAACACACAACCGAGGTGTGGCTTGGTTCCCTGCCACTTTTTTTCTGACACGGATATGTCTTTTCCTCCGTCGTACTTTGAGATTACTTCTCAAAATCATGCGCTACTTTTTCTTTCCCACTGCCTTGCCTGCTTTGCCAGGCTTAAGGCGAACCTTCTCCCCCGCATATCTAATCCCCTTACCTTTGTAAGAATCGGGGGGGTGCACAGCACGAATCCTAGCTGCTACCTCGCCTACCAATTCCTTATCTATACCGGAAACCTTAATAAGATTTGTTCCCTCCACTGCTAAAGATATGCCCGTGGGGGGTGATATTTCTACCGGGTGGGCATAGCCTACCTGAAGCACTAGTTTATCACCAGCTTTCTGAGCCCGATAACCAATACCGACAATCTCCAAAGCCTTCTCGAAACCCTTATCCACCCCCTTTACCATGTTAGCCAAGAGACCACGAGTCAGCCCATGTAGGGAGCGATAAATTTTCGCATCACTCGGGCGAGAAACTATTAAGTTTCTATCTTCCAGAGTGATAGACATCGCTGAGTTAAAGGAACGACGCAATTCTCCCCTTGGTCCCTTTACAGTTACCTCGTTCCCTTGAATATCGACTGCTACACCTTGCGGCAAGGGTATCGGAAGTCGTCCTACTCTAGACATGGCAAGTTCACCAATTCACTCTCTCCAACTATGTCACCACACATAGCACAACAATTCACCACCAAGGCGCTGTTTCCATGCCTGCTGCCCTATCATCACACCTTTAGGAGTAGAAAGGATAGCAATGCCTAACCCTCCATAAACTCGGGGAATCTCCGCCCTCTGGACATAGACTCTCAGACTAGGCTTGCTTACCCGCCTCAGACCCAAAATAGCTGGTTGCTTTTTGTCAGTATACTTGAGGTATATCTTGATCATCCGCCCCGGTTTACCTCGCAGCACTTCATAATTGTCGATAAAACCCTCTTCCTTGAGAATCTTAACTATAGCTAATTTCATCTTAGACCAGGGTATTAAGACAAGTTCATGCTTTGCCATAGTAGCATTCCTTATTCGTGTCAGCATATCGGCAATAGGATCAGTAGTAGTCATACTAAATATCTCACCAGCTCGATTTCCTTACCCCGGCAATTTCACCTCTCAGAGCCAACTCTCGGAAGCAAATGCGACACAACCCAAACTTACGCATATAAGCACGGGGTCTACCACATAATTGACATCGATTATGCTGTTGAACCTTATATTTAGGAAGTCGCCGCGACTTTACAATCTTAGATATCTTAGCCATTCTTCCTCAGCCTCGCATAAAGGGCATCCCCAAGAGCTCCAAAAGACGCCTGCCTTCTTCCTCAGAATTTGCCGTGGTTACAATGGTAACTTCAAGCCCGCGAGCTTTCTCTACTTCGTCATAGCTAATCTCAGGGAAACTAAGCTGATCTTTGAGACCCAGACTATAATTACCCCTTCCATCAAAGGAATTCCGCGGCACACCACGAAAATCTCGGATGCGGGGTAGAACAGCATTAATCAGCCTATCCAGGAATTCATACATCCGTCTACCTCGCAGGGTCACTATCATCCCAATAGGCATGCCAGCCCGCAGCTTAAAGCTAGCAATTGACTTCTTGGCACGAGTAGTAACTGGATACTGTCCTGAAATGGCAGATAAATCCTTTCTCGCCATTTCTAATGCTTTTGGGTTTTGAATCGCCTCTCCTAGACCAATATTAATCACTATCTTCTCCAACCGCGGCACTTGCATCACGTTACTATAACCAAAATCGCCCATCATGGTAGGCACAACGTCCCGACGATATTTCTCCTTTAGTCTGGATAGATTAGCACTCTCTTGACGGACAATTTTTGACCCCATAGCTAATCAATCACCTCGTGACAAGAAGAACAGACACGAACTTTCTTTCTATCCTCTAGAAAGCGAAAACTTACCCGAGTGGGGCGGTTGCATTTGCCGCAAATTAACATCACCTTAGATGAGTGCAGAGGAGCTTCCCTCTCGAGGATGCCCGCTTGTCTTGTTACAGCCCGGGCTTTGGTATGCCTTTTAATCATATTGATGCCTTCCACTATTACTTGTCCTTTATCAGGAAAGGCATAACGCACTTTACCCTTTTTCCCTTTATCCTTGCCACTAATAACCAACACAGCATCGTTCTTGCGAATCTTCATACCAGCCCCTTTTAAAGCACCTCCGGTGCTAATGAGATAATCTTGGTAAAATTCTTCTCTCGGAGTTCTCTAGCTACCGGTCCAAAGATGCGAGTCCCTTTAGGATTATTTTGCTCCGTGAGGATTACCGCAGCGTTATCGTCGAATCTGATATATGAGCCATCACGGCGGCGATAAGGCTTGGCAGTACGCACAATGACGGCTCGCACTACATCCCCCTGCTTTACTGCTCCCCTTGGCATTGCTTGTTTCACCGCAGCAACAATGACATCGCCCACGCGGGCATACCTACGCCTTGTACCCCCGGGCACATTAATACACATAATACTTTTCGCCCCAGTATTATCGGCTATTTTAAGTCTACTATAGGTCTGAATCATTTCTCCTCGCTAGTCACATGTAAGTCCTGACCAATCTCACTTGGCTGGACTTCAGCTACTTCTTCGCTGGACATTATTTCCACCACCCGCCACCGCTTGGTTTTAGAGAGAGGACGGGTCTCCCCAATTCTTACTACATCCCCTACTTGACAGATATTATTCTCATCATGTGCCCTGAGTTTAATCTGGCGCCTAATAGTTTTCCCATACCGAGGATGTGATTTAACTGATTCCACAGCTACCACTACCGTTTTATCCATCTTATTACTCACTACCTGTCCGACTCGGAACTTCTTCATAATACAATACCTACCTCACTACCAGCTCTCTTTCACGCTTAATGGTCATCATTCTGGCAATCTTCTTCTTCACTTTCCGAATCTCACGATGATTTACGAGTTGCCTAGTAGCCAAGCGAAAACGGAGATTAAATAGCTCTTGGTGAGCTTCCTCAAGCTGCTTTCTCAGCTCTTCATCTCCGAGAGCGCGAATTTCCTCCGGTCTCACTCAGCACCTTCTTTGGCTATGAATTTAGCCCTAATAGGAAGCTTATGGGAGGCAAGGCGCATTGCTTCCCTAGCTTGCTCTTCCTTAACACCACTGATTTCAAAGAGCATTCTTCCTGGCTTGACTACCGCTACCCAGTGGTCCAGATTGCCCTTGCCACTCCCCATGCGCGTCTCTGCTGGCTTTTTAGTCACCGGCTTATCAGGGAAAACACGAATCCATAGCTTGACCCCGCGGCGAAGATAGTGAATAATAGCTCGGCGTGCTGCCTCAATCTGTCTAGCAGTAAGCCAAGTACTTTCTACCGCCTGAAGCCCAAACTCCCCAAAAACGAGGGTGTTTCCGGCTTGCGCTGTCCCTTTGCGCCGACCTCTATGTGCTTTCCGATACTTTACTCGCTTCGGCTGTAACATCGCCTGTTACCTCGACTAGCAGTTTATCCTTCGGCTCTCCTTCTTCTGGTTCCCCCCCTTCCTTGCCAGCTACTTCGGCAGCAGGTGGAGGAACTTCCACTCCTAACTCCTCAAGCTGGGGAAGAACATCCCCCTTATAAATCCAAACCTTTACTCCAATGCGCCCTAATCTAGTGCATGCCTCAGTAACGCCATAATCGATGTCAGCACGCAGTGTATGGAGAGGCACCCGCCCTTCACGCAAGGTCTCGGTACGTGCTATCTCAGCACCAGCAAGCCTCCCAGAGCAGATTATCTTTATTCCTTTGGCACCAGCTTGCATAGTGCGAGCAATTGTCCGCTTCATAGCCCTCCGATGAGAAATTTGATGTTCAATTTGCCCGGCCATACTCTTAGCTACTAAGTAAGCATCAAGTTCAGGCTCACGAATCTCCCGTATGTTCAATTGAACTCGCTTTCCAGCAATGCCTTCGAGAGAACGTCGTAACTCGTCTACCCGCTGCCCCCCCCGCCCAATGACAACACCTGGTCTGGCAGTATAGACAGTTACTATTACTTCATTTGCCCAGCGCTCCAAGTCTATTCTGGAGATGCCTGCCTCAGGGTTACTTGCCTCAATCGCCTTACGGATGCGAATATCTTCTTGCACAAACTGAGTATAGTGCCTACTCGCATACCACTTGGAACGCCAATCATTAATAATGCCAATTCTAAAGCCTATAGGATGAACCTTTTGTCCCAATTATTCCTCCATATCAACAATGACCGTAATGTGGCTGGAGTGCCTAAGAATAGGGCTTACTCGCCCTC
>Ga0315310_10001620_pt1 | contig 14296 bp, 11 predicted proteins | sample TDP5_MG_FD_203630 | JGI IMG/M metagenome (GOLD analysis project Ga0315310, IMG submission 203630) | Freshwater sediment microbial communities from Lake Towuti, South Sulawesi, Indonesia - TDP5 | ecosystem: Environmental > Aquatic > Freshwater > Lake > Sediment | place: Indonesia: South Sulawesi... | reverse complement strand
ATGTTGTCGCAGCCCTTATCGAGGCCGTGGAATCGCTCGGCTACCGATATCACGTAGGCATCACAGCTTCTACAGACTCTTTCTACTGCGGTCAGGCACGACCTGGCTTCAGAGGGTATAAGCAGAGCTGGATGGAAGACCTCATTCCAGATCTGAGGGCTGCTAACGTTTACAATTTTGAGATGGAGGCAGCGGCGATCTTGACGCTGTCAAACCTCTTTGGTCTTAGAGCGGGAGCTGTCTGTGCCGTGTTTTCAAACAGGGTGACCAATGAGTTCAAAGTTGTCGGCGAGGAGGAGGCCGGGAAGACGGCCACAGAAGCTGTGAAGATACTACACGAGTGGGATGAGGCGAGAGAAAAGAAGGGTAAGAGATACTGGTTTCCAACGCTTGTCTATAGGAGTTGACACCCCCACAGCCGAAACTTGTGGACTTATTGATTTTTTTGAGTTTATCTGCTGCTATTTCTCTGGAGTTAGAGGCGCCACCACATTATCCTCTTAGCCAGAGGTGGATCAGTACGACGATAAACTGAGGCGATTCTTGAACATTGGCAATTTTATGACAAAAAAACTTTTAAACTTGGATAAACATAACTAATTCTCGCTGAAGTTTTTAGTAATAAAGTGGAGGAAAAAATTTTGAAAAAGGGAATAACTACAACGACTCTCGTTCTATTGCTTGTTGCCATCATCGCTGTAGCAGGAGTTGCCTGGTATGTCACTTTACCACCTGCACCGCCAGCAGGACCAGTGTTCAAAATTGCGGTTGTCTCCGATGTCGGTGGAAGGGGAGACCTCTCTTTCAACGACATGGCATTCAAGGGGGGCGAAGAGGCTGAGAGGGACTTCAACGTTGAAATGGTTGAGATCATAAGCAATGTAGAGGCCGACTATGTCCCGAATCTAGAAGTTGGAGCTAAGGATCCTGACGTTAATCTCATAGTTGGAGTAGGGTACCTTCTGAGCGCCGCCCTCGCAGATGTGGCAAAGAGGTATCCGGACAAAAACTTCGCTGGTATCGACACTTTCTCCCAATTCCTAGTGGCACCAGCGGACTATCCATTGCCCAACCTAATGGATATCGTGTACGAAGAGCATAAGGGAAGCGCCATGGTCGGAGCACTAGGGGCCCTGCTTGCTGCCTACTACGAGAAGCCTTACATCGGAGGAGTCTTTGGAATCGAGATCCCGGTCCTTTGGAAGTTTGAGATCGGATACAAGTGGGGTTGCGATTGGGCTATCAACTGGACCCTGCAAAACCATCCGGAACTGAGTGCGGGAATCGTTGCGACTCCAAGAGACGAAAGAGTTCTATGGACCTACACTGGAACGTTCAGCGATATCACGAAGGGATACGAAGCCGCTAAGCCGATGTACGCGGCAGATGCGGTCGCTGTCTACAACATAGCTGGGCCGCTTGGGCTGGGAATAAATCAAGCTGTCGAAGAGATCGCTGAGGCAGAAGGACTAGAGATGGGACCGCCATTCTGGATAGGCGTTGACGCGAACCAAGACTGGATAAATCCAGGGTTCGTCATAGCCAGCATGATTAAGAGGGTTGACAAAGGTGTGTACTACGCCACGAAGTTGGTCCTGGAAGATACCTTCAGAAGTATTGTAAGCCAGACGAATGGACTAATTACGCTAGGGATAGGAACCACAGTGGGTGGCGTTCTGATGGAGGGGATATCCGTCAGCACGCTAGCGGACTTAGATGAGTTCATCGCGATGGGTGAGAGGGCCGAGGAACTGACAGGAAAGAAGGTGCTTCCAGGGACGCCCTACTGGATAAAGGCAACGGTTGAAGCGATGAGAGAGGCTCAGCCCTCTTGGATCTGGGATGCGGTGGAGGAGCTTGCAGATCAGATACGAACAGGCGCGGTTGTAGTTCCGTTGGCTCTTACAAGAGATGTGGTAGATTACTGGCGCGCGATTCTCGGATAACCTGACCATCTTCCCCTACTTTTTTTTTCACCATCTTGAAGAATGGAAAGATCTCTTTGAATATATATGACCGTAAAGATCGAAGCACATCAAAAAGGAGGAACAATCAAGTTCCCTTTTCTAGAGTCTATTGTTCGCAAGGATGTCTTTTCATCATCGCTTTGGCTTTTATTCCTCCCATCATCATACCTATCTCTTTCCAGCTGAACTCTTCGGCCTTTCCAAAGCCCAAAAACTCACCCTCATAAATCACCGCGATCCTGTCACTCAACTGCATGATCTCCTCAAGATCAGCGGATATTAATAAGATGCCCTTACCTTCATTTCTCATCTTCATAAGAAGTTCTCGAATGTAAAGCGTGGATGCGATGTCCAGCCCACGCGTTGGGTGAGCCGCCACCACCAGGGTTGGATTCTTACTCAGTTCTCTACCAACAACAAGCCTCTGCTGGTTTCCTCCGCTGAGACCTTTAACCGAAGCCCTCAAGCTCGGGGTCATCACGTTGAAAGTTTTCACGAGCCTTCCCGCGAACTCAGTTATCTCCCTCCAGTTCAAACGGTCCAACCGAAGAAGGAACTCCGGTTCCCACTGTCTTCCTAGGATGCTGTTCTCGGCAACATCGAAATCTAAAGCCAACCCGAACTTGATCTTGTCTTCTGGGATGTGGGAGAGGCCCATCTCGTATAGCTCTCTAGCACCGAACCCAACGATGCCCACTCCTTTAAGCTCAATTTCGCCGCTTTTCCTAGGCCTGAGTCCGGTTAGGGCTTGGGCGAGTTCGCTCTGTCCGTTACCTTCGACACCAACTACGCCAAAAATCTCGCCAGCCTTCACCTCAAACGACAAATCTTTGATGGTAAGGGTTCCGAGGTCACCCATGACCTGCAGGTTTTTGACCACCAGCACAGGTTTTCCAGCAGCTCTTCTCTTCCTAGTCACACGAGGAACCTCTTTCCCTATCATCATTATGGCCAATTTCTCAGACGTTGCCTTGCTCGTCGGTATTCTTCCTGTGACTAATCCATTTCTTAGCACAACTATTCTATCAGATATCTCAAGTACTTCCTTGAGCTTATGCGTAATGAAAACGATGGACCTACCCGACTCCTTCAGTTTCCGCAAGATATGGAAAAGTTCGTCCACTTCGACTGGAGCTAGGAAAGAGGTGGGCTCATCAAGTATTAGGACATCCGTGCCCCGATACAGTACTTTCAAGACCTCAACCCTCTGCTGAATACCTAAAGGCAAAAGCTCGACAGGAGTATCCAGCGGAAAGCTCAACCCAGTTTCTTCGGCTAAAGCAGTCAACTTCTCCCTCGCGGCTTTCTGATTAAGGAAAGATAGAAGTTGGATGGGAGAAGCACTCGCAGTCTCTTGACCAAGGAGGATGTTTTGAACCGAAGTGTATGGAGGAACAAGGGCAAAGTGCTGGTGAACCATCCCTATTCCAACTCTCAAGGCATCTGAGGGGTTATCAAACTGCACGCTTTTGCCTCCCACATGAATCTCCCCACTGGTTAGCGGGAGGAGGCCTGAAAGAATCTTCATCAAGGTTGTTTTTCCGGCACCGTTCTCCCCCAGCAGCCCAACGATTTCCTCCTTCCCCACCTCGAAATCTACACCGCGCAGCGCGATCGTGCCGTCAGGATAGATCTTCTGTATGGATTTCATTTCGATATGGGGTTCAGAACTCATGTTTTTTCCCTCAAGATTCTTTGCTTTGATTCAAGGCTTTATGCGCGCGCAAATAAATGATATACTTTACACTAATAAGCAGATTAGAAATCACTTTAGCTAACTTGCAACCTACTTTTTGGGCGTGTCTTCTATATCAGAAATCGATAGAAAGGAGACATTATGTTTTAGCCGTTTTCGCAAGGTGAGATCAAGATGAAAACATTTTCCTCGAAAAGGATAATATCGGTAACCAACGTACGGCAGGTTTGTGAAACATATGAGTCGAGAGCTCAGATTCGAAATCATAAAAGTTCAACATCTCTCGATCTATCGACGATAAATTCTTAAAGTCAAAAAACAATGTAATGGCAAAAGACACAATTATGACAAGGTGAAGTCTGAGGTGGGGTCGTTGACGAAACGTCTAAAGGTACCTAAAGTTCCCATAGGCCCTTTCACACAATCGGGCCTTGCTGTGCTCTTGGGACTATTGCTTGGGGCGCTGTTGATGGTAATGTTTGGCTACGATCCAATAAAGGCATATTATTGGTTATTTAGGGGAGCCTTCGGCACCCCATCAGACATAATGGAAACGCTAGCTTTCGCAACGCCTTTAATGCTTACAGCAGTCACATTTGCAATCAGTGCCAAGGCAGGGCTCTTCAATATTGGCGCAGAGGGACAAATATACTTAGGAGCTCTGGGCGCTGCCGCTGCGGGTGGCGCGATCACTCTTCCGGCTGGCCTACACATAGCCGCCGCAACAGCTTTTGCGATGCTTTTTGGTGCCCTGTGGGCCCTTCCAGCAGCCCTCCTCAAAATATGGAGAGGAGTCCACGAGGTTATATCTGCCATCATGTTCAATTGGATAGCTTCCCACCTCGTCACATACCTCGTCGTCTATTACTTAGCGGATCCTCGAAATGCGTATAGGACTGTACGTGCCTTGCCAGGTGCTTGCTACCCCATCTTAATGGGAGGATCGTCCTTAACAGCGGTAATATTCGTTGCTATAGCATTTTGCATCGGGATTTACGTATACTTGTGGGGTACGAAAGCAGGTTACGAACTCAGATTGGTGGGAGCGAACCCCGACTCTGCAAAGTATGCAGGGATAAGCTCTCGACGTATGATGATCCTCAGCTTCGTCATCGGGGGACTTGCAGCTGGACTTGCGGGAGCTAGTCAAATCTTGGGCAGGCCTCCTGAATGGTCCCTTTACGCAACTTTAGGTAACGTTGTAACACTGGGATTTGACGGAATTGGAGTAGCCCTAATAGGAAGGAATCATCCCATAGGCGGGATACTTGCGGCCATACTCTATGGAGGGCTGAAGCACGGTAGCAGATTTATGGAATATCACGCCGGAGTATATTCTGAACTAGTGCGAGCCATAAGCGGTCTGATCGTTGTAGCTCTTGCCATCCCAGAGATCGTAGCTATTGTAAGGAGGAGATTCAAGATATGAAGACTCTACCTGTCCTCAAAGGAAAGAGGGCACTCTGGCTTCTCGCTGCCGTGGTCTTGATAGCGATCGTTATTTACATTATAGAAGAATTTGGTCTAAGTGCAGTTTCCCTCTTTGAAGGTGGTTTGCTTGCGATGACGCCATTTGCTTTGACAGCAGTCGGAGAATGCGTAAATGAAAAATCTGGAGTCGTTAACATAGGATTAGAGGGAATATTGGCCGTAACCGCCGTTACCGGAATTTACGGGGCAGAACTGTTTGACAATGGATTTCTTGGGCTTCTGGTTGGAGCGCTGACAGGCGCTTTCATAGGACTTGTCTTTGGCATAGTAAGCGTTTATGGAAAAGCAGATCAGGTTGTCGCAGGGACAGGCATTAACATATTTGCCATAGGCTTCGTTCAGTATCTCCTAATGTCCATCTGGGGGTTTCCTGGAATTCACCTCCTCGAAAGAAGGCTCATGGTGCGGCCCATATACACTCCCATCGGGCAAATTAGTATTGTGACCATTTTTGCCATAATTGCCGCAGGTCTCGCCCACGTTCTTCTATACAAAACGGTACTTGGATTCAGGATAAGAGCCGCTGGAGAGAGCCCACAGGCTGTCGATGTGGCTGGCGTGAGAGTCGATAGAATCAGGATTCTCACAAGTACGCTTGGAGGAGCATTATGCGGTCTGGGTGGGGCTTTTATGCCCCTGTGTTGGTTGGGTGGCGTTGTAAAAGAAATATCTGCTGGCAAGGGTTTCATTGCCTTAGCCTGCGTAGTGTTCGCGGGATTAGAGCCATTGTTGGCCCTCGCCGCCGCCATAATCTTCGGCTTCACTTCGGGCTTTTCCTTCGCTGTAGCGGTCACACCAGGAGTCAAGGAAGTAATCCCGTTCTATTTCGTTAACATGATTCCCTACATCTCTACTCTCATAGTAGTAACGATAGCGATAGGCAGAAGAAGATTTCCTAAGGCTAGCGGAGTACCATATCGAAGAGAATAGTACATGCTTCCAGTTTAGATGAGTTGAAGCGTTCTACCGCGTGCACGCGGAAAAGGTAAAGTTTATACGCTAACATTATATTCTAGTTTTGAAAACCGAAATAGATGTTTATGGAGGGAATCTGATGGCAGAGGTCACACCCGCACAGATAGGTGGGCAACCAGTATTAATTTTGAAAGAGGGAACCAGTCGGTCCGTAGGAAGAAATGCTCAAAGGTCAAACATCATGGCCGCCATGGTCATCGCCGAAACAGTGAAGTCCGCACTAGGGCCCAAGGGCATGGATAAGATGCTTGTCGACAGCTTTGGTGACGCCACCATCACCAGCGATGGAGCCACCATTCTTGATGAGATGGACATCGAGCATCCAGCGGCGAAGATGATGGTTGAGGTTGCTAAGGCTACAGACAAAGAAGTTGGAGACGGAACCACATCAGCTGTCGTTCTGGCTGGAAGACTGCTGGAGAAAGCTGAGGCATTACTGAACAAAGATGTCCACCCAACCATAATCACCGAAGGCTACAGAAAAGCCACAAGCAAGGTCTTGGAACTCTGCAACGAAATTGCCATACCTACCAAATCAGAAGACAGAGGCATGCTAAAGAAAATAGCCATGACCTCGATGGCCAGCAAACTAGTCAGTGAAAACAGGGATCAACTCGCCGACATAACTGTAGACGCAATCCTGAGAGTTGCCGAGAAGATCGATGGTGGATACAAAGTTGATCTTGATGATGTGGATGTCGAGAAGAAAGAGGGCGAATCTCTGAGTGAAACAAGGCTCATTGAGGGCATGGCCATTGATAAAGAAGTTGTGCATCCCGGAATGCCGAAGTCCGTTAAAAACGCAAAGATCGCATTGATAGACTCCGCCCTTGAGATAGAGAAAACGGAGTTCACTTCAAAAATACACATCGAGAGACCAGAAGAAATGAAGGCCTTTCTAGACGAAGAGGAGAGGACGATGAGGGACATGGTTGAGAAGATAGCGGCAGCGGGAGCCAATGTAGCCCTTTGTCAGAAAGGGATAGACGATGTAGTCCAGCACCTTCTGGCAAAGAAGGGCATACTTGCGGCCAGGAGGGTCAAGAAATCAAGCATGGAGAAACTAGCTAAGGCGACAGGTGCGAAACTTGTAACGGAGATTGATGAGATAAGACCAAAAGATTTAGGTGAAGCCAAGCTTGTCGAGGAGAGGAAGCTCGGTGAGGACAAATGGATCTTCGTTGAGGGATGCAAAGACCCGAAGGCCATAACAATCTTGGTCAGAGGAGGAACCGACAAGACTATCGATGAGGCTGAGAGGTCGATCCACGACGCTCTATCGGTGGTCCGTGATGTCGTGATAAAGCCAAAGGTTGTGGCCGGAGGCGGTGCACCTGAGGCGGAGGTCGCCGTTAGACTCAGAAAGTGGGCTGGAAAGCTTTCTGGCAGGGAGCAACTCGCTGCTATGGAGTACGCAGAGGCCTTGAAGGCTATACCCGAAACGCTGGCCGAGAACTCGGGGTTAGACCCGATAGATGTACTGGCTGAGTTGATGGAGCGCCATGAGAGGGGAGAGAAATGGGCTGGTGTCGATGTGCTTGGAGGCAAGGTGGGTGACATGGCAAAGCTTGCAGTTTATGAGCCGCTGGTGGTTAAGGAGCAGATAATCAAATCAGCTGCTGAAGCTGCATCCATGATACTTAGGATCGATGACGTCATAGCCGCATCCAAGCCGAAAGAAGCGGGTCCTCCGAAAGAGGGAGGATACGAAGGCGAGGAAGAATAGTTCCAAACTGTCCTATACCTGCTCATTTTTTATACTTTAGGCCATAGTTCAATCCTGGGTCAGCTCATTTAGCGAGAGTGGTGCTAAAAAAAGGTCCTTAGAGTGAAGACCGATCGTTTGCGCACGCGATCAGGAAAAAGCCTAAACCGCCAACTCCTCTGCCAATTGTAGCATGTTCAAATCTAAAGGCTTTTCTGACCTACAGGATGTGCTGAGATCGGTTGATGTCACTCTTCCGTCGGATAAGCAAACTATCCTATTCTTCTCTCCATTGAGAATTAATTCCACAGCCTTTGATCCGAATAGATTAGCTAAGATTCTGCTACGGGCAGTCGGGGCTCCTCCTCGCTGTATATATCCGAGTACGGTTAGTCGGGTTTCATATCCAGTGTTCTTTTCAATGCTCTCTGCGATCCTTCTAGAATTCCCAAAACCTTCAGCAGTCACAATTATGTTAGACGTCTTCCCCTTTTCCCTGCTGTCAATAATCTTTTTGTAAATGTTGGTCATATCAGTCTTAACCTCGGGCACAAGTATCCCTTCTGCCCCAGCTGCCAACCCAACAGCGAGAGCTATGAAACCTCTATCTCTACCCATCGTTTCGACTACAAAAACCCTACTGAGAGAAGTGGCCGTGTCACGAATTTTGTCAATCGCCGAGAGAGCTGTGTTGACTGCCGTGTCGAAACCTATTGTTTCGTCCGTTCCATAAACATCATTGTCTATGCTTGCTGGTATTCCAATGATATTAATGCCAGACATGTCGCTCAACTCGAGGGCCCCTTTAAACGAGCCCTTGCCGCCAACAACGACCAGAGTTTTTATCTCGTCCTTCTCCAGAACTTTCCAAGCCCTCTCAAGCCCCTTCTTAGTCTTGAACTCTGAACATCTTTCTGTCCTTAGAATCGTTCCTCCAAGATGTACTATACCGCTAACCGAGCGTAGACCCAGATGTCTCGTTTCATCTGACAACAGACCTGCATAGCCCCTCTCAATTCCTATCATTCTAAATCCACTTGGTACGGCCTTGCGTACAATCGCCCGAATAGCTGCGTTCATTCCAGGCGCGTCTCCACCACTCGTTACTATACCCACGCTTCTCATCTGATGTCACGTCACATGACTGGTCAACGAATATTTGAAAATGGTTTCCGTGTATAACATTACCTTCGAAGGACAAATAACCCTAGACACACGCTCTCTGGAAACTCAATGTGGCATTTTTGACGTTTAGGAAATAAGCCAAAATTGAGCCTTTTGGTCGTCTACAACTTGGATTGTAATTTTCTAAGGACGTGTGCACGCGGAGACGCATTTAACCATGTTTCTGTTTTTATAAAACATGTTATATCAGTGACTCATAAATCTGTGAAGCCGTTTGAAGTTGTAACCTTAGACAAAGATGTTTTCCTTTGTTTGAATTTCAAATCAAAAGAGTTAGGTGATCTTGGAACAGCCCTCATCAATTATAAAGTTTATGGTCGTTCTAACCTAACCGCGCATACCTTATACTCAGGTATCTTTGCAACTGGGTCAAGAGCCGCTATGGTGAGAGCATTTGCCGCCGCTTCCGCAAAGTGAAATGGTATGAACACAACTCCTTTAGGGACTATGTCTGAAACTCTAGCTTTGATCCTTATCTCACCGCGTCTACTCTTCACCTTGACCTCATCTCCTTCCAAGATTCCGAGTTCTTCAGCATTCGTCGGATTCACCTCTACGTAGCCTTCCGATAGAAGTTCGTTGAGTGTCGGTGACCTTCGAGTCAAGGTCCCTGTGTGGAAGTGAAATAGAACCCTTCCCGTCGTCAAGGTCATAGGATACTCTTTGTCGGTCTCCTCAGCTGGAGGCTTATACTCTATCGGAGTGAACCTCCCAAGTCCGCGACTGAACTTATCCTTATGAAGATACTTAGTGCCCGGATGCTCCCTGTTGGGACAAGGCCACTGGAGGCCTTCGTATCCTAAACGGTCGTACACGATTCCACCGTAAATGGGTGTTAAGCTTGCGATCTCATCCGCTATCTCCTTCGGGGAGTCATAGTGCATCTCGTAGCCAAGCTTACTTGCAACCTGACATACGATCTTCCAGTCCGGTCGACACTCGCCGATGGACTCTATGGCTTTTCTTATTCTTTGCACTCTTCTCTCCGTGTTTGTGTAGGTGCCATCCTTCTCCGCCAAGCTTGCCGCGGGCAAGACAACGTCCGCCAACTCCGAGGTCTCGTTGATGAACATGTCTTGCGCTACGAAGAACTCCAGCTTCTCAAGGCTTTCGCGAGCGTGATTTATATCCGGATCAGCTACCAACGGGTTTTCTCCCATAATGTAAAGGGCCTTGATCTCCTTGCCACAAGCGTTTATCATCTCAACCAAAGTAAGGCCCACCTTGTCTGGAAGCTTCACTTCCCACGCCGACTCGAACTTCGCCCTGGCGGACTCGTCCTCAACCTTCTGATATCCTGGTAGATAGCTGGACAAGCATCCCACGTCGCAGGCGCCCTGCACATTGTTGTGGCCTCTAAGCGGGTTCACGCCCGTACTCTCCTTACCCACATTACCGGTCAACATGGCCAAGTTAGCTGTAGAGATTACGTTGTCGACGCCCGTGGTGTGCTGCGTGATGCCCATCGAGTATATTATAGTCGACCTCTCTCCGCGAGCATAGAGTAAGGCTGCCTTCTCGACCTCAGAGGCGGGCACACCCGTTACCCGTTCAACGTACTCCGGGGCATACCTCTCAACAACCTCCTTTAACGCCTCAAAGTTCTCCGTCCGACTCTCTATGAAGCTCTTGTCTTCGAGTCCTTCACGTAAGATCACATTCATCATTCCGTTCAACAGGGCTACATCGGTACCTGGCTTCTGCTGCACATGCATCGCTGCAAAGCCAGCCAGGTCTATCGACCTCGGATCTGCCAGGATAAGTTTACTGCCCTTTCTGACGGCTCTTAATATCCTTCTTGCTATAAGGGGGTGCTGCTCCGTGGTGTTTGAGCCGATGACAAAAATCACGTCAGCGCCCTCGATTTCCGCTATCGAGTTGGTCATAGCGCCACTGCCAAACGTCGCCACAAGCCCTGCCAAGGTGCTAGCGTGGCATAACCGAGCGCAGTGGTCAATGTTATTCGTTCCGATCACAGCTCTTGCAAGCTTTTGCATCAAATAGTTCTCCTCGTTCGTACACTTAGCGGAGGAGAGAAAGCCTATAGAGTCACTACCATTTTTCTTTCTGATCTCATTCAGCCTCTTGGCTACATAGGTCAGAGCCTCGTCCCATCCTACCTCAACGAACTTACCTTCTCTCTTGATCAGAGGCTTCCTCAGCCTCTCAGGGTGGTGAATAAACTCATGCATGGTCCAACCCTTGATGCAGAGCTTACCCTGATTAACTCCATGAATTCTTTCCGGAACAACGCCAACCACCTTCCCGTCTCTGACTTTCAGGTATAATTGGCACCCAACGCCACAGTACACGCAGGTTGTAAGAACCCTCTCCACCCTTCTCACCGTGATTCAACTTTTTTCTCGAAGGATTCGTCACGTACCTTATGATAGGTATAACCTACTTCCTCAAGGCTATAACCCATCGCTAAACCAAGAAGTTGAGAATAGAACAGAACAGGCAACTTAAACCCTAAATTATGCTCTTTTGCAGACAGAAGTTGACCGAGGTCAAACTGTTGGAAGCAGAAGGGGCACCCCGTTGTGATGCATTGAGCTCCTGCCCCATTCATGCTTGTCAGCTTATCTTTGAGCAAGTTGTTTAGGGATTTTCTTTGACCTACAACGGCATAGGAGACCCCACAACACTGCGTTTTCAAATCATAGTCCACAGCCTCTGCGCCTAAGGCGGCAACCAGACTTTCTAAAACGATCGGGTCTTCCGGATCGTCGAACCCCATAATCTCTGAAGGATTTGTTAGGTGACAACCGATGTGGGTAGCAACTTTGAGATCGTTTAAAGGGACATTCACCCTCTCTTTGATCTTTTCGACCCCAAGGTCTTCGATTAAGACTTGTAGAAAGTGTTTGACCTCAATCTTACCCAGGAACTCATATCCAACCTCTGACAAGATTTTGTTTATCTTGCCCTTTAGCTCCGGGTCAGATTTTAGGGTCTTATTCGTCGTATGGAGCGTTTGAGAACAGCCATTGCAAACCGTAATTATGTTGAGGCCCCTTTCCTCTGCCAAAGCAATGTTTCTCGCGGCAACTGTCAGCCAAGTCAATCTGTCAGCCGCTCCAAAGACAACGGGGTCTGGACAACAAGTAAACGCGTCAATGTCCTCCAGCTCGACCCCCAAATTGCCTAAAACTTTTCTTGAAACCCTCTCGATGTGGGGAAGCTTAATGGGTATCATACAGCCTTTAAAGAATGCGTACTTCACTTCTAGTTCCCCTTCGCCTTCGATTCTTTCAGACTTCCACTTAAGCCAGTTTTCTCAGCGATCTTCTCTAAATCCTCGGATTTCTCGGGTTTTAGAGATGGAATTCCGAGCTTCTCTCTAAGTGTCTGAGTGTAGTTCGTTATGGGAAATCCAAAACCCGTGGAGATAGTCTGTCTCACCTGGTCCATAATGCTTGTCGGAGCTAAACCCCTACGAAACCCCTCCTCCTTCAGCGCCTCTAAAACCTCGATAGTATTCACGTCATACGGGCATCGTTCGTAGCAGTAATCGCATATAGGACAGTTCCAAAGGTTCTGGTTTTCAATGGCTCCTCGGGTGAAGACATCGAAGAGGAAGATATTCTTTAAGTCGTAAACGCCGGAATAAAGCGATGCGATGCAGTTTTGGTGACAGACGCTACATTTTAGGCACTTCTCAAGCGACGGGTGCCTTTTTATAACAGTTTTGTACTCAACGGGAAGTAACATACTCGATCTCTCCATTGCCTTCCAATCTGGTCATTAAGATCAAACGAAATATTTTTATGTCTATGTCTTTCACATTTAACGACTTATATATTTTAGGAACAATAGGGAGAGATGCTATGAAATCTAAAGAAATTGTAACTACAATCTTGACACCGATTTTCAGTATCGCCTCTACATATGCCTTAAGCATTTATGCAAACTTGGGGCCTGTGATCGGTGCATCACTTATTTGCTTGATCGGCGGGCTCTTCTTCGGAGGGTATGCCGGCGTAAACAATAGCGGCGCATTCGCCGGCATGACTTCCCGCATCGTTATGCCCTCAATAGAATACACTCTTCTAGCAGGCCTATTAGTCGGAGTTCTATGGGTTGTTTTCATCAAGAGCTTCCTAGGATACGGCGGAAAGCAAGGGGCCATTGGTTTTATTTCGGTCAACATTTCTTCGCTAATTCTGTACTTTATCAATCCAATTAGCTTTCTTAATCTAAATGCTTACTCGGTCATAAACGCGACTTACGTTTTTTTGGTCATAGTCTCTTCTACTGTCGGAACAGTTAGCACGATATTCTTGAGGGAAAAAGTGGTTCAGAAAACCTTTAAACAGAACGACTCCATCATCGGAGCCGCCATTATCGGCCTACTGGCTGGCTTTTTGATACCTGCCTTTCCCATACCCTACAGCTCAACGCTACCTGCGGTCATCGCAGCAGGATCCTACGCAGGGATGTCTTTAAGGAAGATTCTTGAAAAAGGCATAGACTTCGTTATAGTTGGAATAATCACTGGAATAATGTTCATCATACTCTTACCATTATCTATAGGATGCGGCGGGAAACTTGGCACAAGTGCTTTTATTTCTGTTATTGTTTGGAAGCTATTCAAACGACGATAAAAACTGCAATTCTTCACTTTGACCCAAGACGACGGGCTAATCAGGTTATACGAAGCGGATTGTCGCGCACTAAGGAAGAACGGACAGAATCCTTTCAATCCAAGTGTACTGAAAGTATGGCATTTGCAGGTTATCTTTAAGTCAAGATTCTACTGGGATAAGTATAAATGTTCATTCTTTGTCCTCTGACAAAACAAATGAGTGTCACACCCGTCTTCTCCGCCGCGATGATCCCTGAGTGAATCGGACTTGCTTTGGAAGCCAGAATTGGGATCCCCATCCTCGCCGCTTTGAGTACCATGTCAGCTGGCTGTCTGCCTGAACTAACGAGAACACATTCGGAAAAATCGACCTTAGATTGAATAGCCATGCCTATGACCTTGTCAATTGCGCTATGGCGACCGATGTCTTCAGCAAAGGCAACTATTTTCCCTCTATGAAACAGGGCAGCTGCATGTGTTCCGCCAGTCAACCTAAAAAGTTTGGATCGCTTCCCTAGCTCTCCAATCATCCTAATGATGTTGCCTGCTCTGACTTTGTAGCCAGATTCTATGGGGCGACCGCCTATTTCACTGATGGCTTTCATAAATTTGTTGATAGACAATCCGCAGGCCGTGGTGAGTATCCTAGTTACTCCAACCACTCGAACTCTTTCTTCTTCTAGAGGCTC
>Ga0315310_10001617_pt1 | contig 14299 bp, 13 predicted proteins | sample TDP5_MG_FD_203630 | JGI IMG/M metagenome (GOLD analysis project Ga0315310, IMG submission 203630) | Freshwater sediment microbial communities from Lake Towuti, South Sulawesi, Indonesia - TDP5 | ecosystem: Environmental > Aquatic > Freshwater > Lake > Sediment | place: Indonesia: South Sulawesi... | reverse complement strand
CCTGGACACTCCGCCAACCTGAGCCCACCGGCCACGAAACGCATAGCCCACCCTTCGGCGCTTACCCTGCGTGAGCCCCCGATTCCCCCTGCCCGCTGACCGCCCCGACCGACTCCGCACCCCCTCCCGGACCGCTCACACGCCTCCTCTCAGCCCTCGCCCGCCTCCAGACCCCCTGCCGTCGCCCACTCCCAGCTCCCTGTTTCCGAGAGAGCTCCTAAACGCTGCTCCAAATGACAGCGCCGCCCCGAGAATGGGACGGCGCTGTCATTTGGTGTGCCTAGCAGTCACAGGACTCGATCTGTATAAGGCAACTTGCGGATCAGGCTGCTGAGCCCAAAACAGAGCAGAACAGACACCAACGCCACTACCACCCACTTGAGCAAAGGATAAAGCGGTAGTAAATCGCGAGCCACAAAAGCCACAGTGGTAATCACCGGACCATGGATGATATAGGCGGTATATGCATTGGGCACGAGGAATCTGGCAAGCGTGCCCTGGCGGTTCAGGTAGCGGCGGAAGACGTAAATCACGCCTATGCACATGCTCATGCAGAGAAAAGACTCCCAGAGTGCAGCAACCAAAGACTGCCAGTGCCAGCCGCCTCGCGTTACACCACCTGACATAGCCGCAGGCACGTCTATGGCAGGCCACACAAGGACCAGAAGGGCTGCAATTCCTAGCCAGAGGCGACCCGTTTTGTCAGGCAGGCCCAAAAGCCAGTTTCGCCGGTAGGCAATGAGCCCGACCACAAACAGGGCGATATATTGGGCAAAGAATGGGAACTGCAAGTTCAACGGCTTGAAAAAGTACTCGTCCCGTATGAAGACGAGACGGACCAGAAATCCGGCGACGCCAAGGAGTAGGGCAAAGAGGGCGATAGCACCATTGCCAGGGAAGCGAGTCTCCACCAGCGGACGGGTCGGGCGAGACCGGAAGAGGAGCCGCCACAACACATACAGCAGCGAGAAGATGAGCAGCGTCTCGACAAACCACAGCGGTCCGGCACCGATCAGCGGTTGGCCATACTTGGCAAAGTACTCAGTGACGATGAAGCGCCAGAAGGACATGCGCAGGCCTAAGGCCAAGGCCAAGCCCCCGTACACGAACAGGGGATGGATCACCCAGCTGTACACGGCCAGGGGAATCCCCAGGCGAACCAGGCGATCCTTCAGGAAACGGCCTGGACCCTTGCGGTCATAGGAACCCGGCACAAAGTAGGCCGAGATGAGCAGGAAGAGGCCCATAAAGTAGGCCTGGTTGACCGAGCAGAACCAACTGCCAACGAATCTGGTGATGACATCCTGCCGACCTTCGGAATAGTACCAACTCCCGGTCCCGGCATACGTAACCATCAGATGGTGCAGGATCACCAGGATCGTCAGAAAGACGCGGATGTTGTCGACAAAGAGCAGGCGACCGGCTGCCTTGGCCTGGACGGCCGCCGCGGCAGGCACGGGCCGGCTCGTATCCAGGGCAATGGATCCATCCACCGTACTGCGGACTATTACTTGCTTTTTCATCTTGTTTCCTCCTTCTCTATTCCAAGCCCCTGAGATGTGGGCGACTTTGGAGATCTCCTCTCCTCTTTTGCTATTTTGGTCTCATCCCGAACAGCCAACGTGTCACCCGCGTCCGCCTCACGGCGAGCTCGTACAGCAGCAGCGTGGCCGCCAGCGATGACAGGCTGATCACAAGGTACTTGAGGAGGGCCGCCATCTCCCATTGCACCACGTAGTAGCCGATCACAAAGATGACGCTCTGGTGCAGGATGTAGAACGGCAGGAAGGCTTCACCGGCGTAGGCCACGACACGGGCGCCAAGGCCCGGCCGCCTCGGCAGCTCGCCAGACCCTAATGGTTTCGGCAAACCCTTAGGGTCTCGGTCTGGTCGCGGCCGCGACCCAAAGCCCAGGATCGCGACGATCCAGGCCCACGCACCCATGCTCTTCACTGCCCGCCAGAGCAGGCTGCCCCAGTCGTAGCTGTGAAGTGGATCCACCTTGTAGACTTCAATCAGGATATAAAGCCCGCCCACGTAGACCACCTCGATAACCAGACCGACTACCAACGCGATCCACCACCCTCGACCCATCGCCTGTCCGAAGCGTGGGTCGGCCGCGATCAGGAATCCACCTACGAGCAAGATCGCGTAGGTGGACTCGTTCCACCCTCCGCCTATGGTCGAGGTGACCAACCCAGCTTCGACCACGGCGACGGGCAGGCCGAGCAGCAAAATCGCTCCGGGTCGAGCCAGGAAGCCGGCCAGCCTCCCAACCAGAGGCTCACCCCGTTGCCCCCTGAGGTAGAGAAAGAGGGGCAGCAATAGAACCGAGAAGAGGAACAGGTCCTTCAGGAACCACAAATGAGTCGTATTGAACAGCCCTGTCGCGGGATTGGGGCAGATGAAAGCGTTCACCAGGTCGAGACATAGGCGTACATCGAAAAACTGCGGGAGGAACTGCCAGTATGTCCTATTGGCACCCGGATCGACCTGCTTGAGGTGGATGTAAATTTGCAGCGGGACAATGGCCACCACCCCAAAGACAAAGGGGACGAGCAGCCTTTGCACTCGCTCGCGCAAGAAGGCCGAGGCTGTGCGCCTGCGCAGCGAGTGCCAGACGGCGAACCCAGAGATGGCAAACATGAGCGGCATGCCCCACAGGGCGAAGAACGCCGTGAACATGGTCGCCGTCGCGCTGGGCGGCTCGTTCTTGACGCCCTCCGGCAACGGCAACGTGTCGAAGATGCGGGCGGTGTGAAAGAATACCAGCCCGAAGACGAGCAGGATGCGTAACAGGTCAAGGTCCCGGCGGTGCTCCGCTGTCCGCTTGGTCTCGCCAGTCATAGGCTCTTGTCGCCTCCCTCACTCCTCGTCCATGCCCAGCCGTCACAGGACTCGATCCGTATAGGGCAACTTGCGGATCAGGCTGCTAAGCCCAAAGCACAGCGGGACAGCCACCAGCGCCACCAGGCCCCACTTGAGCAACGGATAAAGCGCAACATCCCGCACCGCGAAGGCAATGGCGATAATCACCACTTCATGGATGAGATAGGCGGTGTAGGCGTTGCGCGAGAGGAAGCTGGCCAGCCTTCCCTGGCGATGGGCGTAGCGGCGGAAGACATAGATCAGGCCAATGCACATGCCGAAGCAAAGAAAAGACTCCCAGAGAGCATAAGCGAGGGCCTGCCAGTGCCAGCCACCGCGAAAGGGGTCGAGACCCTTGTCCATGCCGCTGACCAGTACCATGGGCCAGATCAGAAAGATCATGAGGACAGCAATCCCCAGCCAGAGGCGGCCAATACTATCGGGCAGGTTCAGGAGCCAGTTGCGCCGGTAGGCGATCAGCCCGACGACGAACAGGGCGATGTACTGGGCGAAGAAGGGGAACTGCAGGTTCAGTGGCTCAAAGTTCCAGCCCGCGGGAAGCCACAGGCGGACCAGGAAGCCAGCTACCCCCAGGAGCAGTGCAAAGAGGGCGATGGAGACGCTGCCGGGAAACCCGGTCTCCACAGCCGGCTCGGCCGGGCGAGGCCGGGCGAGGAGCCGCCACAGCACGTACACAAGCGAGAAGATGAGCAGGGTCTCGATGAACCACAGTGGCCCGGCACCGAACACCGCCTCGTTTTTGAGATAGTCGCCCGTGATAAAGCTCCAGAAGGGCGGTCGTCCGTCCGGGAACCTGACCGGGTCCAGATACGCCAACAAGGGACGGATAATCCAGCTATAAAGCGCCACCGGAATGCCCAGGCGGATCAGCCGATCCCTCAGAAAGCGACCCGCCCCCTTGCGATCGTAGGAGCCTGGCACAAAGTAAGCCGAGATGAGCAGGAACAGGCCCATGAGATAAGCCTGGTTAACGGTCAGGAACCAGGCGCCGAGCGCGCCGGTGATGAAATCCTCCCGGCCTTCCGTGTAGTACCATGACCCGGTCCCAGCGTAGGTGATCATCAGGTGGTGCAGCACCACCAAGATGGTTAGCAAGACCCGGATATTGTCCATGAAGAGCAAGCGGCTGGTCGCCTTGGACTGGACGTCTACTACGGCACTCATGGGGCGGCTTGCGCCCGGGGTAGCGGTTTCTATCGACGCGGTCCTCCTTTCAGGGGCAATGCGAACCCGATTTTAACTCAGATAGTCCCGCAGCCTCCGACTACGGCTTGGGTGGCGCAGCCGGCCCAAAGCGTGGGCCTCTATCTGGCGGATGCGCTCGCGGGTCACACCGAACTTGCGCCCTACTTCTTCCAGAGTGTAGCTGTAGCCGTCAACCAAGCCAAAGCGAAGCTGCAAGATGCGCACCTCGCGAGGGGTCAATGAAGACAGGGTCTCATCCAGTTCTTCCCGCAGCAAGCTGCGAGAGGCAGCGTCCACCGGGGCGACGGTCTCCACATCCTCGATAAAGTCGCCTAGGTAGCTGTCCTCTTCCTCCCCTACGGGCGTTTCCAGGGACAAGGGCCTCTGAGCAACTCTCATGATCCGCTCGACCTTGCGCAGGGGGATGTCCAATTCCTCAGCCATTTCCTCGATGGTGGGTTCGCGCCCCAATTCCTGCACCAGTTGCCGTGAGGTCCGCGTGAGCTTGTTTATCTGCTCATACATGTGAACAGGCACCCGGATAGTGCGTCCTTGATCGGCAATGGCCCTAGTCACGGCCTGGCGGATCCACCAGGTAGCGTAGGTCGAGAATTTGTAGCCACGACGATAGTCGAACTTGTTTACCGCCCGGATGAGGCCAATGTTGCCCTCCTGGATCAGATCTAAGAAAGGCACCCCTCGTCCGATGTACTTTTTGGCCACACTGACCACCAGGCGGGAATTGGCTTTCACCAGATGTTCCTGGGCGGCTTTCCCCTCTTCCACCAGCTTTTCCAACGGCTCTCGGTTCTCGTCTGTGACCTCTCCCCGGGCCAGGCGCCGCCGGGCTCTTCTGCCTCTCTCCATTTTCTTGGCCAGCCTCACTTCCTCCTCTGCCGTCAACAGAGGAACCTGGCCAATCTCTTTCAGATATAGACTGATCGAATCGTCAATGTCAATAGCGCTTAAATCAAAGACCTCCGCACCTTTGTCTTCCTCGCTCTCCACCGTTACGCCTGGCTTTTCGACCTGAGCTGCCCTTTCCTCACCTGCCTCACCGACTGTGATACCCAGCTCGAAAAGGGTACTGAACAGATCCTCAAGCTGCTCAAGGTTGGTTTCCACCTCCGGGAAAATCGCCAGTATGTCATCGTAGGTCAAGAATCCTTGTTCTCTTCCCAAACTAAGCAAATGCTCGATAGCATCCAGTCCTGTTTCCATCTCTTCTGTTTCTTCGGTCACTGTAATCAACTCCTTTATCGTTTATGACTTATTGCCTATCGCCAGCATCGTCAGCGCCAGCGATTGCACGGCCTGCGCAGCAGGTCAAGGGGCGTGGAGGATGTCCTCCCGATGTCCTCTCTCCCTTTTCCCGGTGTGGGGCATTGGTCCACCGGCCCTGCTCTCAGGAGGGAAAAAGTGGGGTTGGAGGGATACCCCTCAAGCTCCCCAGGCTTCGCTGCAAGTCCTCACACCAGGTATAAACTATTGCTACCGCTTCCCTCAGTGTCTTATGATCTACATTATTTTCACAGCGTACCATAACAGTGTTAGATGAACATTAGAGATTCGTATGAGTTGTGTTAGACTTTCGGCAGATTGAGCACTCAATAATCATTTACATAAAAATTGGGTGAGTAATTGCGACTATGGGGTAGGTGTTATTGCTGATGTTGTGGCGGTGGCTGTCACCTATCTATATTGAAACTGACGTCCTTGATGGCGGCCAGATCGCCGTAGTACTTGGTCAGGTTCTCCACCTGGATCATGGCTCACAGCCTCCCTAAAAACAAAAACTGTACTACTATTATTATACCACAACAATGCAAGAGGTGCGTCAATCTTATTCGTCCGACAGCATGGAGCGTTCCCCCATGCCCGTGTCCCAACCGTGTAACGTTCACCCCCGTTGCCCCCCCTGAAACGTACCATATCACACCAACATTAAGGAGACATTAAAATTGGCTTAAAAATCCACATTCAGCATGACATAAAGTGAATCCGTGGAGGCGGACTAGCACCTTGACAATTGCAAAGAAAACTGTGTTCTCTTTGTCCTGCAAGATGGATATGCCGTTGTGGCACATGTGAGCGACCCAGCGCCATTGGGGCCCAGCAGGCTAGAGATTTCTCCCTGGCGCACGTCGAAACTTATGTCCCGCACGGCCTGCATCCCACCGAAACTCTTGCACAAATTCTGTGTGTGGATTGCATTGTTAGCGTTCATCGAATCACCTCCGGGTTTGCGTTCAACCGCCTCTAAGGATGAGGGCGATCGCAGCGAGATACAGCGTCAACAGAACATAGCGCAATGCGAGGATTTTGCTAAGCATGTCAGCCTCCAAATCTGTATAATTGAATCGGGAAGATACATTTTGGTTTCAGTCAATTCGATCTGCATCCTTCACACACTACGTTTCTTTAGCAAATAGCCTGGAGAAGCCAGGGTAAGGCACTATAGGGATGATGTCAAAAGCGCTCAGCCCCTCTGCCAAAATCTTCATGCTCAATCCCCCTTATTTGGATACGTCTGCGGTTGTGGTTTTGTCGCAACCGTCGCAAGGGTGGCCAGCAACTGTTCCGGCGGTTCTCCTTTGCTGACAAAGGCGTCAGCCCCGGCTGCCAGAGCCTCGGTCCTGTAGTCGGCGTACATGGACAGCACGATGACCTTGACCTGCGGCCATCTTGCTTTGATGAGCCAGGTAGCCTCCAGGCCATCCATCTCCGGCATGCGGGCGTCCATCAGCACCACGTCAGGTCGTGATTCTTCGACGAGATGCAGGGCCTCTTGTCCGCTGGCTGCCTCCCGGATCTCTTTGACCTGGGTCCAGGTGGTCAGCAGTGCCTTCAAGCTCTGGCGAGCCCGCGGTTGATCGTCTACTATGAGAATCTGCATGTGTCCAGCCATCAAATTGCCTTTCTACTACTTATGCTGTTTCACTATCAGTATAGCAAAAACCTTCGTCGTTGTCATCGGAAAGATGATGGATTCTGGCGTCACACAAAAAGACCGCTTTTATCGCGGTCTCGTTCTACATTTTCGGTATGGTGCCTACAACAAATGGGGTAGGTGAACTATCTCCAAAAACGCGGGACGATCCGGCCAGTTCGGTCCATGTACTCACGGTATTCTTCCCCAAACTGCTCCAGCAGCATCTGTTCCTCACGCAGAACCCGATACAGGTACAAGGGAAGGAAGGGCACCAGCATGGCGAAACCGGCGATCCAGTTTTGCAGCAACAACGGTTGAGAAGTCCCCACAGCCACTGCGCTGTCTCCTCGGACAAAGGCGCCTCAAGCGAGAGATCTCTTCCCGCCCCAATCCGTGTAAGTTCTCTTGGTGAGGAAAAACTCAGTGCACCTTGCCTGTAGTCGCATCGTAGTACATCATCGCCATAATGCCTGCGTAGCTAACTGCGGCACCGGACGTCAAGGCGATCTGGGCAAGGGCTGTCACCAGGGCCTCGTCCACGGAGCTACCCTCTTGCCTCAAGGCCTCAAAGCCCGCCTGTACAGCCGGGGCATTACTCGTTAGTTTTTCCCTCTCTGTGTAGGTATCTCTCCAACATGCGACCGAGGACAATGTATCTGAAGTCGCGCCCCTGGAAGGCACGCCAGGCACCCCACAGTCCGTACAGTATCCACAGGCCCATCAGCCCCAGAGGCACAACCATCAGGCCCAGGGAGATGAAGAAGATGGGAGGCGGGACGTCTTTGTATTTCTCTGCATTGGCTATCATAGGGATGAAAGAGAGGCCGTAGAGACAGCCCCAGCAACTCCATCCGATGAGGGAAACCAGGAGGCCAACAAGTTGATAGACGGCCGCTTGCAGGGCCTGGAAGGCTGCATATCTGGATTTCTCTTTTTGCAATAGCCAGATCACCACAGCCCCGACGGCTCCCAGACCGTAGACTACTATGACCAGGCCGTGAGCTATGGCAGCCATCACCCGCTCGTCAGCAGAAGGTTTGATTTCGTTGGTGCTCATTTTTCATCCTCCGGGTTTGGCGAGTCGCTGTCCGTTTTCGGGGTCATGGTCTGGACGTTCTGAGCCAGAGCCGTCAGCCCGGCCATGCCGCCCAGACTCATGGTCTCCACCGCGCTGGAGGGGACGATGATCAGTGCCCCCCGTTCCTGCAAGCCCTCGAAGAGCATGTTCATGGCCCGCAGGTGCAGGGCGGTGGGGTTGTCCACGTAGGCCAGCGAGGCCTGGCGAAAGCTCTCGGCAATCTGTTTTTCGCTTTCACCCAGGATGACCCGCGCCTGGCGCTCCCGCTCGGCCTGGGCCTGACGCGACATGGCATCCTCCAGAGCTTCGGGAATCACGATATCTCGTATCTCCACCGACTGGACCGTTATTCCCCACGGTGTGGTGCGGGCATCAATGATCCGCTGCAGATCGGCGTCCATCTTCTCCCGGCCCACCAGGATGACGGCCAGGTCCATCTTGCCAATGATCTCCCGCAGGGCCGTCTGCGCCGCCCAGGAGATGGCCGCCTGGTAGTCCTCCACTTCCAAGGCTGCCTTTTCCGCGTCCCACACCAGCCAGAAGAGCACGGCGTCCACGTCCACGGGCACGGTGTCTTTGGTCAGGGTCCGCTCGGCAGTGAAGGGCGTGACCATCACCCGGTGATCTATCCAGGCCGAGATGCGGTCAACGATGGGCACGATCCAAAAGAGCCCCGGCCCCTTCAGGCCCCGAAATCGGCCAAAGCGCAACACGATGGCTTTTTCCCATTGGTCGGCGATCTTGAGGGCGAACAAGAGATACACACCAATCAGGCTGCCGCCGATGATAACCGCCGCCACGACCCAATCCTGCACTTCGGTGGTCTTGTCCAACACAACACCGATCACGATGGACATAGCCAAGACCAGAAAGAAGAGGGTCAGAGAGACTGAATTGGCCCGCTTGGCTTCCAGTTGAGTCTGACGGGGGTCTTTCTCCTTTTGTCCTTTGGTTCGCTTGGATGTCTTTGCTATAACCATTTCTTTCTCCTTTCAGTTTTGTTCGGCCGGTGAACTCTTGTTGTTTCTCTTCCACCGGGCCAGTTCTGCCTCGAAAGCCTCGCGGATCTCATCCGCAGGGTATCCCAGGCTCAGGGCTTCCAGAAGGGCGCTGTTCATGATGGCCTGCAGTTTATCCTGGCGCATGCGGGCCAGGCGAGCGTCATCGGGACGTTGGGCGACAAAAGTGCCTCGCCCTCGCTGAGTAGAGATCACGCCTTCATTGTGCAATAGATTGTAGGCGTGAGCCACTGTGTTGGGATCCACCCGCAGGTCCACTGCCAGTTGACGGATGGTGAGCAGCTTTTCACCCGGCTGCAGCCTGCCTGTGGCTACCAGATGTCTGATCTGTTCTACAATCTGCATATAGATGGGCACGCTGCTTTCCAGGTCAATGCGGATGTCCATGCAGAATCTCCTAATTGTACTAATTTCCATAGTACAATTATATCATTGTTTGGGGCTGGTGTCAAGGGGGTGAACCTTAAAATTTCACCATCTCATTAGCAGGTGTTTTGACACTCTTGCGTCAGTGGTTTATAATACTCCCTGGTTTCTATGCCCCACGGCTTGTGATCCACTGGAGGGTTCCATGGATTGGGCTTCTGGAGGTGTAAGGCAGTGAAGACCCTTCGTCAAAGCCTGCTAGACTATGATATGGCTATGCTGCGGGCCATGGCCGAGATGCATGGCCTCGAACTGAGCAGCAATCGCCAGGAGGAGGCCGTGGTTCAGTTGGCGGAAGAACTCTTGCAGCCAGAGGAGGTGGCCCTCACTCTGGAGAGTCTCTCGCCCACTGAACGAGAGGCACTGGAAGCCATCATCGCTCAAGGAGGTCAAATCAAGGCTCCCCTTTTCCTACGGGAATACGGTGAACTGCGGGCTTTTGGGCCTGGGCGCTTGGAGCGGGAGAAGCCCTGGTTGGAGCTGGCCAACGCTGCCGAGGGCCTCTGGTATCGGGGTCTGATCTACAGGGCTTTCGACGAAACGGAAGACTACCGGGGTGAGTTCTTCTTCATTCCCCAAGACCTCCTGCCCCTTCTGCCTCAGGCTGAGAAAAGTCCTCCTTCCTTCACAGTAGAGCCAGCACCCCCACCATCCGTCATCCACCAGGGGGATCTGGCTCTCCTCGAAGACATTTGCACCTTCCTCAGCTATCTGCAACGGGAGGAGGTGAAGCCACTCAGGGGAGGCTACTTGCCCCGCCCAGTGATAGAGCGGCTCAACGAACGGTTCATCGTCAAGGAAGACCTGGCGGAGATCATCCACGAGAGGGGGACACAGCGGCTGGCCTTCCTGCATCACCTCTGTCGCCAGTTGAGGCTGGTGTGGGTCAGGGGAGGGCTGCTGAAACCAAACTCCGCCCAGGCCAGGGCCTGGCTGAAATCGTCGCCAGCGGACCAGATCGCCGCTTTGCAGGCTGCCTGGCGTGACGATCCTCACTGGAACGAGCTGTGGCACGTGCCAAGCCTCAGGTGCGAGGACACGGGGTGGCGCAATGATCCCCTGGCAACGCGCCAAAGGATTCTGAAACACTTGAGCCAATGTCCCCCAGATCAGTGGCTCTCCCTGGCCTCTCTTATCCAGGCCATCAAAGAGAGCGATCCCGACTTCCAGCGCCCCGACGGGGACTACAGTTCCTGGTACATCCGCCAGGCAGACACGGGCCACTACCTTTCCGGCTTTGAGTCCTGGGACCAGGTCGAAGGGGCCCTCATTGCCTATCTCATCGCCCAGCTCCTGCACTGGTTGGGCGTGACCTCTCTGGGCTATGAAAACGAAACCGACAATCTCCCTTCCTCGTTTCTTATCACCCCCTGGGGAGCGGCCTTCCTGGGGCTGCCCCACCAGGAGCGGGAGAAAAGGTCGCCCCAGCCCATCGAGATCAGGCCTGATTTCACTATCCTCATCCCCGCCGGAGCAAGTCTCTACCACCGTTTCCAGGTGGAGAGGTTTTCTGACAGGCAGGGTTCGGAGGAAGGGGTTTACCTCTACCGTGTCACCCCGGATTCCCTGGCTCGTCTCTTGAGAGAGGGCATCGAAGCGGAGACGGTGCTTGGCTTCTTGAAGCAGGCCGCTGCCGGCCGCCTGCCAGCCAACGTGGCTCACATCCTGCGCCAGTGGGGTCAGAAATACGGCCAGGTCAGTTTGCAGCCGGTGGTTCTCCTCCAGGTGAAGGACGAGTTGATCTTGCAAGAACTGCAGACCCGCCCTCAGACCAGGCCCTACTTGCAGGAGATCATCTCACCCACGGCCGCCACCGTGGCTGAAAGGGATTGGCCCAGGCTGGTGGAGGAGCTACGGAAGCTGGGCTACCTGCCGCATGTAGAGGGCCTTGAAGGAGGGAGGCGGATAAGGAGATGAGCGTGCAAATCAGGTTACTTGACATCAGGCAGAGATTCGAAGAAGTCTTTGGCTGCCAGCCAGCCACGGTGGTGCGAGCGCCGGGGCGGGTGAACCTCATCGGCGAGCACACCGATTACAACGACGGCTACGTGCTGCCGGTGGCCATTGACCGCAGCATTCTGATGGCCGCCGCGCCCCGGCCTGACCGCCAGGTCGTCCTCTACGCGCTCGATTTCGACCAGCGGACCGAGTTTTCTCTGGATGACATCCGGCATGATGACCAGCATCCCTGGAGCAACTATCAACGCGGAGTGGCCTTCTTCCTCCAGGAACGGGGTTTTGAGCTGCCGGGGATGAAGGCCGTCGTCAGCGGTGATATCCCCATCGGTTCGGGGCTCAGCTCTTCGGCGGCCGTGGAGGTGGCAGCCGCTTACGCCTGGCAGGTGCTGAGCGGCTTCTCACTCAGCCGCGTGGAACTGGCCCTCCTTTGCCAACAGGCCGAGAATGAATTCGTGGGCATGAAGTGTGGGATCATGGATCAGTTCATCTCCGCTTTAGGTCAGCGCGACCACGCTCTGCTCATTGATTGCCGTACTCTGGAGCACGAGGTGGTCAAGCTGGGGTCAGGTGAGGGCTCACCTCGTCCCTCTGCGACCATCGTGGTCTGTGATACGATGAAACGACGGGGGCTGGTGGATTCGGAGTACAATGCCCGGCGACGGGAGTGTGAGGAGGGGGTGCGCCTGCTGCGGAAGCACTTGCCAGGGATAAAGGCCCTGCGCGACGTCTCCCCGGCCCAGTTTGAGCGTTATCAAGGGGGCCTGCCGGAGGTGGTGCGGCGACGCTGCCACCACGTCGTCTACGAAAACGAGCGGGTGTTGCAGAGCGTGGAGGCTTTGAAAAAGGGGGATCTGGCCACTTTCGGGCGCTTGATGAACGAGTCCCACGTCAGCCTGCGCGACGACTACCAGGTCAGTTGCCGGGAGCTGAATGTGATGGTCAAGGCAGCCTGGCAGGTAGAGGGAGTTTACGGCTCGCGTCTGACGGGGGCCGGCTTTGGGGGGTGCACAGTGAGCCTGGTAGCCAGGGAAGCGGTGGAACGTTTTCGTGCTCAGGTGGCGGCGGAGTATCAAGCGGCTACGGGCGTCGAGCCGCAGATTTACGTCTGTGCCGTTGAGGACGGGGTGGGCGAGGCGTCGAATCGAATTCGCCGTCTGAAGTTGAGAAGGCCCCTCAGGGCCTAATTCAGTGCCTGAGGGCACTTCTCAGCTTCAGCCAGGGATTTCTAATCCTGGGGCCGGGGAGAATTTAATTCTTGAAACTCCCTAACATTGCCTCTGCCCTCTCCTGCATCTGCCGGGCGGCCTCGGTGGGCGCCATCTGGTCGGCCATGACCGCTTCCAGAGGCTCACGCATTGCCTCCAAAATCGTCGTCGGATTCGACCCCAGGCTTGCCCCCCGGCCAGCCAGCATCTGGGCCACGGACACTTGCCACAGGGGATCGTTGTGGATGGACTCGTCACTCAGAGCTTCTTTGTTAGTAGGCAGGGTGCCGAACTGGCGCACGGCACTGTTGCGCCGTTTCCACTCCAACTGCCTCTGGCTTGCGGTCATGTGTTCCACCAACAACCGCACCGCCTCCAACTTTTGCTCAGAGACCCCGGACCCGATGACGAAATACTGCCCCATTACCAGGGGGCTGGGTGCCAAACCGGTCTCGGTCACCATCGGCAGAGGAGCCACGCCCCACTCAAAGTCTTCTATCTCCCGGTAGCCAGCCAGGGCCCAGTGGCCGTTGACCAGCATGGCTACTTTGCCTTCCCGGAAGAGCCCCTCGGCCAGGTCATAGTCAGCTTCAGGCAGCAGGACCCCATACTCGAACTTGAGCTCATGCAGAAAGCGCAGGGCCTCGACCATGGCTGCCGTATCCAGGGTAGGCTGACCATCTTCGTCCACCAGCCACCCCCCAAAGCCAGAAAGCCAGGGCACCAGCCACAGGGGATCACGGTAGTTCATGGCCAGGCCGTAATGTTCCCCGTCCGTCAACTCCTGAGCCATCACGATCATGGTCGCCGTGTCTTGAGGGGGCTCCTCCACGAGCTCTTTGTTGTAATAGAGCAGGAGATGCAGGCCAGCAGAGAAAGGCACGCCCCAAACTTTATTACCCCGGCTGACGCCCTCCACACTGGGTTGGGCGAACCCGTCGAGGAAATCTCCCTCGAAAACGTCCCCCACCGGGCGGATGAGCCCTTCCGCTCGCAGCGACTCGACCAGAGCCGCGTGGCCGATGGCTAAATCGAACTCTTCTCCTCCCCCAACCCTCTCGATCAACTCGTCACCGCTGGTGTAATGCAGGACCTCAACCTTGAAGCTGGGGTCAGCCTCTTGGAAAGCGGCGACCTCTTCCCTCAGCCACTCTTCTTGGGCAGGGTCAAAGCCTTCCCACAGCACCAGGTGCGAGGGTTCTGGCGTGGACGATACCCTCGTTGGGGAGAGCTGAGGTGACGGCTCGATAGAAGGCGCGGGCACGGGCGAAGGACGCCCACAGCTTGTCCCAAGGGCTGCTATCAGGCTCAGTAGACCGCAAAGGATTGCCCGGAGTGGAGCCTTTAGGCGGAACTCCCCGGCTAAAGCCTCGACTCCATGGCCCAGTTGAAGTCTGCTGGGTCTGAGGCCAAGAGAAAGACAGAGTGCTTTCATTGCTTTATCATTATATCCTACCGCGTTCTAAAAGACAAACTGGTTTGACTGGGTTGCTTTTCTCTCATAAAGCTCCTGGGCTATCTTCATGCAGTAGTTTTGCAGATTTTACAACTGGGCACGGAAATGGCCATGACTTGGCTCCGAATCCGTCATTGCGAGGAGCGTAGC
>Ga0315310_10001615_pt1 | contig 14306 bp, 10 predicted proteins | sample TDP5_MG_FD_203630 | JGI IMG/M metagenome (GOLD analysis project Ga0315310, IMG submission 203630) | Freshwater sediment microbial communities from Lake Towuti, South Sulawesi, Indonesia - TDP5 | ecosystem: Environmental > Aquatic > Freshwater > Lake > Sediment | place: Indonesia: South Sulawesi... | reverse complement strand
GTAGAGCGAGGCCAGGTCCGTGTAGAGATAGCCCGGATAGCCCCTTCTGCCCGGAACCTCCTCTCGTGCAGCGCTGATCTCACGAAGCGACTCCGCGTAGTTCGTCATGTCTATGAGGATCGTCACGACGTGCGCGGCCTCGTGGAAGGCAAAGTACTCGGCGCACGTCAAGGCCATGCGGGGCGTGATCAACCGCTCGATGGCCGGGTCGTCGGCGAGGTTCACGAACATCGTCAGGTGGTCCAGGGCTCCTCGTCTCTCGAACTCGTCGCGGAAGTACCGGAACTCATCTGCAGTGATGCCCATCGTGGCGAAGACCACGACCGAGCGTTCCTCCGTTCCAGGAACCTTCGCCTGCCTCGCGATCTGCGCCGCCAAGAGGTTGTGGGGTAGCCCGGCGCCGGAGAATATGGGAAGCTTCTGTCCTCGAACCAGCGTGTAAAGCCCATCGATGGCGGAGACCCCGGTCTGGATGAACTCCTTAGGATGCTCCCGGGAGTTGGGGTTCATCGGCGCACCATAGATGTCCCAGAAGTCACTCGGAAGGATCGGTGGGCCTCCGTCAATGGGGTTTCCTCGACCGTCGAAGATGCGGCCGAGCATATCCGGGGAGACGGGCGTGCTGATGGTCTCGCCCGTGAACCTGACCGAGGTCTTCTCCACGTCGAGGCCTTGGCTTCCCTCGAAGACCTGTATGACGGCGATCCCTTCGCCGACCTCGAGAACCTGGCCCCTTCTCTCAGCCCCCGTGGGGTCGGTTATCCTGACGAGTTCGCCGTAGCCGACGCCCCGCACCGCGTTGACGAAGAGAAGCGGCCCCACGATCCGGCCTACCGTATGGTACTCACGCGTCACAGCCTCAGCCAATCGCTCTCCCTCCGCGCCTCCAGCTGAACACCAGCGTCTATGTTCCTCCCAGTAGGTTGGCGAACTGACGGTCTAGGCCCTGGTGAACTCTTTTGACCACGTCGCCGAATGCCTCGCGTGGCTGAATCTTCAGCCGCGCTATCTCCTCCTTCACCGGCAGCTCCAGGGCCTTCTGCAACGGCACGCCCTTCTCCACAGCCTGCCTCATGCGCTCATAGTAAAGCAGGATCGCGTTCAGCATCTCCCGGGACTTGGTCACCTCGCAGTAAGTGTCCACGGGGTGGTACGCATGCTGCATGAGAAAGTCCTCCCTTATCATCTTCGCCGCCTCGAGGTCCACCCTCTGGGTTTCCGAGAGCGCGTCCGGGCCGACGAGTTGGACGATCTCGCGGAGCTCCTCTTCCCTCTGGAGGATCGCCATGGCCTCCCTGCGCCTTGACTCCCATTCCTCGTCCACGTTCTTTCTGAACCAGTCCTCAAGGCTGTCCGTGTAGAGGGAGTAGCTCCGCAGCCAGTTGATCGCGGGGAAATGCCGTCTCTTCGCCAGGTCCTCGTCGAGGCCCCAGAAGACCTTGACAGTCCTCAGCGTGTTAACCGTGACGGGCTCGGAGAAGTCGCCTCCGGGCGGTGAGACCGCGCCCACGATGGAGACCGAGCCCAGCCTTCGCTCAGAGCCGATCGTCTCGACCCTGCCGCCGCGTTCGTAGAACTCCGAAAGCCTGCTTGCCAAGTAGGCGGGGTAACCCTCCTCGCCGGGCATCTCCTCCAGCCTGCCGGAGATCTCCCTTAGGGCCTCTGCCCATCGGGAGGTGGAGTCCGCCATGAGCGCCACGTCGTAGCCCATGTCGCGGAAGTACTCGCCCATCGTGATGCCCGTGTAGATGCTGGCCTCGCGGGCCGCGATGGGCATGTTCGAGACGTTCGCGACGAGTATCGTCCTCTCCATCAGGGGATGACCTGTCTCCGGGTCCTTCAGCTCCGGGAACTTCTCCAACACCTCGGCCATCTCGTTCCCCCGCTCCCCGCAGCCGACGTAGAGGATGATGTCCGCGTCCGCCCACTGCGCCAGCTGATGCTGCAGGATCGTCTTCCCGGTTCCGAAGCCGCCGGGGATGGCGGCGGTCCCGCCCTTCGCGATGGGAAAGAAGGCGTCGATGATCCTTTGACCCGTCAGGAGGGGCACATCGCTCGGCACCTTTCTCACGTAGGGCCGCGGGGCCCTCACAGGCCAGACGTGCATCAGGGAAAGCCTCTCTTCGCCCCTCTCGGTCTCCACCACGGCGACCGTGTCTGTCACCGCATAGTCGCCTTCAGGCGAGGCCTCCTTCACCACGCCCGAGGCCCTCGGCGGGACCAGGGGCTTGTGCGTCAGAAGCGAGGTCTCCTGCACCGTTCCCAGGATGTCGCCTCCCTGGACCTTATCGCCGGGCTTCAACGCGGGGACGAAATGCCATTTCCTCTCCCTGTCGAGCGCCGGGGCGGAGATCCCCCTTCTCACGAAGGGCCCGATTCTCGCCTCGATGGCGGTTAACGGTCGTTGAACCCCGTCGAAGATGTTGCCGAGAAGCCCCGGGCCCAGCTCGGCGGAGAGGGGGCCGCCCGTGCATTCCACCCTCTCGCCCGGCCTGAGCCCCGTGGTCTCCTCATAGACCTGGATGGTGGCGTTCTCTCCCTCCACCTTGATGATCTCGCCTATGAGGCCGAGTTCCCCGACTCTGACCAGCTCGTACATCTGAGCCCCAAGGACGTGCTTGGCCTCGACCACGGGGCCGGCCACTCGGCTTACCTCACCGATAATCGGCAAGTCTGAAGAGCCTCTCTCAGCGGTTCGCTATACGGAAGTCAATGCAGCCCTTAAAGGTTTAGCGTGCCCCCAGTCATGAGAGCAAGGCCCATCCTCTAGCCATAAAGAGACCTTGCGCGCCAGGGAGCACCTACCTGCTAGGCTTTCGCCTTGCCCTGCAGGGTCAGCAGGGCCTCTGCTAGGTTGCCCTTCGCCTCCTGCAAGGCTCTCTTCGCCTCCTCCGCCGAGGCTCCGGTCTGGGCTACGAGGAGCTGAACATCCTCAGGGTTCGGTTCCAGCGCCGCCGGTGTGGCGGCTAACGGCCTCTCAACCACGCGCTTCCCGGTGACTTGGAAGACCTTTTGGCCCTGTACCTCCAGGGCGGTAACGGAAGGCGATTCCACGACCAGCTCCTTGTCGGCAAGCCGGAAGATCACTTCCTCCACGCCGTCCAGCTCCTCCATCCTCATGCCCATCTGCCGCATCATCCGCCTAGTCTGCCGAGGGGTCATCCTGCGCATCAAGGCCGTCACGTTCGGGGCTTTCGCGCCTCTGCTTCCTCAGATGTAGGCAACTCGCTTTTGAACCTGATTCCGCCCAAGCTTCGCCTTCGCCGAAAGCAGGAGGGCGGGGTTCTCGGGAAACCGTTAATAGCCTATGCCTCCTCCCGGGATGCCGGTGCCTATGCCCACGCTTCGGGACCTAGGAGACCGAGTGGAGATCAAGGCAGGCGATCGGTTGATCGCCGCCTACGTGTACGGGGCGGCTTGGTCGAAGCCCTTCCTCTACCCGGTGAACGCGCCCGACGGGCGGTGCGTGACAAGTCAGGGGCCGGGGGACCATCCGCATCACAGGTCGCTCTGGGTCGCTCATGGCGACGTGAACGGTGTAGACTGCTGGAGCGAGCAGGAAAGCCATGGCAGGATCGTCCATCAAAGCTTCCTTGGGCTCGGGGAAAGCGAGGAGTCGGCCGTGCTCACGGCTCGAAACCTCTGGGCTAGAGGCGATGGAAAAGCCCTGCTTGAAGAGCTCAGGGGAGTCCGGGTTCCGAGCCCCAGCCCAGACGCCGTGACCATCGACCTCTCGGTTACCTTCGCGGCCAGATACGGTAGAGTGATCTTCGGAGACACGAAGGAGGCCGGATTGGCCTCCGTCCGCGTCGCTGGCTCCATGGAGGTCGAGGAAGGCGGCAGGCTGGAGAACTCCTCGGGCGGGGTCGGCGAGGCCCAGGTCTGGGGGAAGAGAGCCCTTTGGTGCGACTACTCAGGCGACGTGCAGGGCGAGAGGCTTGGGATCGCGGTCTTCGACCATCCCATGAACCCACGGCACCCAACCTACTGGCATGCGAGAGACTACGGCCTGATGACCGCGAACTGCTTCGGCATCTCCCTCTTCGAGAAGAACCCATCGCTCAGCGGCAGGCTGGTCCTCGACGACGGCCAAGACCTCACATTCTACTACCGGATCTACGTCCATGGAGGTGATGCGGAACGGGGCATGGTAGCAGAAGAGTACGAACGCTTCGCTTCCTCACCCCATTGGCGCGTGAAGACATAGCCGAGACCTGCGCGTTACCTGACGCATCGCAACAAGGAGCCTAAGCCTGATGGCTAAGACCAAAGCGGGCTCATGGAGAAGCCGTGTGGTCTCCCTGCTGACGGACTTCGGCCAGGAAGGCCCCTATCCCTCCGCGATGAAGGGAGTCATCCTCCAGATATGCCCTCAGGCCCAGATCGTGGACGTTTCTCATCTTATCCCGCCCTTTAACGTGCGCTACGGTGCGTTCATCCTGGCTCAGAGCGCTCCCTTCTTTCCCCAGGGCACCGTCCATCTAGCCGTGGTCGACCCGGGCGTTGGAACCGAAAGACGACCGATAGTCATCCAGACGAGGCGCTTCCTGTTCGTAGGCCCCGACAACGGCCTCCTATCGATCGCGGCTGAAAGGGATGGCGTGGCCTACGCGTGGGAGATAAGGAACCCGCGCTATATGCTGGACAGGCCTTCCATGACCTTCCATGGGAGAGATATCTTCGCTCCGGTTGCAGCCCACTTGGCCAACGGTCTGCCGCCCGAGAAGCTCGGCCCACGCCTAGACTCCTTCCAGAGGCTAGCGGTCTCACAGCCTCATCTCGAAGGCAACGAGGTCTCAGGGGAAGTACTCCTCGTCGATCACTTCGGCAACCTCGTGACGAACATCGAGGCCTCGATGCTCCAGGAGCGTATCCGCCTCGGAGAGACGCTTGCGGTCTATATGGGCCCCAGCGTCACGCAGGCCCGACTGCTCAGGACCTATGGCGAAGCGGAGCCCGGCCAGGCCCTGGTTCTTGCCGGAAGCTCGGGCCTCCTGGAGGTCGCAGTGAACCGTGGGAGCGCAGCCGAGCTCTTCAAAGCGTCGGCGGGTACCCCCATACGCCTGAAGCTCCTCCTCTGAGCCTGCTTTCAGCCTAGGAGACCGGCAGCCGGATCCGTTCAGGGGTCTCCTCCAACCTTCGAGGAAGCTGCGAGATGGACCCGGGCCTTGAGGCCCATGTCTGGATCCTGTCACCGCCGGGGGGCCGGTGCGGACAGGGCTGCGCGAGGGCGCTTGAGCGTGAGCGGAGCATCACCTATAGCAGACGTTGGTACACCACTTCCATCCGCTTCAGGTTCACGATCTCCAAGAGCGGGATCCGGTCTCCGGTTAGTAGACGGAGACCTTCCGGACGCCGTCGATCCTGAGTATCGCCTGAACCGCGTCGCCGGGGACGGGTCTCTCCGTGACGAGCGTGAGCTTCGGCTCCGGGCTTAGGTCGGGGTCCTCCGCCACAGCCTGCCTTATGCTGATCGCCTGCTCCGATACGATCGTCGCGGCCTTCGCTAGTATCCCGACCTTGTGCGGGTCTGCGATTATCTCGATCACCCCGTAGCCCAGGTACTTGGCCACATCTGGCAGGAAGGGGCCCGCTGGCCTGAGCCCCGCGAAGATCTGCCTGAGCTCCTCGTCCCTTCGGATGAAGTTCGCGGTCTCCTTGACCACCCGTCGGTCAACTCCTAGGGCTCGGGCAACCTTCGCCTCGTCCATGGGCACGGGTCCGCAGACGAGGTTGCCCTCTTGGTCTACGCCGAGGCCGAGCTCCACGAGCGCGCGAGCAACCTTGAGGCGGGCGGGGAAGGGCCGCAGCCTCTCGGCGATCCGGTTCCACATGGAAGACGCCTGACGCCCAGCTATGGATTGATTGGAATTCATATATAGGTTATACGCCTCCTGGGGCCGGGAGGGAGCATGTCGAAGTGGAACGACGTGGCCCATTTCCTCTACGGGCGGGGGCCAAAGTACCTGCCCGAGGGCTTCTGGTACGCAGACCCGCTAAGGGAGATCAAGGGACTGGGCGAGGAGCAGCTCTTCTGGGTCCCTGACCCGAAGAGCCTCTGCATCCTCTGGGAGGTAGGTCACATCGCCCACAGGGAGCGGACGCATATAGGGCGATTCCTCCAAGGCCTGGAGGGAACGATAGTCCCGCCGCGGTACGAGGTCTTCGGACCAGAATGGCGCTCCGTCGAGGAGGTCCGAAGCTCGGCTGGACCCGTGCAGGACGCCCTCGCTTGGGTGCGCGAGGTACGCGAGAAGAGCCAGGAATACATCGAGTCCCTAACCGAGGACGAGTTCCACGCCGTACCGCCCACCTCAGAGGGAGGCCTGAGCGTGGCCCACTGGCTCTTCATCACCACGGCGCACACCGCTCTTCACATTGGCCGCGTCCAGCTCCTACGCGCGCTCGTAGAGGGCAAACACGAGAGGGCATGCTGAAGGCCATGTGGCCGACGACAGTGCGAGCTTCCCTTAACCACGGGGGCTCGCAAGGGGGCTGGCTCTAGGAGAGTCTTCTCATTGAGAGCAAACATCGAACGCAAGGCTGAGGACCCTCTCGATCAGAGCCTTTCCGGGCTACGAATCGGTTGAATCGGGGCCTCCCAGGCGTTCCTTTGGTGGCATGAAACCACCCTAAGGCATAAGGAAAGGCGCCATGTGACAGGGCGTAAGATAAAGCCCTTCCGGGAAAATAGGACTCCCTTCCGTGTCTTCACGGTGTCTCCGCGGACCACAAGGCCTCTCAGGCCAGTCGCCCAGCGTTGGTCCTGCCACCTCGCGGCGTTGGTCTCTGGGCCGACCGCCCGGCTAGCTGTCCCAGAACTCGCGAGTGGTGAGGTACTTGAGCTTCGCCTGGATCAGGTCCTTGTAGAAGTCCTCCTCACGGTCATGCATCCTCGCCAGGATCTGGCTGGCGGTCTGCGGCCCGATGCCCCGGACTGCTAGGGCCTCCGCCGCCCTTCGTCCATAGGAGAGAATGAGGTCCGCTGATCTCCTGGCTCTCGAGACGAGCTTCAGCTCCTCATCCGCAAGCGGGGCTTTTTCCCGCTTTTTCATGAGCGCGTCGTGAACGCCCAAGCCGAGCTTGTTCAGGACCGCGAGTAACCCTGAGCCGCAGGCTTCGCAGGCGGGCTTCTCAGGCATCTCACCGATCCTGAGGATGTGTTCCCAGCTCCAGCAGTTCATGCAGAACAACCGGGCGCGCTCTCCCCTCAGCGCGGCCTTCATGTGCGCCGCGCTGTCCTTCAGCACGGACTCAGGGGCGATAAGCTCGGGGACCTCGATGAACTTGTTCAGGATATGGTAGGCGAGGGGGCTGGGCCTATCCATGGCAAGGAATGTGCGGGTCTCAACCCTCCCCTCGTGGATAGACCTGAAGAGCTCCCTGGCATGCTCCACGTCCAGCTTCTCCTGAAGCACCTCCCTCAGGGTCTCGCGGTAAACGGGCGTCTCAGAGAACCTCGACGTCATCCCTTGGTAGAGGCTGTTCTCGCCTATGAAGAGACCTCTTGGGATCGCACCGAACCTTGCCGCGACGAACTTCAGGTAGTACGCGAGGGGAAAGCTCCTTACCAGCTGGAGCTGAGCGACCTCCTCGGCCACCTCGGGCGTAACTGAGAAGAGGATCGAGTGAAGCTCCCTAAGCCTCGTCTCGTCGATGTCCTCCGGGGTCTCGATCAGAATCCTGTACGCGTCCGCCCACCAGCCCCTAACGAGCGCACGCGTGGACAACAGGTAGTCGAAGATGTACCCTATGGTCTTGTTCGCTCGTTCACCTAAGGTGGCATGCACGATGAGGAAGTTCCTGAAGGCTTCCAGCACCACAAGCTTGTCCGTAGGAACGGACGCCCCGGACGCGATCTGCTCCTGGATCTCCTCAGCCACCTTTCTCACCGCGTACCGCTCGACGACGCGTTCGCGCGCGAACGCCGTCACAACCTTCTCCAGGCCCTCCTTCCTCAGCGCCTCCGCGAGCCCGTGCCTTAGAGCGCCTACGTCCTGAGCTAGCTCCCACGGGATGGGCAGCATCTCCCCGTCCCAGCCTGGAATGGCCGCGGTGGGATCCTCCACGGGCGTCACGTAGACCCTACCGTCCTGAGGCATCGCCTCGATCCTCCAGACCCTTCCTTTGACGATGAACGTGAGGCCTTTCCGGGCCTTCGTCTCGACGAACTCGTCGCCCAGGGTGCCGACCATGCCGCCCGTCGAGAGGTCGATGATAGGGTACCTTTTCTCATCCGGGATCATCGAGAGGTTCCCGTAGTAGTAGTCTCGTGTCCTGCGTGTCCGGGTCAGGCGGCCCCCGTATAGCCTCAGCATGCCAAGCTGATCGAGGAAGCCTGCCGTGGACTCTAGCCGCTCCTTCTCAAGCCCCTGGTAAGGATAGGCTCTGCGAATGACCGCAAGGGCCTCGTCTAGGCCGATCTCACCGTAGTCTAGGACGAGGCCTGCGAGTTGATGGGCTAGGACATCGAGGGCTTTCATGTGCATCCGGGTCGGCTCCAGCTCTCGCTTCTCAGCTCTTCGGATCGTGGCGATGGACTCCAGGATGTCGTCTGTGGAGGCGGCGATTATGATTCCCTTAGACGTTCTCTCCAGGCTGTGGCCGGACCTGCCGACGCGCTGGATGAGCGCCGAGACCTGTCGGGGCGACATGTACTGCGCCGAGAGGTCTACGAGGCCGATGTCGATGCCCAGCTCCAGCGTCGAGGTGCAGACCAGCGCCTTCGTGACGCCGGCCTTGAACGACTCCTCCACGCGCGATCTCTCATCCCTGGAGAGCGAGCCGTGGTGGACCGCCACCCGTCGGTCGAGCATGAGGAGCCTTGAGCCCAGCATCTCGGCCACGGTCCTCGCGTTGACGAAGACCAGCGTAGAGGTATGCGAGTCGATGAGCTCCTCAAGCCTGCTTATCCGGGCCGCGGCCTCGGGGCTCGTATAGAGCGTCTGAGCCAGCTCGTAATCCGCCTCGCCGGGGAACGGGTACTCCACCGCGAACTCAAAGCGCTTGGCGGCCTCGACCTCAATGATCTCAGCATCTCGTCCCGCGCCGACGAGGAATCGGGCCACCTCCCTAGGATTGCCCACGGTCGCGGAGAGCCCGATCCTCTGGAACTCGTCCGGCGTGATCTCCCGTAGCCTCTCAAGCCCAAGGGTCAGCTGTACGCCGCGCTTGTCCTGAGCAAGCTCGTGGACCTCGTCCACGATCACCCATCGGACACTGGCCAGATGGGACCGCATCCGCTTCGCGGGCAGGATGGCCTGAAGCGTCTCAGGTGTGGTCACTAGGAGATCCGGCGGAGCCCTAGCTTGCCTCTGTCGTTCCTTCTGAGGCGTGTCTCCATGCCTCACCTCCACCGTGAAGCCCAGCCTCGCAGCCCAGCTGGAGAGACGCCCCAACAGGTCCCTGTTCAAGGCTCGGAGGGGCGTCACGTAGAGGATGCTGATGCCATGCGGAGGTCGGTTCCTGAGGAACATGTCAAGGACCGGGAGCACGGCGGCCTCCGTCTTGCCCGTGCCCGTGGGCGCGATGAGCAGCACGTTCTCTCCGCTCAGGATGTGGGGGATCGCGGCGCTCTGCGCCGCCGTGGGGCTCAGCAGCCTCTTCTCAGCGAGCACCTCCCTGACGGGGCGACTGAGCTTCTCAAAGACAGACCTGCCCGGGCTGGAGGAGGACATCGTCTCGCTCGATCTCTCAACGCGGGATTTCACGTTTTCCGGACAAAGACCCAGACTTGGGCGGATGACGAGAAGCCCGGGCCTTCGTGGAAGAGGACAGCCCGTCAGGCGGCAAGCCCCAGGAGCTCCTTGCTGCTCTCTCTTGCAGGCCCTACCTGCCCAGCCGGGCTCGGGTTGCCTCTTCGATGTAGCCCGTAGGCTTAAGCGGAGGGCTGAAGACCGCGACGAGCTTCATCGTCTCCTCGCTCTCGTTCCTGATCTCGTGCTCTTCCCCTGCCTTGGCAATGAGCAGCACGTCGGGCGCTATGGACGTCCTCTCCGTGCCGCAGATGTAGGTGCCCCTGCCCGTGACCACGTACATGCACTCCTCGCTTCCTTGGTGTTGATGCGCTCCCGTGGTGGAGCTGGGGCTGATGATCGAGAACAGGACCGACATATGCTCAGAGCCACCCGTCTCAGGTGAGACCAAGACCTTCAGGACGCGCTCATTCGGCCGAGGAACCTTCACGCCCGGGATCTTCCATCCTTCAACAACCGACACGCCTAGCACCTGCCCGCGATCGGGCCTCAGAGAACGCTTAAGATTAACCCTCGTTCATCCCAAGAGACCGCGGATCAAGGAGCGAGATCGAGGTGGATAGCTCGCAGACCAAGTTCATCAACAGCCCCGTCAACCTGAGACCTGAGGTTCGCGAGGTCTTCAACCTCCCAGCGAAGGTGCTGATCCATGACGTGACGCTGCGCGATGGGGAGCAGACACCGCACGTCGTCCTAACGCTCAAGGAGAAGGTCAAGATCGCGGAGGCCCTTGACGAGCTCGGGGTCGCCCGGATCGAGGCGGGAATGCCCATCGTCTCCAGCGAAGACAAGGAGGCGATCAAGAAGCTCGCGGGTCTCGGGCTTAACGCCGACGTGCTCTGCCTCTGCAGGGCGCGAAGGGAGGACATCGACGCCGCCCTGGAATGCGACGTGGACGGCATCGTCACTGACACCCTGGGTAACCCAAGGACGATCAAGGCGATCTTCGGATGGAACGAGGATGAGGCGATCGAGAAAACCGTGGAGGTGCACCGCTACGCCAAGGAGCACGGCCTCTACACGTCGATGATGCCCGTAGACTCCCTGAGAGCTGACCCCGCCTTCACGGAGCGCCTCTACAAAGCCTGCGTCCAAGAGGCGAAGGTGGACTCCGTGGTGGTCTGCGACACCTTCGGCATGAGCCTCCCCCAGGCAACTATGCTCCGCGTAAGGGAGGTAAGAGAATGGGTTGGCCCCAGTGCCTCGATCGAGCTTCACATACACAATGACTTCGGCCTTGCCACCGCGAACGCCCTCGCGGCCGTGTGCGCAGGCGCCGAGATCATCCACACGTCCATGAACAACCTCGGCGAGAGGGCTGGGAACGCGGCCACGGAGGAGGTGGCCGTGGCTCTCCAGCTCCTGCTGGGCGTCGACGCGGGCATCAAGCTCGACAGGCTGATGGGCGTCTCGAGGCTCGTTCAAGACCTTACGGGCGTCCGCGTGTCGCCCACGAAGGCGATCGTGGGAGAGAACGATTTCACGTTCGAGTCCGGTCTTGTGGTCTTCATGTGGAAGAGCTGCAAGGACGCGGGCTTCGAGCTGGGCGTCCTACCGTTCATGCCGGAGCTGGTAGGCCGGGAACCCGTGCGGATCGTCATCGGCAAGAAGAGCGGCGCGACCGCGATAGGCTGGAAGCTGAGAGAGATGGGCATCTCCCTGCCTGAGGAGCGGCTTAGAGAACTCGTAGAGGCGGTCAAAGACGAGTCCATAAGAAGGAAGTCCAGCGTAGGTGAGGACGCGCTCAGGGAGATGGCGCTAAGAGCCCAGTCTGGGTCGTGATCCGGATCATGCGCGCAGCACTCGTCCCTCATAGAGCTGGCCTCGAAGCGGCGCCTGTTCCCTGGTGGTCGCGATGCTAGGCGGATACATCGGCTCGCTGCTAAGGGTCGACCTCACCCGGGGCAAGGTGAGCGAGGAGGCCCTGAACCTAGCTGTGGCGAAGAGGCTGTTCACCGGAAGCGGCTATGGCGCCTGGATGCTCCGGAGAGAGGTGCCCGCCGGCGCGGACCCTCTGGGGCCGGGGAACGAGCTGATCCTCCTGACTGGGCCCTTCACGGGCAGCCTCATCCCAGGCGGGACGAGGGCGGCGGCGGTGGCCAAGTCGCCTCTCACGGGCATCTTCGCCGAAACAAACACAGCGGGCTTCTTTCCCAGCGAGGTCAAGTTCGCGGGCTACGACGGCCTGGTCCTCATGGGCCGAGCCAGCTCGCCGGTCTACCTGAGCTTGGTCGACGGCCGGGCCTCGTTGCTGCCCGCGCGCCACCTCACAGGACTGGACACGTATGAGGCGATGGATGCAGTCAAGAAGGAGCTGGGCGACAGGCAGGTCAAGGTTGCCTGCATCGGCCCGGCCGGCGAACGGAGGGCCCGGCTTGCATGCATCATAAACGACGACGGCAGAGCCTTCGGCCGAACAGGCCTCGGAGCCGTGATGGGCGCCAAGAACCTCAAGGCCATCGCGGTCAGAGGCCACGGCAAGGTCCCGGTCTCACATCCAAGGGAGTTCCAGGCCTCGCTACGGAGGTACCGCGAGGTGGTGCTGAATGCGCAGAGGACGAAGAACCTCCGAAGGGATGGAACCGCGGGAGGCATCGAGACCTTCGAGAAGACCGGCAACCTACCGATCAGGAACTGGACGAAGGGCAGCTTCCCGGGCGCCGTGAAGATCAGCGGCCCCACGATGAGCCGGTCGATCCTGAAGAGGCCCTACGCCTGCTTCGCCTGCCCCGTCGCCTGCGGCCGAGTTATCGAGGTCTCCTCCGGGCCGTACGCAGGCCTCTCAGGGCCTGGACCTGAGTACGAGACCATCGCGACGCTAGGCTCGATGTGCCTGAACGACGACCTGGCCGCCATCGCTAAGGCGAACGACCTATGCAACAGATACGGGCTGGATACCATCTCCACCGGGTGCGCCATAGCCTTCGCCATAGAGTGCTACGAGAACGGACCTCTGTCCCCGCAGGACACGGGCGGCCTCAGGCTTACTTGGGGAAACGCTGAGGCGATCGTGGAGCTCGTCAGGCTTATGGGCGAGATGGAAGGCCTCGGCCAGGTCTTGGCGGACGGGGTAAAGGCTGCCTCTGCGAGGATCGGCCGAGGCGCAGAGCGCTACGCGTTGGAGGTGAAGGGCCTCGAGGTTCCGGCTCATGAGCCGCGCCGGTTCAAGTCCATGGGCCTAGGCTACGCGACCGCGAACCGAGGGGCCTGCCACATGCAGGGCCTCGCCAACTGCATCGAACGAGGGCTTCTCATGCCTGAATATGGGCTTTCCCAGGCCCTAGATGGCTTCGCGATCGAGGGGAAGGCTGCGGTGACGGTCCTCTACCAGAACCTCTGCTCAGCCCTGGACGCGCTTGGGCTCTGCAAGTTCCCCGTCTTCGGAGTCACCTCCTTCGACCTGATAGCGGAGGCCTACACGCACCTGACAGGCTGGGAGATCGACAGGCAGGGCATACTCGCCGCGGGCGGCCTGATCTACGACCTCAAGAGGGCCTACAACGTCTCCTGCGGCGTCAAGCCGAGCGACGACCGGCTGCCGGAGAGGTTCACGAAGGAGGCCTTACCCGACGGCTTCGCGAAAGGCCAGGTCTGCGAGCTCAACCCTATGCTTGAGGAATACTACCAACTTAGGAGATGGAACAAGCAGACCGGAGCGCCCGAGGACGAGAGGCTGAGGGCCCTTGACCAAGCGACCTGAGGCCGCTAGAGGGCAACGATCACAGCAAGGTCGTTCACGTTCGTCATCGTGGGCCCCGTGAATAACAGGTCGCCCAGGCCTTTGAAGAACGCGTAGGAGTCGTTCTCAGCCAGGGCCGTCAATGGGTCTAGGCCAGCCTTACGCGCTCGGCCAACGGTTTGGCCGTTAACTATGGCGCCCGCCGCGTTCGTGGGGCCGTCAAGGCCATCCGTGCCCATCGAGGCGATCACGACGCCCGAGACGCCCCTTATCTTCAGCGACGCCGCGAGGACGAGTTCCTGGTTTCGTCCGCCTCGCCCCGAGCCCGTAACCGTGACCGTCGTCTCTCCTCCCGCGATTACCGCCGCAGGCCTCGCGATGGGATGACCTGAGGCGACGATCTCACGGGCGATTCCGGCGTAGACGCTTCCCACGTGTCTCGCCTCGCCCTCGACTAGAGAGGAGAGGAACAGCGTGTTCAAGCCCTGCCGCCGAGCCTCTTTTAAGGCGGCCTCGGCGGCGAGACGATTGTTGCCCACGATCACGTTATGCGTCCTGGAGAGGACGGGGTCACCGGGCTTGGGCGTCTCCGGAACCTCCCCGCGTGTTCCCCGCTCGAGGTAGGCTCTAACGGAGGCAGGGGTTCTCTGCCAGACGCCGTACCTCGTCAGGATCTCGACCGCGTCTTGGAACGTGGTGGGGTCGGGCGAAGTAGGCCCGGAGGCTATGCTTCGAAGCGGGTCGCCGACGACATCTGAGAGGATGAGGCTCACAACCGTGGCGGGGAACGCAGCCTTGGAGAGCTGCCCCCCTTTCACCTGCGAGACGTGCTTCCTGACCGCGTTCACCTCCTCAATGTTTGCGCCGGACTT
>Ga0315310_10001614_pt1 | contig 14306 bp, 12 predicted proteins | sample TDP5_MG_FD_203630 | JGI IMG/M metagenome (GOLD analysis project Ga0315310, IMG submission 203630) | Freshwater sediment microbial communities from Lake Towuti, South Sulawesi, Indonesia - TDP5 | ecosystem: Environmental > Aquatic > Freshwater > Lake > Sediment | place: Indonesia: South Sulawesi... | reverse complement strand
CTTCTGCGCCACTTCAAAGGCAGCTGGGAGTATTACTACACGAAAGACATTAAGCATGTTCAACGAATCTTAGGCCATAAGCACAGCAATACAACGGATATTTTCTTTCAAATCGTTGAAGGTTGGGGAACGAAGCCGGACCGGTACACCTCAAAGGTCGCGGAGAACGTTGAAGAGGCATGCCAACTCGTCGAAGCAGGGTTCGAGTATGTCTGCGACTTTGACGGCGTCAAACTCTTCCGGAAACCCAAGTGAAAACGAAGAGAAACACTCACAGATGCTAGTGGTATATGAGTTTCTCTTCGTATTTTCTAAGGTGTTCAGCGGCTTCGCCGATATCCATGAATAGCGAGTCAACCCTTTCCACATCTTGAACAGTGACTGTCTCGCGCTTCATGACCCTTGCGTTCTGAGCTGCTAGGCTGAGGAGCTGCACCGCATATCTAAGAGAAGACTTGGCCCCTATATCCGTCAGCCTCTCTAGTGCATCGTTGTCTATGGTCACCTTCTCCTCTCTCGCTCTAATGCGGAGGATCTCCCTAACGCTATCAGCGTCATATTCATGAGTGGCTATGATGACTGACCGGTCTATCAAGTCAAGCGGAAAACTCATAGGACTTTTTACGTCTGTTCCACGGATTGTCGTAACACCCCGGTTTGTCGCCAAAATAATTATCGGGACGAGCTCGCTCTCTAATGCTCTGCCAAGGAAGCTGAAAGCCTCCAAGTCTAGTAAATGACTGTCATCGATGAAGAGTACGCCCGGATGGATGAAAGCCTTACTCTCGTCAACCATCTTCTTCACAGACTCATCAACAGCCGTCCTGATCTCAGTATCGATCTCTTTGGTCTGAGCGCCGCTAGAAAAGAGGGAGAATATGCCTCCCCCCATTCGGCTTCTCGCGTTAATCTCATCCATATCCGCCAAAGTAAGCGTGTAAACGAATTCCTTCTCCTTCAAAACGTCGCCAGCGGGCCTAGGAACCTTCTCACGGGTGTCAACGTCGTAAGTCTTACCCTTAGCGCTCTCTAGGCTTAAACCGAGGTTTGCAACCCTACCTGTTTCAGCATCAATCTGGATAACGCTTCCCTCAGTTATTCCCTGTTGGATTATCTGCTGCGCAATTGAGGCGCCCGCCTCTATAGTCTTCTCTTGTTTACTAGTCTTCAGGGTAATTCGGATGCTCTCAGGAACCTTTTGATACGGATTATAGGGGTGAGGCGCGGTTCGTATATCGATGCCCGCGATTTCACCTTCGTATACCTTTCGCATCTCATGTATCTCAACTCCGATGCATTTTCGGATAGCCTCGATCAGAACTTCGGTCTTCTTCCGTTCACTACTGTATATTTCACTTCCGCTCATCTGTATGAACGGAACGTTAGGACCGAGCTCTCTAGAGATGGCCACAGCTATAGCGGTTTTTCCAGTTCCCGGGGGACCGGCCAAGATAACAGTTTTCCCGCTGAGCTTCCCCTCCCTTATCATCTGAACTACTAAGCCTGCTGCTTCCCCCGCTTTTTCTTGACCCACCATGCCGTCTTTAACTTTGACTGCCCTTAGATTCTCACCTAAGCCTAAGCCCTTGACGTGGGTGTGGGCTCCGATCCGTTCGAAGCGTCGGGCTTCAGCGGGCAACTCCCGTATCTCGGCCATCAAGATACTCCTAGTATGTTGCTGGGTTAATAATGGTTTTAGAACTCAGACTCGCGTTCTTCTTCCTCTTCCCTCTTCTCCCGTCCGCCCGGCTTCTCCTCTTTTGGTTTGGAGGCGGCTACGATGTCGTCGATCCTCAGGATCATGGATGCGGCTTCAGCAGCCGACTTAATCGCATGCTCCTTAACACTTAAAGGTTCAATAACGCCCTTCTCCTGCATGTTGACGACTTTGCCCGTGAAGACATCGACGCCCATCAGGTGTCCCTTAGGCTTCTCGTGACTAGCTCTCAACTCGACCATTATGTCGATCGGCTCTAAGCCAGCGTTCTCAGCTAACGTCTTAGGAATGATCTCCACTGATTCTGCGAAGCCTTCAACAGCTAGTTGTTCTCTCCCGCCGACCTTTGCAGCATAGTCGCGGAGCTCCTTAGCCGCTTCAGCTTCCGCGGCTCCGCCTCCAGCAACGATCTTGTTCTTCTCGATGACGTCGGACACAACTGATAAGGCATCGTGCATGGCGCGTTCAGCCTCGTCAACCATCCTCTCTAGGCCTGCACGGATTAGAACCGAGACAGATCTCGGATCCTCACAGCCCTGGATAAAGACCATTTTGTCGTCGCCGATCTTCCGCTCCTCAACGAGATCCGCATAGCCTAAGTCTTTCGGATCCAAATCGTCCAGGTTTGTAACGATTCTCCCACCTGTTGCCCGTGAGAGCTTCTCCATGTCAGACTCCTTTGCGCGTCTAACTGCAAGTATGCCTTCCTTAGCCAAGAAGTGCTGAGCCATGTCATCTATGCCCTTCTGACAGGCGACCGCGTTCGCGCCAGCCTTCCTGATCTTCTCAACCATCGCTTTGAGCATACTGGTCTCTTGGTCTAGGAAAGCCTTCATCTGAGACGGATCCCTTATCCTTATCTCGGCGCTGAACTCGGTTTTCTCAACCTCGAGCGGAGCGTTCACGAGGGCTATCTTGGCTTTTTCTAAGCGTTTAGGCATGCCCGCGTGGACAACTTCCTTGTCCAGGATTATGCCTCTCACTAGCTCGGTGTCGAGGAGGCTCTTACCCTCCTTCTTAATGATCTGGACGTTGTCGATGTCGGCAACCCATCTTTCTCCGCGTTTCTCAGCGATCTGCTTCACGGCGTCGATCGCGATCTCGGCTAAGTGTTCTCTCGCCGTGCCGACGCCCTTGCTTGCCATCGACGTTACTGCAACCTTCTTCAGCGTCTCCCTGTCGTCCAATTCCACAGACATGCTTATCTTATCTAGGACTTCCAGGGCTTTCTGGACTGCCTTCCGGTACCCGCTGACGATCACAGTCGGATGAATGTTCTGATCTAGGAGTTCTTCAGCCTTCTTCAAGAGTTCACCGGCTACGACGACCGCTGTTGTGGTTCCATCTCCCACCATGTCGTCCTGGGTCTTCGCCACTTCCTTCATCATTTTGGCTGCTGGATGTTCCACGTCGATCTCGTCCAAGATCGCGGCGCCGTCATTAGTGATTGTTATGTCGCCTAGGCTGTCGATGAGCATCTTGTCCATGCCGCGCGGACCCAGCGTCGTCCTAATAGCCTCAGCAATCACCCTAGCAGCCATAATGTTGTTTCTCTGCGCCTCCCTACCTCTGCTTCGCGATGTTCCCTCCTTCAAAATAAGCACAGGTTGCCCGGCTGCGGTTTGCGTCAAATATGCCATACTAATCTCCCCTTATTTCCTTAGTTTATTATCATTTTTCTTAGTCTATTGAAATAAACAACGAAATATAAGTTTTACTGAAAATTTATGAGCAAGAAGACTTCAGGTTGATAAGGATCAGAGTGGCGAAGTCTTCACCAACTGCCTCGACTGGTGGTATAACAGTGACGTTCGATACATTATGTCAAGCGCAGAAAATACATAACGATTTTTTATCCAAAATTATTTGGTTAAGATTTTATAATACATATCGACCATTTATCTCCAAATACAATAAAGTTTAATATATAGCTGGTTGTTTCCATATCAGATGGTGGTGTACATCTATGGCGGAGCTGGGCATCAGAGAACCGATGTTAGTGAAAGATGTCATGAGCAGCCCGGCAATCACGATTTCCGAGGACGAAACTGCCGATAAAGCAGCTGCGCTAATGGAAAAGCACAACATAGGCTGCGTGATCGTGACCACCAAGAATGGGAAGCCAACAGGCATGATAACTGAGAGGGACATTGTTACCAGAATCGTGGCTAAAGACATCCAGCCGAGTAAAGTGACTGCTAAGGAGATCATGACAACTCCTCTTATTACAATTAAGCCTGAGGAACCCTTAAATGAGGCTGCTAGAAGAATGAGTAGGCTCAACATTCGAAGATTAGGCATCATGTACAAGGGAAAACTCGTAGGGATAATCTCAAGCAAGGACATCGTAGCCATCATGCCTGAACTTATAGAGATAATACAGGAGAAGGCTCGTATAGGGAATGAAAGCGTAGCTGCGGGAGGTGTAGAGCGCCCCCTACTAGCTGGATATTGTGACAATTGTGGACAATGGTCTAACGACCTCAGAGAGGTTGAAGGAAACTTCCTGTGCGAAGAATGCCAGATAGAGTTAGGAAAAGAACAATAACGCACAGAAGAATTTAATTCACCTTGCTTGTTTACTCCGATCTTAAGATATGAAAATTAGATAATACATCATGCTATGTTTTTGCACACAACAATATTTCAAATCGAATGTTCTGATTGATATGCTTAAGTTTTCAATCAATCAAGGAAAATCGAAAAAGCATTTATTAGAATACCTCGTAGAGAACTTGTCAAATAGTTCTATTTCCTAGGCTAAGAATAAAAATATCAGATAAGTTTCGATGAAAGCGGCGGATAATAATAACAATGCACATGCAGATATTGCTTTTGATACATTAGTCAGCTCGTCCCCCAAACTTCGTCTTAAGATCATTAAGGTAAGCCAGGAGCCTTCTGATAATGCTATACCGAAAGATGCATATTCAATCCATGCATGAGGAAAGATGAATGTGAGTATTAGTAGATTGAAAGCATTGGTTCCGTGAGTGGACGCCACGGCGGCTATGAACCTTCCGGTTGAAAAGAGAACATATGAACCGTATAAAGGTCCAACGAAAGGTATAAACGTAACTAAAGAATGCATTAGGTTATTTCCATAAATCATCGTCATTCTGAAAAATGGGCTTACCTTTTCAAACACGTTTTCAAGTTTTACGAACTCCTGAGATGTTCCTTGAGCTTCCGAGGAATCTATCGGTAGAATAGCTCCAAAAGCGGTTATTATGAAACATATGGCAATTGCCACAATAATACTTCCTGTGCGTCTCGATCTTTCCGTCCTAATTTTACGAGAAAATTCAATGGGTTTGGCAATCCTTGAAGGAGCCTGTATGGATGCGCCGCAATTGGGGCAAAACCTAGCTTCTTCATCGTCAGGTAGCGTGGTTCCACATTTTTGGCAATAAGGCATAGGCTCACCCGAAAAACAGAGTGAGATCCAGAGTAATAAACAATTCGTTAAGATCGGTGATTGATTGGGTAAAGCTTAAATAACTCTGGATCTTTCTTCTCTTATGACTCCAGCATCGTTTGCTAATCCTTTCAAGGAAGATGGTTCTTGGTTTAAAGGGAACATCCACACCCATACTACAAACTCGGATGGAGCTTTAAATACGCATCAGATATCCTTACTCTACCAGTCTAAAGGTTATGACTTTCTCTTCATAACTGACCATGGGAAAGTTACGGATGTGAAGGAGCTTTCTGATAGTTTTCGAGGAGAGTTCTTAGTGATTTCTGGTGTAGAACTAGACATCGGAGAATCCACTGTAGGAACAAAGTATCACCTAGTGGGTTTGAATCTAGACCGTTTAATTGAAAGTGACAATCCGCAATCAGCCATTAACGAAATCTCAAAAGAGGGTGGAGAAGTTGTGATTGCGCATCCCTACTGGTCTTCTTTAACGATCAACGACCTACTGAAACTGGATGGTTATTTAGGAATGGAAATATTTAATACCACTTGCCATTTTTCTGTAGCTAAAGGAGATTCCGCCGTACATTGGGATGATTTGCTGATCAGAGGCAGATTTGTCTTCGGCTTCGCCGTGGATGATGCCCATTGGCATTTCAATCCTCATAGACCAGTGGATGCCTGTTATTGTTGGATTATGGTTAAAGCCAGAAGCCTTAAAGAAGAGTCCTTGATGAACTCCATAAGGAATGGTTTATTCTATTCAAGTAATGGACCAAAGATATTCACCGTTGACATTGATGAGAAATCCGTACGTGTCGAGTCTTCATCGGCCAGAGCTATTAACTTTATAACTAAAAACGGTATTGGAGAAAGATTCACAGCTCTGAATGAACCCATAGTTGACGCGGAGTATAAGCTAAAGGGAATTGAAAAATATCTAAGGATAGAAGTCGAAGATGAGAATGGCGGAACCGCGTGGACTAACCCTATAATCTTCACACAGTCAATTTGAGCATATTTATATTTATGTGAGTAGCCAACTCATTCAGAATTATTAGTTCAATTTCTCCACACAAACTCCTCGCCGATTATTCAATTTGTATTCGGAAATACCCAACCAATGGCTTAAAGCTTTCAATGTCGACTCCTTAGAAAAACACGCAAAGATACCCAAAGCGATTTATCCTAAGCCGGTTAGACATGCATGTTTTAATGCATTCATTAAACAGGATCACAAAAAATCCTGAAAGTTTCAAATAAGTTAAACAAAGCATTAATATCCGAAAAACAACTTTTCATTGGAGAACTTTAATGAAAAAGACCTCCGAAGTTGATCTCCTGAAAGAGGTTTGTGAAGAGGCGAAGCGGAAAGGAAAGGTAACAGGTACGTGTTTGAGCACACTTCATGAGGCTTTCGGTCAACGTTTCCTAAAAGCCTGGGAGGCAGTGAAGGAGAGGAATGTTAAGAAGTACCATTTCAAACCTAGTGGCAGGATAGTCTGGATTGTTGTTGGCAGAGAAAGAGATTATCTTGTTATGCCCGCCGCGGTTTTCTGTTCATGTGACGACTTCTACTATCGCGTGATGGACGGAGAAGCCTATTTATGTTATCATCTGATCGCACAAAAAATAGCTGAATCTCTCGGATGGTACGACCCGATAAAAGAGAACGACGATCTATACGACACTCTTATGAGCGAATGGAAGAAGATATCCCTTAAATAGCTCATCTGAAAAGATATTGAAAGGGAGACAGAGACCTCTATGAGTACAGAAGAATATTTTCAGATGATCATCAATATTCTGATAGGACTAACAATGATCACTCTATTCCTTCTCTTCCTTTATACAATCTACGGTAAAGATGAACAAAGCAGACCAGCAAGCACAAGATTCCTCAATCTATCAGAGAGAATTCTGTCTATTGGTTGCATGACAGTCTATTTTTGGTACATTTTCCATAAAATTAGATGATACAATATGCAAATTTGCGATATGCGCCATCACTACAAAGTCATATGGGAATCTTTTAAATAGGCTTGTTAGGTATGTCTGTCCAGCGGCATGGGAAAGAGAATGGTAGTTGAATCTGTTATTCAACAGATCTTAGCTTCACGAAGAGACCTTACACGTGAAGAAATCATTAAAATGATAGAGGATAAGGTGAATAGCGCTAGAGGATATTTTACGCCTGAGATTGCCGCTCAAATAGTTGCGTCAGAGCTTGGGGTACAAACTCCTCAAAGAAACCTGCAATCTAAAATTTTAATCAGAAATCTCGTCTCCGGACTAAACGATGTGACGATTACAGGTCGAGTTATACATGTTCCTCCTTCTCAGAGTTTCACTCATTCGGATGGAACCGAAGGCGTTGTTAAACGCTTACTAATAGCAGACGAGAGCGGAGTAATGAAGGCTGTTCTATGGAACGACATGGCAAAAATCGCCGACGAGGAAAATATTAAGCTCGGTAAGATAGTAAAATTTTCGCACGGCTATGTACGTGAAGGGACCGATGGAAAAATAGAGTTAAACTTGGGGACGCGCGGAGAGATCAAAGTTTTACAGCAGGACGAATTGAAGAATGAGTATCCACCTCTTGAAAGCTTCATCCAAAGAATTAGAGATATAACCGAGAAAAACAGGAGAGTCAATGTCTCCGGTGTTGTGCAACGTCTCTTTCAAGAGTCTCTATTTAAAAGAAAAGATGGTTCCCAAGGAAAGATGAGGCGTCTATGGCTGAGGGACTCCACTGGACAGATAGAGGTAGTATTTTGGAACAATAGAGTGGAAGAGATTGAGAATTTGAGAGAAGGGAAATACTTAAGGATAATGAGCGCCAGAGCCAAAAGTCAACTTAACGGCCAACTTGAATTACATGTAGAAGAGGCGTCTAACGTTGAAGTCGAAACCGAGATTCCATCTGAATCAATGTTTCCCCCAACCAGGTTAATGAAGGTTAAAGAAATAAGGGACGAAACGCGGAAAGTAAATGTCTTAGCTAGAGTCGCGTACGTTGGAGATGTAAGAAAAATCAAGTCAGGTGAAGACAGATACCTCTCACAACTTCTTATAGAAGACGAAACAGGGTCTATTCAACTAAACCTCTGGGAGGATAAGGCATCACTATCCAAAGAGATCAAACTTGGAGACGTTCTCCACATCAAGGGGGCCTACACTCGGAGGCGATTCGGAAAAACCTCTTTAGATCTAGATAACAAAGGCTCAATTCTGATAAATCCTAGCATTAGAGAGGCGGAGAATCTCCCTAAACACGTAGAAAAAATAATCAAGGTTGCTAATATTAAAGAAGGAGAGTACGTAACTATCGAAGGAAATATTGTAACGAAGCCTAGCGTCAGGGAAGTCACAACCGCACGAAACGAAAGGGTAAAAGTGGCTTCCTTCGAGTTGTCCGATGACACCGGAAAAGTTGATGTATCATTATGGAGAAAATTAGCTGATACGGCGGAAAAATTATCGGTTGGAGACCATGTGAAAATAATAAACGTCTACATCCAGAAAAACTTATCAGGCCAGCTAAAGATTAACTCAAGCATGCTAACATCTATAGAGAAGATGTCTGAAAAAGATTAGATGCCCTTTAAAAATTCAGCAAAGTATCAAATAGATAACCTTATGTTTTTGAAAAAGATTGAAAGACTACGTTTCAGTCTCAAGATCTGTTATTTCGTTTTTGTTAAAGTTATCTCCATCGTTGAGACATTTGATTTCCTATTGTCTTCCCTCGTCATCTCTTCTGTGTCTATCTCAATGTTTTCGATCTCGACATTTTTTAAAAAGGCGCGTCGAAGCAGCTCAACCGCGTCTACGGCTCTACTGATTGCTCTCCCTCTAGCTTTCACTACCACCCTGTCGGCGCCACCGTTGAAGAAAGTCAAACAAGCAATCACATAGTTCATCACAGGCTTCTTACCGATGAAAACCGTATTTTCCATCGTTTCCCCTTTTTCTGAAGTTTCTTCTGACACATACATCTCTCCTACATCATTAAGTTACACAGCTTCAGATTAATTATACATGCATTATTTCCAACTTATATTTTTTATAGTTTAAGGCATGCTAAAGAAAGATAAGAATAGCAGTTAATAAAATTGCCAATGTCGGAAAAAGAAGCATAGCCGTCTTCTTCACTCTCTTCATTGTTCTATCTACTAAAAGAGATATATTATGCAGCTGCTTCTCTCCAATAATTTTGATGCCAGGAACGATTTCTTCATGCCATGAGAACTCTGCACGTTCGAGGTTTTCAAGAGCATCGGAAGCTGCTTCCTCGATATAATCAATCAGCTTCTCCTGATCAATAGCCTCACCGATGGGATAGTATCCTCGATCGACCTTTGCAACACCGTTTACTACGTGAGTGTCTGTTGTGAGAACCTCACCTTCGGTTATGCCTAAATCTTTAAGCCTTGAAAGAATACTTTCACGCAAAGTTGATATCATATTGTTTCCGTCAATAGTTATATACGCAGTTTTCTGACCGCCAACCTTAATTATGATGATGATTATGCCCCCTGGACCCATCCCGTCCTTGATACTGAATTCCTCAGGATTAACCTTTGCGGCTCCTATTTCTAAGGCATACTGCTCACAGCTCAACGCTTTTTCTAAGGCGTTTACGGCAGCCCTCTCTAAGAGTTCAGATGCCGTCTCAGGATTGAAGGGCCCCTGGATACTGTTATGGGCATCGATAGTGATCGCTGCGGCTAATCCATTTTTCTTAACTTCACGAACAATCGCATGGTCTAGTTCTCTCGGCAAGTCTTCCATTGTTCTTGGTGCAAGTGTTAATGTAAATAGTGCACAATCTCCGAAAATTTGGCAACTTGCGCTTGCGCCGTCCACCTCAGAACGTACAAACGGAGTTGCATGAAAAACAAAGACTTTAAACTCACTCATCTCAACGATCTTACTCAAAATCCTCTCATTTTGAAGCTGCGAAGCTACGTCAAGGTCATGCCCTGAAATCCCGTGCGGGACAGAGACCATGCACTTAAGTTTGTTTCCAAGGGTTTCTTGAATCATTTGAGGTAGAGGGCTACTGCCAACATTCTTGAATGGGCCAGGATGTATAACTGGAACAACCATCACGGCTTTTAATTCGTTTTTTGCTTTGAATGTCAATAGTGATATTCTTACATCTTTCTCTTCACCAAGTTTTTCAAAAAATTGTTCAAGAGGCTCATTTAAATTCTCAGTCCAGTTCACTAAGAAAGCCTTAAAGAGGGAAAGGGAGCGTATCCCTAATACCTCCTCTCCAGCAGCATCTACTGAAGACACAAACATGTAGATTCCAAAGATGGCGAGAAAAATAGAAACGAGAAAAGGAAGAATGGAATAAACGCTAAAGCTGTCCTCAATTATTGGCAGAATTGATAATATTGCTAAGAGCAAAGTTGGCTGAAATAAAGCAGAAAAGAGATTCTTTTCATAGCTAACAGATGAAACCGTAGAGAACACGAATAAACGGAGAGTTAAGACTGTGAAAAAACCTGCAGAAACGATCTTAATCCACAAGTTTCCATTAGAAACGTCAATCAAGTTGGCGGCAGATGTGAAGATGTACAAAATCAGACAGGAAGGAATTGAAATAAAGGAGCAACGCCTTAGATCAAGAATGGGGTCCGTCCTCATGAAAACTCTGCTATTTACATTGTCAGCAAGCAAGGTTGTGAAAAACAGAGATAAGCCCATAATTAACCCTAAGACGAAGTTATCTAGGAAAAAATTGCGTGTTATCAGCGTTATAGGCCCGCCGATAAGGCATAAAGCGAAAAGATACGTGAAGGTAGTTCTCCGAGAAGGGAGCGTAAATAATGATGAGTATCGATCTGCAACCCTACTTATTTGAGAGTCCAGCGAGTCGCCAGAGTCCATAGTTACGGCTCCCACGATAGGATAACTCATGAAACTCAAATAGTTTTAGGGTAAAAGGCATAAATCTACATCATTTTGAGAATTTTTATACGTCAACTATTTAATTTTTCAGTTAAAAAGAGTAAACAGACATTAAAGATACGGTCAAATAATGTGGTTTAATCCTCAGATATGGGATAAAGATTTATCTATAACATATGGTAATAATCACTGAGGGTTAATGTCTGAAAATCCGTTGCCTATCTCTGTTTTTCACATGCTAGAACGGCAGATAGGACGTAAGATCTTAGTAATACTGGATCAATCTTACGGATTCGAAGGAATTTTAGCCGCCATCACCAACGAGCCCGCTGGAATATGGCTCTCCGAAGCCAAAGCCACCGTGTTAAGGTCTACAATCGCGCGTCCAATACCTCAGGTTGTGAGCAGAGAAGAACGAAGCGAGATATTCATCAATTTAGGTTCTGTTCAACGGATTGAAGTTCTGCACGAAAAATAAAACTTTTTGAGTGAAGAGGAAACTACAAGTATAATTGTGCAATGATGCATATCGCAATCAGAAGGACCGCCACGATCAAAACTACCTCAGGTTTGATTCTTATACCTAAAGTTTCTCCCTCAAAGAATCTGAGTAATCCTGCTCCGGTTGCAGGCATGGGAGCCTCTCTACGACGCCTCTTAGCCCTCCTACTGCTCATCTTCATCCCTTAAACTACACATATCCTAAACTAATAAGTTTATCTCAGCTAAAATTCAGGCTTATTTTTTCCCATTTTCTTATCCAAGCACGCCTTTACAAAACCATAATACTCGGGCTCCGGTCTTCCCGGTCTACTTTTGAACTCGCCGTGGAACTGTGTTGCAAAGAAGAAGAACTTATCCGGCAGCTCTAGTATCTCTATTCTCCTGCCGTCTGGACTCTTGCCTGAGAAAACGATGCCGTGTCCCTCTAAAACCCCCCAGTACTCGGAATTAATCTCCCAGCGATGACGATGGCGCTCATAGATTTCTTGAGATTTGTAAAGCTTATACGCCAAAGTTCGCTCTTTAATAATGACATTATGAGCACCTAAACGCATAGTCGCTCCTTTATATTCTACATCTCGTTGCTCAGGCATCAGGTATATCACGGGATGAAGCGTATCCTGGTCTATCTCAGTACTGTTGGCATCTTCAAATCCGCATACATTACGGGCAAACTCTACAACCGACAGCTGGAAGCCATAACAGATTCCAAGAAATGGGATATCGTTTTCACGTGCAAAACGTATCGCCTCAATCTTTCCTTTTGTGCCCCGTGGGCCAAAGCCATACGGAACGAAGATCCCATCATAATTCTTAAGTATTCCAAGTCTTTCAGGGTTTTCCTCTAAGGTTTCGGCTTCTATGTAATCTATTGAAACTCGAGCGTTACAAGAGGCTCCGCTGTGCCTGAACGCTTCGTTCATGCTTACATAACTGTCGGCTAAACTGGTGTATTTGCCGACAAGGGCTATTTTTGCAGTAAACTCTGGATTTTCAATAGAGTTAACAAAATCTTTCCAGCTTTTCCAAGCGGGAGTTCTTCCCTTAAGATTTAAACGCTTACAGACGTAATCACCCATGCCTTCCTCATCGAGGATTAAAGGCACTTCGTATATGGTGGGAACATCATAGGAGCAGAAAACAGCCTTCTCCGGGATCGTCCCAAACAATGCTATCTTCTGAAAAACTTCAGGAGTGATCGGTTTTCTACATCTCGCAACTATGATATCAGGTTGGATACCAATTCGGCGAAGTTCATTAACGCTGTGTTGCAACGGCTTAGTCTTCATCTCACCAGTCACGTCCAAGATTGGAACGAGCGCTACATGTATGTACAAGGTGTTCTCGAAACCTTCTTCTAGGCGCATCTGGCGCATAGCTTCGAGGAAAGGCAATCCCTCTATGTCCCCAACTGTCCCCCCACATTCGGTTAAGACCGCATCGGCTCCAGATCGATCTGCAACAGCCCTAATCCTTCCTTTTATCTCATCAGTTACGTGTGGAATGATCTGAACGCATCTCCCCAGAAAATCGCCTTTCCTCTCTTTATCGATTACAACCTGATAAACCTGCCCCGTTGTTATGTTATTCTCTTTAGAGAGGTTAGTGTTTAGAAACCTCTCATACCATCCTAGGTCGAGGTCGGTTTCTCCGCCGTCATTGGTGACGTATACCTCGCCGTGAATATACGGGTTCATGGTACCAGCATCCACATTTACATAGGGGTCTATCTTTATCGCCGTAACTTTGAAGCCTCGAACTTGAAGCATCTTACCAACGGAAGATGTCACAATGCCTTTCCCAACCGAGCTTAATACGCCGCCTGTAACAAAGATAAACTTGAACATCATGTTTTCCTCGCAACAAAAGCCTAAACTGTTCTTCTGACTAAAAACCTTTTTTGTTAAGAACTTTTTTATAACAATGCAAAGAATACTATTTCAACAGAAAGATTAAAGAAAGAGAAAGATATAACCTTCAGTTAAACGCGAAGAGAGGAGTAACCTTGAGAATCGGAGTTCTGACAGGGGGAGGAGACGCCCCTGGTCTGAACGCAGCAATCAGAGCCATAGTTAAAAGATGCGAAAAATATGGTTTCGAGGTTGTCGGGATCAAATATGGTTGGGCTGGAATGCTTAAGCCCGAAACACTTGAGCTAGAGTACGAAAATGTAAAGGACGTTGTCGGAATTGGCGGTACAATTTTAAAGACTTCTAGGACTAACCCGCTTAAGACTCCAGGTGGAATAAAGACAGTTGCTAAGACCTTCAAAGATCTCAGACTTGACGCGCTCATAGCTATAGGCGGAGACGACACGTTAAGTGTGGCGAAGGCATTAAGTGATTCCGGAATGAATGTGGTTGGAGTCCCTAAAACAATCGACAACGATGTTTCAGAGACAGATGCTACAATAGGCTTTGATACAGCAGTGAATACAGCTATGCATATAATTGAAAGCCTTAGAGACATGGCGGAGTCGCATGAGCGCATAGTTGTCGTCGAGATCATGGGTCGCCACGCAGGCTGGATCGCGCTTCACTCTGGTTTAGCAGCTGGTGCAGACCTCATCCTAATCCCCGAAGAACCATTCAAGATAGAAGATGTGGTAAAATTTGTTGAGAAAAAAATGGCATCCGGGCAAAAGTCGCTTGTGATTGCGGTCGCTGAAGGAGCAGTCATCGCCGATTATAAAGGACTTGTAACAAAAGATACGTCGGTTGACCAGTTTGGACATGTGCG
>Ga0315310_10001613_pt1 | contig 14307 bp, 18 predicted proteins | sample TDP5_MG_FD_203630 | JGI IMG/M metagenome (GOLD analysis project Ga0315310, IMG submission 203630) | Freshwater sediment microbial communities from Lake Towuti, South Sulawesi, Indonesia - TDP5 | ecosystem: Environmental > Aquatic > Freshwater > Lake > Sediment | place: Indonesia: South Sulawesi... | reverse complement strand
CAAAAAAAAGGCGTAGTAAGAATATGCGCATAAGAAGGAAAATAGGCTTCCTGGCAATTCGCTTAGCTATAGGTCTACGATCCTAACATCTCCCTAAGGATCTCTCTCCCATTCTTTAACTGGTTTAGATGCATCTCTAACTGCTTATGATTCTTCTCATAAACCTCATAAAGCCTCAAGAACTCTTTACCCCTACTAGTTATCGTATAGAGGGATTTGCTGTCAAACTCAAGAAGACCCGCCTTCACAACTTCGTCCAGATACTGCGTTACCAATTTATAGCTGAGATTAGCCCCATATAGAATATGGGTCTTTTTAGATCCGTTTTCAGAAGATACGACTAGAAGCATGTCTCGTATGATCTGTAGCTTACTTCGATACTTGTTCAAGAAAACACACCGAGAGAGTTTAACCTTCAAGACCTGAAGGAGCATAGATCCTCAAGCTTTTCTCTCACATCATCAATCGTATTAATGTGCTCATCAAGTTTCCTCTTACGCTCGAGGAACAGAATACACTGCTCAAGGAAACGCCGACCTTTATCAGTAATCTCATAGCAGTCGTTATCGCCCGGACAGACTAAGCCAGCTTTCACGACCAAATTAAGGTACTCGACCAGAAGTTTGTGAGTAAAGATCAAGCTACGGGCGTGATAATATTCCTAGCCTGCACAATCATTGCATTAGGATATGTCGTCCTCTTGTTCGCTCCGCAGCTACTCATCAGCCTGATACGGTTAGCACTGCCTATGGAAACCCTCCAATTCTGGCTTGTCGCGATTCCCGTCCTAATAGCCTTCGTCGCAATCATGTTTATCGGAGCCTGGATACGTTGGACAATGGCTACAACTCCTCCTCCGAAGCCGATCGAGGAGCTCGAAAAAGAAACTTCTCCAACCAGTTAAACAGAGGAAAAATAAAATCCTCTGTAAGGAACCATTTTTTTAGGAATCGTGATTACTGCTGTTAATTGAGTTTATTTATAGAAGATTTTTTACTAAGATTTATAAGTTTTATAAATTATACTAATCTAATACTTGATGTATCTTAACGGCAGGTTTCATTTTGAGATCTACAGGAAAGCCACGATTTCTTCAACGAAGTAGAGTGGAGATCATGGCGTGTATTCTTGAAAACTCAAACGAAACATCAAGAAAGACGAGACTCATTTACAGATGCAACCTCAGCCTTTCACAATTCAACCTCTATAGAGAGTGCTTGGTTGAAGCAGGACTACTGAAGGTCTCAAAGCGAGAAGATGGGGTAGAGATCTTCGAAACGACAAAGAAAGGTAAGAACTTCTTAGAAGATTACAAGAAGATCAAAAAAATACTAAGTGAGACATCGCTTTAAGTCGCAACAAACTCACAATTTTAAGCGGAAATCCGTTATTTCTCAAATTGCCCACAATTGAGCAGAGAGTTTTTATGAGCACTTATATTTCTCTTAGCCCTTAGAACGTAATATTTTTTCATAGAAATTGTGAAAGCTGGGAGTCAATTTCGCTTTCTGTTTACTCTCATCGAGTTCGAGAAAGTATTTCTTCAAAAAGTTCAGGGTCGCCTCCACCTGGGCTTCTGTCAGTCCGTAACCTTTGAAAATCTCGTTAATTTCATCCAGATTCACCCATTTATCAAACGACACCTTTGAACAAACGTACTCGCAGACTTCATCAATCAACTTTAAAACCATTAAGTCCTACTATGATGGTTGATAAATATTTTACGAAAATTCTTTCTAGATTTTTGAATGATTTCTTACATCAAAATTCAAAACTAGAGGGATCATTCTTTTAAATCTCGCATTTTTTAGAGAATAGCTTTATACAAGATTTTTTAAATAAAATCCGCAGATCCGCATCTTTCTAATATAAAGAAATAGCCAAGCGTGTTAATATAGTTAATAGGTTGACGCTTTCTGTACATACGTAATGGTGGCGCAAATCTATGAATAAGATTGATGAACTTCTTGATTTTTTGGCGACCAGTGGAAGATCATGTACTTTAGATGAGATTTCAATATTCGCAGGTATTCCTTGTGACGTGTGTGAGAAAATAGTTCGGTTTCTAGCGGAGTACGGTTTTGTCCGTCTAAACGGTTCTGGAGTGGAGATTAACCCAAAAATGAGGGATCTTATAATTGCGACATCTAGTAAAACCCTTTTGGAGTTAACCCCTCCAATAACTACTCATATGTAACTAAGTCAACAAAAAGCATCTTCATATATGAGGGGCGGAACCGTATTTATCCGGTTCCTGTTATAATGATTTCGAAAGTAAAGCTACTTATTCCAGAGACGCTGGAGGATACAGTCAACATCAATGTCACTTGGACGATGTTGCCGGGATTGATTTGTTGCCCTGGCGAATAATCCCACTTGAGAGTGATGTAGTTTGAGGCGCTGGATGGATTCCATTTTGTGGCATTTAATGAGAGGGTAATGGGTGCATTCCCCTCATTTTTGAGATGTATGATTACATTTTTAGTCGATCCAGGCTCGATCGCTCCCCAATCAATCGATGAAACCTTATTTTTGCCGCCGGTGTCCCAGTAAGCCTCAACACCAACCGTCTTAACACTCCCAACGCTGGTCAAGGTTATTGCGTTTGCCAGCAAACCAAAGATAGAAGGAGAGCCCACCATGATCACGAAAGCGGTGGTAGCCAGCAACGCAACCCCTAAAATCTTTCTCATTGCGTCCCCTCGTATTGCATTTTATCTTCATCCGCATATAATCGTTAAGAAGTTCCAATCTTAACATTAAGATACAGATCAATAATCCATACAATTAGCATATTTTCTGTTATAGCGGAACAATGCGGTTGAAAGATTTCGGCTGCATATCAACAATGAAACGGTTTCGCAACTCTTTTGGGCTGCTCAAGGAACCAATGACTCTGGAGGCTTCGGAACTGCTCCTTCCGTCGTGGCCCTCTATCCGCTCGAAGTTTACGTTGTGGCTGGAGACGCAGAAAAATTTACCGGAGGCGTTTACAAGTACAAATCGCAGGAGCATGAACCTGCAAAGGTTCTTGACGGAGACAAGAGGACGGAGCTAGCAAAAACTGCTTTACATAATACCCGTAGGTAGAATTCAAATGCGAAACACAAAGGAATTCTGGATAAATGGGACCGATAATACAGAAGAGGTATATTTCCTTTGTTTGAACCTTTAACTCTCTGGTCTAACAAAAATATCTCGAGCTTATACACTAATAACCTCGTTTTTTAACATAGTTCTCTAAGCTTATAAGCTCTGAGTAAGCCTGATCCGCAAGCTGGTGAAGCACGGTCTCGTTGCCCTTGACTAAGATGCCGTTTTTCAAAACTTTAGCTTGAAGGAGGGTGAAAGATACGTTAGCTCGACTAAATCTATTGGAAGGCCCAAATCGAGCTCCATTTTGGCGTTAAGGCTTAAAAGACGACTAAGGTTCAGCGTTGGAACGGAGTAAACATAGAGATCTATGTCTCTTACGCTGTCTCGTCTTGTAAAACTACCGAAAATTATTGCAAGTAAAATACTTTTCTCGTCGGCTAATAATATTTTAACTTTCTCGATGATTTCCTTCTTCTCTTCCTTTCCAAACCTATAGAAATGTAGTGCGTCATAAATTGATTCCATATTTTCCTTTTATACTCCTGAAAAATTTATCGACACAGCTAAAATCATTCTTAACAGAGCCCATAGACCTAGGCATTATCTATAGTCCAATAGCGGTGAACCAATAAGTTTCTCAGCCTCATTATTCCGATCAAATCTTTGGCGCAATCAAAAATGTTTTCCTCCTCCAGCATCCTGAAACATTCAGAATAGGATAGCGGTTCGCGGCTGAAGTCTTCTGTTGCAATATGTAGGCATATGCTTCCGACAGCTTCGGCAAGAACTATAACATGGTACCTAATAGAGTATTTCTCTTCTAGGCTCAGCGTAGAGTAAGGTTTTAAGGTAAGCCTCCTAAGTTCAGACATGGCCTCGAGAACCTCGCTCATCCTTTGCCTCAAATGGGCTGGGTCAACCGGCATTTCGACCATCACTTCATATCATAATTTGTCCGGATATTAACTGTTGCTATTTCTTTAAATTCGAGGTTTGAACTTTCTCAATGCACCTAATATCATTACATGGCTTCGGAACATGAAGTGTGACTAATAAAAGTGCTAGCAAGTTTAGCTTTCGCAGCATACAAGCAAATGGTTACGGGAAGTTCAAATGCGCGCACTAAAGATTGGCGGGCCCGCTGGTATCTATACTCAATTAGGTGCGTCCCATTTCACCGCGAATTCGCCGTTAGTTCTTACGATTGACCTCCGCATGAAAAACCTTGTCAAATTCAAAAATGCAAGTTTTGTAAAACGGGAAAATTTCCCCCGATTCTCCATCCATGCAGTTTCGGGGCCTATTCTCTTTATAGGCGTGGTGACTAGTAAAGCTTAAATATTACAATCTAGATTGTTACAATCATGATTCTACAATTCATCGATAGGCATGGCGAACTCGAAGCGCTAAATGGGCTTGTCGACAAGAAAAGTGCGGCGCTCGTGTTGCTTTATGGTAGGAGGAGGGTTGGGAAGACCAGGCTTGTTCAAGAATTCTTGAGGGATAAGCGTGGTCTCTACCTTTATGTTCCTAATGCTGAGGAGAAGACGATTTTGACTGAGTTTTCTCGTGTTGCAGAGGGCGAGTTTTTTGAGGGTTTCAGATTCACGGACTTTGCTTCTTTTATGGAGTATCTCGTGAAGAGATGTGGAGACGGCATCATCGTAGCGATTGATGAGTTCCAAAGGTTAACGAATATTGACGGGGCTATGTCATTATTACAGAAGTATTGGGATGAGAGACTGTCTACAGCTAGGTCTTTTCTGATCCTTTCAGGCTCTTCGATAGGTGCTATAGGGAGAGTGGCTTTAAGTGGGGACGCGCCTCTCTATGGGAGAAGAACTGCAACCCTGAAGATCGAGCCGTTGAAGTTTCTAGACCTATTCAGCTGGTTTAAAAAATATTCAGCTGACGAGCTTGTAAGGATCTATGGGAGCTTTGGTGGAACACCAGCCTACCTGGAACACGTAGACGAAAACCTGAGTGGGGAAGAGAATGTTGTTAGGAAGATTTTGAGCAAGCGGTCGCCTCTGCATGATGAGCCTGAAATGCTGCTCATGGAGGAGATTAGGGCCCCGCAACGTTACATGGATATACTCACAGTCATAGCCTTGGGCAAGAACACCCTAAGCGAGATTGCGGACACAATTGGGCTGAGCCGAGAAAACGCTACCACATATTTGAAGACCTTAGAAATCCTTGACTTGATCGAGAGGGTTACGCCTGTCACCGAGCCCGAGGCAAAGAGAGGCCTATACAAGATAAGGGATCCCTTCTTCAGTTTCTGGTTTAGGTTTGTAAGACCGAACAAGAGGCAGATTGAGCTGGAATTGGAGAGAAATGTGTGGGAAGGCGCTAGAGAGGAGTTTAACGGCTACTTAGGTCATGTCTTCGAGGATGTTTGCCGTGAGGTTTTAGTGGAGATGACTAAGAGAAACCTTCTCCCAATACGCGTGGAGAAGATTGGAAAGTGGTGGTGGAAAGAGGCGGAAATAGACCTCTTAGGACTGGAGAAGAAAGCGAATAAGGCCTTAGCAGTGGAAGCGAAATGGACTGACCTGGACTATCATGAAGCGAAAAGGTTGCTGTTGGAGCTGGCGGCAAAGGCTCAACAAGTACACGATGTAAAAGAACCCATTCTGGGGATAATGGCCAAGAAGATAGAAGATAAGGAGAAAATGCGAAGTGAAGGTTTCATAGTCCTAGACCTTCAAGACATAGAAAAAAGCATGGTTTCCGAGGGTTTGAGGTCTCAAATCGGCGAAGGCTATTGCAGTCTTAACCCTGGAGGGAGAAGCTCTCAGAATCCTAGCTAATTCATCCTGCGACGGAACCTGCTCATCCTCTATGGTTGGTGTAAAAGTTGAGTTACTCATCTTTATCCTTCTAGTAAGAGTTATGTCGCTATACCTTAACCAAAATTTAACAGCCTTCAAAATTCCAAAAATGTAGCTAGGAGATTTATGTTCAGACTCAAACCTTGCAAACATCCTTAAGCACATCTTGAAAACTAGCCAAATCTCTCTTAGCTTCAGCAATCAACTCTTTGGGGCTTAAACCCAAAATCTCACATAGCCGGCCGAGCCTTCTCTGGGCAAACTCAGCTGTCACGAGACTCCCCCTGGCCAAGTTTCCAAGCCAACGTTTAACATAAGCATCCTCAAATAGAACAGAATATTTGCCTTCCTTGGACACATTATCCATCAAGATTATAGTGCACACTGTAATATGATTTGCACCTAAAAAGTGGCGGGCCCGCTGGGATTCGAACCCAGGATCTCCGGCTCCGCAGGCCAGTGTCCTAATCCTGGCTAGACTACGGGCCCTAACGTTAATGGTAAAATATTGGACACGATATTTAAACTTAAAAGCACCTGTTTAGCAGAGAGTCACCTCGGAGATATAAGATTTTGACTATTGCATATTGCTTAAAAGTTTCTAAGTTCTGCCGTGTGCATCTAAGGGAATCATATTTATGAGAGGGGTTTTCACGTCTAAAATGTTGTTTTTACCTAAGGTTTTCAACGAAAAACGAGACCTTCCGCAATTTTTGCCCTGAATCAATTCAAATGTTCTGTTTAAAAATAAAAAATGGGGGAATATTTTGTGCGTGCCTTTAAGGTGGAACTGCTGTAATTGCAGCGTCGGCTTGTATTAGACCAGAGCCCGTTGCCTCCAGTCCGCCCCATGACACAGTGACCCATCCCCAACCGGTTGGGGTGCGGTCCCAGATCTCCATAGACGCATCCTGTGGGATAGGCAACGCTGTTGACTTCAATGTGCTTTCTATGGTTGCTTGTTCAAGTGTCGGATTCTTTTCCAGCATCAAAGCCGCAACTGCAGATACGTGTGGCGTTGCCATGCTCGTGCCGCCTACATAGTAGAAGTTGACCAAGTTTGGAGGAGCCTTAATCCAGCCCTTTCCAGGAGCCCACCATGGGAGATGATTATATCCTGGATAGCCTGGAAATGGCCCTCTGACCCAGCTGCCGGGAGCAAGCACATCGAGTTCTTGATCAACGAAGTAACCAAGCCTATAGTCATTTTCTCTGCTACTCCAGTCAGTTACATAGACATCTGTTGCTAGAGTTGGTTCTGGGATATCTCTGTATCCATAGGTTGTGTCTTGAAGCCACCATAATCGGTAATGTGGTGGCTCAGTTGGTTTGTACCACTCGTATCTCCATCCGTTGGCGCCAGCAGATATCACTTGTGGATATGCGCCTGGCCAGTCCATTCCAGCCAGTCCGTCGTTGCCAGCTGCTGCAACAACAATAACGCCGTTGGCTATCGCAAAGTTTATCGCATCTTCAAGAATGGTGGAGGGTTCGGGACCTCCGAGGCTCATAGATATGATCATTGGACTGTGGCCTTTTATTTTCAGCTCAGTTGCATAGTAGATGCCTGCAGCTACAGCCAAGTCTGTGCCGAAAACTATGCCGTTTGGTCCAGTATAAGGCGGCAAGTTGTATGTGTGCAACACTTTGACGGGTATTATCGTCACGTCAGGAGCGATGCCTTCTATGAATAATGGTGGAAGTGGATAACCTGTGGCTGCATCTGATGGAGCGTAATAGTTGTAGCCTATGATTGTGCTTGTCACGTGGGTTCCATGCGAACCGCCATCTCCAGTTGAGCCCACCCAAGAGGTTTCTTTTACAAAGCCTGCATAGACGAGCTCTTCCGTTTTTGGATTGACATGTACTGGTTCCCAGAAGCCTTTGCCAAGATGTGTTGCTATTCTATCCTCTGGGAAGTAGTCACGCCAGTTCGAAATTAGGCCCGTGTCTAAAACGGCTACATAGACTCGTCTGCCCGTGTAGCTACTGTGAACGACTTCACTGTTTATAATGTCTGCATCCCATGTATAGCGATGGAGGAGCATCTTCGGTGGTAGTGCAGTAGTTGGTACTACTAGAACGCTTACAAAGGTTATAGCAAACAAAACGAGAATAATTCTCTTCATTTCACCGTCCTTCTATTCACTGTTTATTGCATTTAGCTTCAAAGGTATATGAATCTTGTGGAATCAAATTCAGCGAGATTGCACAATGAACCGCGAGAACGAGAGAAAAACGCACGTATATACCTATCTGGAACTTTCAGATCTCTCATATCAACGCAGAACTAATCCCTTGAAACTTTGTTATTCCTATCCAGTTTCCGTTTCGATTTCTGTACATCTCTTTCTTCGGTAAATTTAAGGGTTGAGCCTCGATACGATTTATTTGAGTGATGAAATGGTGAAGAAGAGCGAGATCATCTACGCGTACGGACATGAACTTATCTGGTCTACGCATAGAACTACGCTTGAAATAACGAAGGATAAGACTTTAACGGAACGAGGCGACTGCATAATCGCTGTAAACGCAGATAAGGGCGCAGCCGACCTAAGCAACAATTTTAAGGAGTATGCTAAAAGAGCCGACGCTAAATTAACTATAACGATCGAGACTGACGAGGTGAAGGAGATAGTTAAAGCCGAAGGAGATCCAAGGCTTTCATTCACCGCTCACAAGGATATTGTTGTTAGAAAAAGCACTTACGTATGCGGCAGAACCGTCGCTGTAAGTGCAGATAAAGCCGCGTCCGACTTGTCCAGAAGACTCGTCGAGAGGCTGCAAAATCCCTGTCAAAAGGTCAAGATAACTTTAACGGTTGAGTCTTTCACCCATTAGAATTATAATTTAACCTCATAAGTTATGAAATTTACCTCATACCCATTGATTTCAAAAGGTTTAACAAAATATCGGGCCTATTTGTACCTATCCCATCGACGCTTAGACCTATCATCCTCATCATTTCTTCCGCATCGTCGGGGTTCCAAACTTGAATCTTCAATCCTCTTCTGTGTGCCTCCTCAACTAATTTAGGTTTAACGTTACGGTAATATACATGGATAGCTTTGGAGTGGACATCGAGAGCTCTCTGGCAAACATCACCTTGAACATCAAAGAATAACGCTCCGGTTCTCAAATTTGTATTCAGCTCATGCACTCTTCCAAGAAGATCATGCATAAAAGATGTGATGACTACTTCTTTCTCGGCGTTCAGGCTTTCAACGAGATGGACCACTGGTTCAGTTGCCTCCTTAACTTTGAGTTCAATCTGCAGAATAAGCCTCCCTTGCGTAAATCTCAGGGCCTCTTCTAATGTAGGCATATGTTCACCTTTGCCGGCGTCAAGACTCCTTAACTCTCTAAGCGTAAGTTCTTTAACATATCCATGCCCATTAGTTGTTCTGTCAACAGTCTCATCATGGATTACGATTAAGTGTCCGCCTCTTGTCGTGCGAACATCAATTTCAACCTGATCAACGCCAAGATCGATAGCTTTCTTGATCGATCTAAGCGTGTTCTCAGGCTCCAGCCCAGCCGCTCCTCTATGCCCAATAACTCTAACCATGATTTATCCATCCATAATGCATGAAATGAGTAGACCAGCAGGGGTTATAAATCTTCAAGGCAGAGCCTGCCTAAAACAGTCGAACCCTGTTCCTTCAACAGCTTATCCACGTTATCTCTAGTTACCGCTGTGGTTGTTCCAACCATCGTCACACAAGCCGCTCCCGCAGCCTCACCTTCCAACAAGACGCGAGCCAACTCATCTTCGGATAATTCACTGATCTCAAGATGTTCTTGATCGGAGGCGCGAACAAGGCCACTTATAACACCGGCACAGAATGCATCACCAGCTCCTGTGGGATCTATAACTGGTACTTTAAAAGCTGGCATATTAAACAGGGTTTTCCTCGTCATGACGATTAATCCCTCCTCGCCTAGGCTGATGATGACGAGTTTTGCGCCTTTATTTAACAGGTTTGTCGCTGCTCTCTTCGGGTTCCTTTCACCCGTTATCTTTGCTGCTTCAAGGTTATTACAGTGGAATACATCAGCCCAGTCGAGGGCTGGAACAACTATGTCCCAACCGTGTCTATACGGGGCAACCGGATCGACAAAGGTTACGCACTGTAGTTCCTTAGCTCTCTGCAAGATTTTTGGAAGTTTTTCGTCGAATTCTCCCATGAATCCAACCCCGCCTACATAGAAGATCAGAGGCTTTTCCTCTTCTAAAATTGAAAGCACATAATCAAGACTGAGATACCAGTTGGCTCCTACATCCACGTGATATCTCCTGTCCTGCCCACTCACTACTAAAATGAGGTCTTTCGATGTGCTCACGCCTTTTACTCTTTGCAGATGGCTGATAACACCATGCTCGTCTAAGAGGCTTCTGATATATTCCCCGAAAACATCTTCTCCGACGGCGCCAACAGAACTGACCTCGCCCCGTTCTAGGTTAAGTTTTCTCAGATCGATTGATACGTTTGCCGCGTGACCGCCTATGTGAACCTCAATGTTTCTTCCCGTGAATAATAGTTCCCCTGGGTCCGAGACTTTAGGAAGGTCTGCTGCTATGATATCAGCCACGAGAATGCCGGCACAAGTTACGAGCATTCCTCAATCCCTGCGCATTTGAGCCTCTTGAAGCAGAAGGATTATGCCCTTCTTCAAAGGTATCTTAGCCTTGAAACCTAGGATTGATTCGGCTTTAGATGTGTCGGCTAATGTGTGGTAAACGTAATTCTTAATCGGGTTCGGCCTATAGATTGGTTCTATATTCTTGTTCAAAACTTCGTTCAGCAACCTTGTAATATCGTTGAAACTGTTGGCTATGCCTGTCCCTACATTAAAGACCTCGCAGTCCAAGTCTTTCTTCATAGCCAGAATCATTGCTTCTACGACGTCGCTAACGTATGTGAAGTCGCGTGTCTGAGTTCCGTCCCCGTAGATTTCAGGCCTCTCATCTTTTAACATAGCCCAGAGAAATTGCGAGATGTTGTTTGCATATCTGCCCTTATACCTTTCTTTCGGTCCGTAAACGCTGAAAAACCTCAAGCCGACCGATTCAACGCCGTGTAACATGTTGTAGAGCCTTGCTAAACGTTCAATCGCGTGTCTACATTCCGTGTAATAATCGGTGACGTATATAGGCATGTCTTCACGGTACGGCGGATCATTTCCGTTGTAGATACTGCTGCTACTCGCATAGACCACTTTGCATCCTCCCTCCTTAGCGTACTCTAAGATCTCAACCGCATCATTGATTGCTTCGCCAACCAGTTTCGGATTCTGCTTATACATAGGAGACGAAGAAGGTATGCCTATATGAAAAATAACATCGAACTTGGAACCCAAGGTGCGGAGATAGCTGTACGGCCTATCAAAGAATTGAACATTTAAGCCTTTTATATTATTTAAGTTTCCTGTACTTAGATTATCAAAAACGGTAACAGAGTGGCCGTCTTCCAACAACCTCTCTACGAGGTTGCTGCCGATAAAACCGCATCCCCCTGTTACAACGATATTCATTCAACCACTGTCCTCAATTGTAGAATTATTCGTCATCTTTCTGCTTTTACGTATTTAGGTATTTCTTCTGAGTTTTGGGTATTTTAACCTTACCTTAGGCTGGCTTCTCGTACAGAATGAGCTGAAGGGTATATGATTATTCTTTCGGTTAAACTGATAACTCATTACTTTTTAGTTAAAACCCAACAGAAAAGAGATCTGTACGTAAAATTGGCGGGCCCGCCGGGAATTGAACCCCACAGAGAGAATTTGCTCCCGCAACTCCCCTCTTTTTTATGATCGAAAATGCTGTTAACTTGCGAGCTTAAAGTTTTCTGAGTGGAATGGATTGAATCTAAGGAGGTTATTCGTTACGTCTTTGAGCGTTATCTGGGATATTGTAAATGAAGACTCTTCCTGCTCTCCTTCTTTGGATTGTTCTCCTAACTGAGCCTTAAGTCGGAGTCGACCACTATTTATTGTCAAAGCATCTTTCCCCAAATGAGTAATTCATTAATAACCTTCTTCATAAAAAGATCTACGTTTTCATGCGTGTTTTCACCAAACTTAGTAGATGCTTCAAGTATTTTCAAGAGGTGTGTAGACAACTCTGTAGGTAGAAAGTTTATGCTTCTAGCTATGGCTTCAGCTATTTCTTCGCCATGTATTTCATCTTTCTGTAGGGGTGCAGCGCAACAAGCTGTCTTAAGAATGGAGACTAGAACGATGAGACTAGCGGTCTTATTTTTCATAGATATTTTCCATGCTTCACGTTCCTCTTCAGATGGTTCTAGGAAATATTTGTTGTAAGCAACCTGATCTTCCACAAATCCATTTTCGTAAAGAAACCTAGTAATTTCAAAATCTTTTACAGCTATAGAAGCCAGGTAGAGAAGGTCTCTTATTCTCTGCCTATGAATAATGCCTTCTCTTTCGAGTTCAAGTAAGAAAGTTGGCATGGGAAAGGAATAGTATTCTAGAGAACCGTGAAGTATTGTATGAGCTACTTCATGACGTAAACCACCTATTCTAACCAATTCTGGTAGGTCTAAGGCCTTATCATAAGCCACCAGTATTCTAGGTGTCCCATGCCAAGCATCATGAGCGGCGAAGAAGGATGTCTCAAAACCCGATGTCTCGATTCCAAGCTTTCTCTTCTCTTCAATCATGAATGCATTCATTGTGGAAGACTTATCAAAAATGTGGATGTCAACAATCTCTACTGCATAGGCACCAATATGGTTATAGCAGTCATTCACGATTTCCAAAACTTCTTCAATAAAACTTTCTTTAACATCCCCGAATCTATGTACAACAATCCTTACCATTCCACATTACTTCCTTAACCATCTGTAATGTCTAATCTAATTCATTGTTTCAGCAAGTTCAGCAAACATTTTATGTTAAGGCAGTGAATATTCTTTTCCATGTCTTTTTTCTTAGATATTGTTAGATGATAGTATATTGTTGATTGTAGGGAAGAGTAAATGCCTTCTTCGCTTGGCCACTTCGCTGTTACATATCTAATTTACAAATCCAAGAAGACTTTGAGCCTACCAGGGCTCATAATTGGGTCGATAATTTCGGACATAGATATTCTTTTCAATTATTTGACCAGAAGATATATGGGGAGAGGGGTACTTCACAGTTTTGTTGGAGCAGGAACACTTGGAACCATTGTTTCGACGGTTTTGACCGTGTTAATTTACCCTTTAGCTGTCTCAGCTTTCTTCGGCATCAACAAAGGAGAGGTTAGACAAGTATGTAAACTTTGAAAGACCATTCTGGTTTCATCCTTTATGGGATGGCTTTCGCATGTTCTGATAGATTCCACATGCCATACTACAATCCGCTTTTCCACCCTCTCACAAAACAATCTATCGACATACTCTTATTGAATAGTGACTGGAGGCTTTCGTAAACCATTGTTGAAATACTTCTTCTCGCCATATTACTCGTAGTGCTGATAATCGATTTTTCTAAAAGAGGAACCAAAGGATTTTGGAAGAGAATCCTCGTTGGTGACGGTTAGGCGTAAACGTTCTTCTCATTCTAACAACTGCGATTGCCATAACTTTTGTCAAGGCAACCAAAAACATTTATTTGAGTCTTGAATTGGAGATTCGTCTAAATGTTCCAAAACAGCAACAACTATGTAGGGTTAACTAGCGTCACAAACGCTGGGGAGGGCTTCAAAAATCTCAAATCTTCAGATTAACTAACATATTCTAATAATCGGTGTTTTCAGAGCAGAAAAGAAAGCTTAAAATGTAGACGTTTTCATCTTATTAAGGGTGTAAAGATTTGACCGTTTTAGACGTCATAAGGGAAAGGGGTAGTGTAAGGAAATATGAAGATCGACCTATTCCCGAGGATATTATGAAAGAGATTCTCGAAGCAGCTAGACTAGCACAGTCAGCTGGAAATAGGCAGCCATGGGAGTTTGTGGTTGTCCGAGAAAAAGAAATGAAGAAGAAACTCGCATCGGCCTCTGAGAGTTTCGTGGCTGAAGCAACAGCGGCTATCGTGTGTGTCGCGCATCCTGAGAACAGCGGGCATGTAGGTCCCTTGGACAGTTACCTCGTGGACGTGGCGATAGCAGTTGAGAATATGGCGTTAGTATCATGGGAACTGGGTTTAGGGAGTTGTTGGATTGGAGCCTACGACGAAGAAAAGATAAAAGGGCTTCTAGGAATTCCCGAAAATCTTAGGATAGTTTCACTGCTAACTCTAGGTTATCCAGCAGAAAAACTACCAAACCAAATAATACGACAGAGAAGAAAACCACTGGCACAAATTATACACTATGAGAAGTATATGAAGTAAATATGTCTTTCAGCAAAGTACCGGTTCCTCTGTC
>Ga0315310_10001612_pt1 | contig 14311 bp, 11 predicted proteins | sample TDP5_MG_FD_203630 | JGI IMG/M metagenome (GOLD analysis project Ga0315310, IMG submission 203630) | Freshwater sediment microbial communities from Lake Towuti, South Sulawesi, Indonesia - TDP5 | ecosystem: Environmental > Aquatic > Freshwater > Lake > Sediment | place: Indonesia: South Sulawesi... | reverse complement strand
GACCGCTCCAGCCGCTGTTACGTGATTGTCGCTTCCTCTGAAGGGGGAATGGAAATAGAAGAGGTCGCCAAAGTGTCGCCTGAAAAGATAATCAAGGTTCTCGTCGACCCCGTTTACGGCTTTCGTTCTCACCACGCGCGGCAAATCGCCAAGAGACTCGGCTATAAGGGCGGTCAGATGCTCGACTTATCCACAATATTTGTTAATCACTGCAGGCTGGCAATGGACTGCGACGCCGAACTGGCTGAAATGAACCCTCTCATCGAAAGGGCTGACGGAAAGTTTGTGGCGGCTGACACCCGCCTGATTATCGATGACAACGCGTTGTACAGGCACCCGGAATTCATGAAGAGACCTGTAGAAGAGGCTGAGTTGACGCCCCAAGAGCGGGAGGCTCAGAAGAGCGGATTGGCTTATGTCAAACTAGATGGTGACGTAGGCGTCATCGGAAACGGCGCCGGCTTGGTGATGGCAACCCTAGACGCCATAAAATTGTACGGGGGTAACCCAGCCGACTTTCTGGACGTTGGGGGTGGAGCCTCAGCCGACATGATGGCCGCTGCGCTCAACATTGTTTTGTCCGATCCAAGGGTGAGCGTCGTCTTCATCAACATTTTGGGCGGAATAACCCGATGCGACGAGGTGGCGATGGGCATCTTGGAGGCTAAGAGGCGTGTTGGCTTCGTTAAGCCCATGGTGATTCGGTTGGTGGGCACCAACGAGGAGGAGGGCAGACAGATCTTAACCGACGCTGGCATCCACGTTCTCGACAGCATGGAGGAGGCGGCTAGGAGAGCGGTGGAAATGGCGAGGGCTGGAGGTAAATAGACGATGGGCGTATTCATCGGTAAGGGCACGAGAGCCATAGTTCAAGGCATCACTGGTACTCAAGGCAGCTTTCACACGAGGCTGATGCTGGACTACGGAACCAAGATTGTGGCTGGCATGACCCCTGGAAAGAGTGGAACAGACGTTCACGGAGTGCCCGTTTACGACAGCGTCCAAGAGGCTGTTGACGAACACGGTGCAGACGCCTCCATAATTTTTGTTCCAGCCCCATTTGCAGCCGACGCTGCCTTCGAGGCTTTAGAGGCTGGGTTGAAGACCATTGTCATCATAACTGAGCACATTCCCGTGCGAGACGCCATACAGGTGATGGCGCGGGCTAGACGTGTGAGTGCCGTTGTTATCGGTCCGAACACGCCTGGGGTAATCACGCCGAGTGAGTGCAAGCTGGGGATAATGCCCGCCCACGTTTTTAGGTCTGGAGTGGTGGGGATGGCTTCGAGGAGCGGCACACTAACCTACGAGATCGCCACGGGATTGACTAATGCTGGCTTGGGTCAGTCCACGTGCATCGGTCTGGGCGGCGACCCAATAATCGGCTTGAGCTTCGTGGATGTTCTGAAGGAGTTTGAGAGTGATGAGCGAACCAGGGCTGTGGCGTTGATCGGCGAGATTGGTGGAAACCTGGAGGAGTTGGCGGCTGAGTTTGTTTCGGCTAAAGGGTACAGCAAGCCTATTGTAGCCTTTGTGGCTGGCCGGACGGCTCCACCTGGAAAGAGGATGGGTCACGCCGGCGCCATCATTATGAGCAGAAGTGGAACGGCTGAGAGCAAGGTCGAAGCCTTTGAGAGGGCTGGCATCAGTGTGGCGGAGAAACCCAGCGACGTGGCTAGATTGTTGGCTGAGAGACTTAGAAGATAGTTGCTGTGTGGATGGAAAGGGTTATTTGCCTGGTTTGCGTGTGAAACGTAGCTCAACGATTTGAAAGAGAAGGCGTGTTCATGCCCATAACCGACCCGTTCAAGAAGGCTCTGGCTCAGCGGCACAGGCTCTACATGAAGATTTGCAGGGAGTGTGGAGCCCGAAACGCCGCTTCAGCTGTCAAATGTAGGAAGTGCCGCAGCAAGAGTCTGAGATGGAAGAAACGAGAGATAGTGCGTTAATGTTTTTGGAACCATTTTTGCTCATTTGATTTGCGCGTCTACAACGACTTGATAGGTGTAGGGTGCCGTTTCACGTACCACTCTAGCCAAAAGTATCTCGCTTGTCTTCCGACATGCCTTCATCACGGCTTCTGCAAATCGGGTCTTAACAGTCTCCAGCGCATCAGGCTCGCTTGAAAATTCGTAGTAGTGCACGACGCCGCCTTCAGGTTTGAGGGCGTGGCAGGCTACGTCTAAGTATTCTATGGCTTTCTCTGGTAGGTTCATGACCACTCTGTCAACTCGTCCCTCAAGCCTCTCTCCAACAGCCGTCCTGACGTCGCCCAGAATCGGCGTGACCTTTGCCACAACACGATTTGCGGCGATGTTCTTTCTCAGATACTTGAAGGCGTCTGGATTCACGTCGACAGCGTAAACTCGAATCTTTTGACGCTTCCTTGCTGCTAAGATGGAGAAGGGTCCAACTCCCGCGAACATGTCGAGCACGGTTTCGCCTTCTCCAACCTGAGACGCCACCCGAAGGTGTTCATGAGAGAGCCTGGGTGAAAAATACGCTTTGGCTAAGTCCACGTGGAAGACACAGCCGTGCTCCTTGTGAACAGTCTCGGTTTTCTCGGCTCCCGCTATCACCTCAAGATTTCTGAGACGATACTCGCCGCTCACGGCGCCAGACTTCGCCAAGACGGTGCGCACTCTCCTGTGCGCCTTCAACACGGCTTCACCGATAATCTTTCTGTGCTCTCTCAGCTCTGGTGGAATCTCCAAGACGGCTATGTCGCCCACGAAATCAACGGCGTGGGGCAGACTCGCTAACAAGTGGGGTGGCAGCACGTCTGCTACTAGGTCAGACAGTGTTGGTTGCGGTTTGGTTAACTTGGGAAACTCGAACGAAGAGATTTCGAACGTGGAGAGGTTTTGCCTCAGTGTTTCGAGTTCCTCCGCGAGTGGCACTCGAACGAGGGGTATGAACAGGGAACCCTCCTCTACTTGCTGAATCTTGAACTCATTGTTGAAGAGGCGGAGTCCCCTAACGAGAACTATGGCTTTCTCTCCCGCTGTTCTAGGAACACGCAGACAAGGCGTCAGAGACAAGGCGATCCCAACTTATTCAAACACGTTCAAGCTTAAATGCCATCTCACCGAGATATAGATGAGCGCGTGATGAACCCAGCCAAGGTCTCCGTTCAAAACGTCTCCAAAGACTTCGTCACAAAAGAGGGAATGCGAGTCGAGGCTCTGCGAGGCGTTTCCTTCGACGTTTTGGAACAAGAGCTCCTATGCGTCATCGGACCAAACGGATGCGGGAAGACAACTCTCCTCCGCATAATCGCGGGCTTAGACAAACCAACTTCTGGTCACGTGTCAATTGACGGAGAGGAAGTGAAAGCAGGGAAGGCTGGACTGATATTTCAAGAGTTCTCGCTCTTTCCTTGGCTAAAAGTCATCGACAACGTGAAGTTTGGACTTGAGATTCAGGGAACCATAGAGGATGCGAGCCTAAAAACCGCTCAAAAATACATTGACCTCGTCGGCTTGTCTGGCTTTGAACGGGCGTATCCTCACGAGCTCTCCGAAGGAATGAAACAGAAAGTGGCCATAGCCAGAGCCCTCGCCCCCAACCCTGCCGTGCTCCTCATGGACGAGCCTTTCGCCTCCCTCGACGCCCAAACAAGAAACCTCATGCAAGACGAATTCATACGAATGTGGGGTCAAGAAAAGAAAACCGTGATTTTCGTGACTCACAACGTTGACGAAGCAGTGTATCTTGCTGATCGCGTCGTGGTTCTCACAGCCAGACCTGGAAGCGTCAAGGACGTCTTGGAGATTAAGCTCAGGCGACCGAGAAAGCGTACATCCCAGCCCTTCGTCAAGACTAGGGAAGGTATATTGAAACTTCTAGAAGAGGAAATAGTCACCAGATAACTAGATTTTGATTTCTCGGCGCCATTTGAACAGGTGTTTTTCGATTTGGAGGGATATTTCGTTCATGGCTAGACCGATTAGCCCTATCGTTATCATTCCGACGACAATCACGTCCACTCGTAATAATCCTGTATAATTCCATATTAAGTGCCCTAAGCCTACTGGTCCGGTGCCGAGTAGCGGAATCATTTCAGCAGCAACGATGCACATCCACCCCACTCCCAGACCAATTCTCATGCCAGCCGCTATTTCTGGTAAAGCGCTCGGCACAACAACCTTCGAAATTGTTTCTCTCTTGTTTGCACCAAAAGTTTTGGCGACGTCAACCAACACTGGGCTTGTCCTTCTAACCGCGGCTATTGTGTTTATTAGAATGGGGAAGAAAGCGCCGAGCCATATTATGAAAACGTAGCGTGAATACCCTGAGAGGAGTAGAATCGCGAGCGGTATCCACGCTATTGGAGGAATAAATCGCAGAGGTTCTACGATTGATTTTGACATGTTGTAAGTTGAGGGCTTCAAGCCCATTAAAAGCCCCAGCGAGATTCCAGTGACACAGGCGATGCTGAAACCTGCAAGCACTCGGAGAACGCTGGCCACAGCGTGTTGCCACAGATAGTATCCTTCATTATCTCCGAAAACTGCTATCTTGACGAAGGCCTCCCCGACATCAACGAACCCCGGAAAGAATTTTGAATTGGCAATAAAGGCGGCTGATTCCCATAAACCGATCGCGACAGCCACAACCAGCAGGTTGAACACAATTGTTCTGTATTTCATAGCTGAGCTCCGCAAGTTTTTCACGGCGGTAGAGTGATCTCCAACTCGGTCAGCAGTTGCTGGTCGATTGCGGCGTTTACGAAATCCTCGATGTTTTGCACGTCAGCGGCGTTTATTTTTTCTTGCTCTATGAGATAGCTGACAAAAGTCTTCATTGAGGCTGTGTTTAGGTGGTCGTCCCATATCATTCTCTGCCAAGACTCCTGAACCACATTGATGGCTTTGCCTGTTCTGTTTGCAAAGATTTCCATAGCATCACTGGGGTGATCCATTACATATCTCATTGCTTTAACATGAACTCTGAGCAGCCTTTTTGCGAGGTCACGCTGCTCTCTGAATATCTTGCCGGAGACGTAGAAAACGCAGCATTGGTGGCTCGGCAAAATATCGTGAGATGTGTAGACAACATGACCTAAATTGTTGACCACTGCCTCAGCCACGAAGGGTTCCCAATCGATGTAGGCGTCAACGTCGCCTCTTTCCAAGGCTAAAGGCAATAATGGGGCTGCTGTTGGGACTCGAGTAACGGCGATGTTGAACCTTGTTTCAACCATGTAAAGCAAAGAATCCTGAATTGTTCCAGAACCAGGCGTTCCAACTTTTTTTCCATCCAGGTCTTCAACGGTCTCAATTTCGTGTTTTGCAACTATGGCTGAACCCTCGAGATTCGCCGAAGCTAGGATAACGAAGTCGGCTCCCTTGGATTTTGCTATGAGTGCGGGAACGACACCTACATAGCCAGCGTCCAAGTCACCAGCGGTGAAAGCCAGCATCTCTGTAGGACCGTTCACGTATTCTAACCGTTGAGCTCGCAAACCCTCCTCCGCGTAGAAGCCCTCATAGTACGCAACAAAAAATGCAATTTGGTGAATATCCGCTATCAGATAGCCCATGCGCACGGGTGTTAGGTAGGCTGCGTCGTAGCCGACTCTGTACCCCAGATAATAACCAAGACCAAAAAAGACCAACGAACACAACACAATGCCAGCTAAGAATGTGGCGAGCCATTTTCTAGAGGTTGCAAGTTGTCTCAAGGGGAACACCTTTAAACCTTCATGGCTGGCTGTTGATTCATCTACACGGAACCTCTGGGACCTCATTTTTATAACTCTTTTGACACGAGAAGATTTCAAAACGGTTCAAATCTCTACCAAAATAGGGTTTTCTTGGGCGTTACCTCGACTACGCACCGAATTCTGGAGTTGTACAGCGGTATTCCCATGGAGTCTCGCCCTTGTTCATCCAATTTAAGATTGTATTTGTTGACGTGCTGGTTGGTTCGTTTGATGAATTCTTCTTCATCTTCCACGAGTCGCCCCTTTCCCTTCGTGATGACGGCCTCTTCGGCGCTGTAAATAGCCACGGCAACATTGTTGTTCCTCTTTAAGTTGCGAACCTTCACAGAGCTTCGGTCTGTTTGCACGAAGACCCTTCCGTCATCGTATGTAAACCAAACTGGGACAACGTGGGGCTTTCTATCCGCGTCAACCGTGGCGAAGCTGGCTAGTCGCTGTCGTTTCATGAATTCGGAAACATCACGCATATCCCTCAGCATGAACTAACCATCCTTTGCGCTTGCGTCACCTATCAGTTTCGTTGGGTATGGATATCTCCTAGTGCGGAGTGAAAGCTTAAAAGCTATTTAGAAGGAAAGTTACGAAAATAACATAAACTCTAAGCATGTATTAAGATGAGAGGAATTGAAATGTCTGTCAACTGGAGAAAGAGCATAACCCTGTGGATATTCGGTTTCTTGACATTCCTAGCAGGCTTGAGCACCATAAATGCCATAGTTGTGTGGGCGACCGACCCGCGTGGACTTGATGCAACTATTCGACTGTTCCTAATCGAGAGTATAGTGCCTTCGTGGAGTCCCATGCCAGTGGCAACCTTCTTCTGGATGTCGCTGACAGCAACCTTCGTCCTCCTAGGCATGACAACCATCCAAGCACTGCGCATACCTCCACTAGGACCAGAAGTGCAAAAGATGGTCACCAAAGTTGAAGACGAGATGGTAGCCACACGAGGAACACTTGAGGCAACGAGGGTGAGCCTCTTCGCAAAGATGGAGGACGAGAAAATAGCCCGCCAAGAGATGTTCAACACGCTCAACACAAACATGGACAGCACAAAAAAGGAGTTGCTAGATGAATTGGAAAAACAGAGAACCGCCACAGAGAAAGCCAGCAAAGACTTGGGAGAGGCTGCTGGTGAACTTGTGAACCTCAGAAGAGAAGTCGTGGACACCATGGGAAAGTACATAAAAATCGTCCAAGCCATCGAGCGCTCAAGCAGAAGAACCGCAGCAAACACTGAAAAGAACATGAAAGAAATCGCCAACTTGGGAACCAGAATAGAAAAACTGGAGACCGAACTCGTTCCACCGAAGCCGAAGCTGACAAGTGCGAGTCGAGTGGAAGACGTGAAGGGAGTCGGACCCCGCCTTGGAGAAGAACTGAGAGCCATGGGCGTAACAAACGTCGGCGAACTGCTTCTGACGGACTCAAAGAGCATAGGCGCAAAGACTAGAGTCACGCCTGAGATGGCAACCCGTATGCAGAGCAGGGCTCAACTGCTGATGGTCCCAGGCATCGACGACAACGACGCCGACATGCTGATAGATTCGAGAATCACCTCAAGAATTGAACTCGCAACACAGGACCCAGTCGAACTCGGCAGAAAATTGAACAGAGTGGCAAGAACCTACGTCGAAGAGGGAAAGATCTCAGAGAGCGAGAAACCAACAGTTGAAGAGATAACAGCGTGGATAAAACTGGCAAAACCTTAGCTCAAACCCTCCATCCTTCTACTTTTCTTCCCTTAGGATAGAGAACGATAATCCAGACTGTCTACTTTATGAGCGGTAGAATTGAAATGGAATTGGAATGTGGTATGAAAGCAAAACGATATGGAAAGCAGCTTTTCGACGAGAAATTGTCTAAAACCAAGAAGGCGCTTGAAAAGAATCATTTCAGGGTTCTCATCGCTTCAACCAAGGAGGATGCGCTTCAGAAGGTGCTAGGGCGCATCCCTCTCGACGCTAAGGTGGGCGTTGGGGGGTCCGTCACAGTTCGGGAAATGGGTCTTATTGAGGCTCTGACCAAGCGGGGAAATCAAGTTGTTCATCACTGGCTACCAGAAGTCTCACCAAAAGAATGGCTTCCTTACATGACAGAGGCGCACAACGCTGACGTCTACCTCTGCAGCAGCAACGCAATCACCGAAGATGGAAAGTTGGTAAACATAGACAGCACGGGTAACAGAGTGGCTTCCATGATCTTTGGTCCCAAGAAGGTAATCGTGGTTGCCGGAAAAAACAAGATTGTGAAGGACTTGGGCGAAGCTCTCAGACGCCTCAAGAAGGTGGCGGGTCCCATGAACGCTAGACGCCACAATCTCGTGGAACTGCCATGCGTCGCAACAGGAGCGTGTACAGAATGTGACTCTCCAAAGAGAATCTGTCGCGTGATAACCATCATGGAGAAAGCGCCTAATCGAGTCCGAGAGCCCAACCTCACAGTGGTGCTCGTAGCCGAGAAACTAGGTTTTTAGTCAAATCGGAAAGGCGTGTCTTCTACAACTCGGCGAGGTCAAAATTGAATCTCCTTGACAAGTTGCCGAGGTCGTTGAGCGTGTAGACGAACACGTATCCCCTCCACTTGCCCCACCGCTCCACCGCAATCTCTCTGAGTCTTGGGATGACATCACGAGGCGACTCTGCTTTCTGCCCAAAGAGAAGCCAGTGGAATATTCTGGCGCTCCAGACATCGATTGCGAATCCTGGGTGAGGAGAGACGATGTCTGCTGAGTACTCGCCAATTCCCTTCAGTTTCGTCAGCGTAGCCCTTGCCTCTTCTGGTGACATTCTCTCGAGTTCTTGGAGTGAGGGGAAACCCTCGCATATGGCTTGAGCGATCCCCTTCAGCGTTTTGGCTCTGTAGCCCAGCTTGCACTTTTCCTCAAGTTCTTTGACATCGGCTCTGGCTACCGTTTCTGGAGAAGGCCAGTACAAGATCTCTTTGCCGTCAAATCTCACTTTAACACCGTGATTCTTGATTAGTAAGTCCATCATCTGGTAGCTTCTCTTTATGGGCGCCATCTGCAACGTCACAGCCAAGATGATTCTGGGAAAGACGTCGAGACGCTTGGTCATCCTCATGCCGTAAAGGTCTTTCACCAACACTTCGACAATGGGGTCACGCTCAGCCATGGCGTAAAATTCCCTCACGTCCTCCTCGAGGCTAAGCATCCACGCTACCCTTTCTGAGAACTCTACTTTCTCTTTTGTGCTGAGACTTTTCGAAGAAAATATCTCGCACGATACCTCGGGCTTCTCCACCGTTCCTAGGGGTCTCAGCTTCAATCCGAACGTTTCTCCTGAATGTGTCCGAAGTGCTGTCCACAGTGTGTCGCGCTCAAAAATCTCGAAGGGCGTTAACAACGTCCACCCAGCTGGCTTACGAACCGTGAGTGAGAAGTCGCAGGGTGGAATTGCCTTCAACTTGAAAGAGGATGAATGCGATAAATTTTCAGTCCGCATACATTACACCTCAGTTCTTGTTGGTTATTTTAGCTTCTGATATGTTCTTACAAAGACTTAAATCTGGATGGCTATCGCGGAGTTGGAATCGATGTTCACGTGAAAGAAACTTGGTTGAGCTAGAGATGTAGGTAAAGATGTTTGAGCTTAACGAAAATTAGGAATTCCAAAACAAACCTAACGTCTTCACGACTGAGAAGATAAAGCGACTTCAAGAGACGAAAGAGATCGGCGTGGAAGAAAGGATTAAAAGGCAGCGGGAGTAAAAGTGGGATCAAATTCCTGACTAGTCTGTTCTTCCTACAATTCAGAAATTGCCTTGATAACCGACTTCTTCACGGTTCTTACAGTTGGATACATGTTGCATACACCGAGGAAGGTTAAGGCTACGACGAACCACAGGAAAATGGGGAGGACGGAAGCAGCAGAAATGACTGGTTCGGGCAAAAGAAAGGATGAGATTAGTAGCCCTGTGGAGAATCCGATTGCTCCACTGACCAACACAATTATGAGTGTTTGCGTCACAACAATCATCATCACAGATCGCAGTTTGGCGCCAATCGCTCTCATGATGGCTAAATCTCGCCGTTGAGTTGAGATGAGGAGCGCCATGTAACCTGAAAGACACAGCACAGCCGTTACCAAGGAGAACAAGGGTGCAAGAATAACCAATGACCAACCGGTGTTTAGGAGATCAAGATGCTTCTGCAAAACAGCATTCAGTTCAACTAACTCCAAGTCTCTTCCATAGATTTCTTCTCTAATCTGGTCAAGCGTCTGAGACACGTTAGATGAATCAATTTGAAGCAGAATCAGGTTGTAGCCTGCTTGACCGCTCACTAATTGCAGAGCCTTGAGAGGAACGTATACCACGTTTCCGTTGTTTAGAGGGTCTTGACAAACTCCAGTTATTCCAAAATCCTTGTTGAGTATCTTTATCCTTTGTTGCTCTGGATCTGCCAAAATACTTACTGCCAATGGGTGGCCCAACATGGCCGAATAGAGGTCTGTTTTGTTTAAACCTCTCCCTAAAATGAGCCAATCGTTTACAGCATTTTCGGGTTCTAAACCCAAAATAAGAGCTGGACTGGACCTATCGTCTCCTATCACAATGTACTGATCTGGCGTTACGATGATTTTGGGGATTTCGTACACCTGTGTTTCGAGCATTAGGCGTGCATCCGTCTTCTTTACTCCTGTAATCGCGTGTAATCTTGAAATCAATGATTCTTCTATAAAAAATCGTGTATCCGAATAGTTCACTGGTTTGATTTCCTTTGTCTCGGAGAAAATGGATAGAAGGTCCACGTATCGTCTCGAAATGTTAGTGTGCGCAATGACCACCACGTTTCTCTGAACAGCCCTCTCCACATAGCTCTGAGTTGTCTGATTGGCAACGGTGCCGCCCGCCAACGACACGGTAGTCAGCGCAAACACAAGAGACAAACAGAGTATTGCTTGGCGGGTTGCAATCCTTCGGCGCGCTAGAGTCTTAAAGGCTGTTTTGAACGTAACCCCAAGCTTTGAAGGAACAGAAACCGTTGACTTCGCAGGTATGCCCAGTGAAAAACTGTTGGACAACGCTTCAGAAGGCTTTACAATGAGTGCTTTGCCAATCACTCGGGTTCCGATGAGGTTGGGCACAATGAGAAAGGCGAGAAAGACGTACGGTATTATCCACACGTTTATAGGTTGCTGTGAAATGCCAAGCCCGAGCGTATTCAAAATGTTGACGCTGGCGATGCTAAGAAACCATCCCAAAACGAAGCCTGTGATACAGCTCACAGAAACCATGATGAAGAGCTCGGTGACAAAATAGCCGAACACTAGATCGGTCACGCATCCAACTGCGGTCATCACTCCGACATCTCGGATTCGTTCTGACATTGCCAATGATATAAGAAAGGAAGTCACTAAAACCTCGGTCAAAAAGGTGAGCAAGGTTATGATCAACAAGATGACTGAAAACGTGTAGGAAAACCCTGTTGTCAGTTTGCCGCCGGTCAACAACTCAACCGTGAACCCGATGTTTTCTCCGAAGAAAAGAAGAAAGAACGTTGTCGTAGAGGATATTGTTAGACTTAGGACCGTGACTGTTGTTTGAAATCTTCTTCTAAGTAAGTCTTTCAGCGGAAACGAACGTTTACTCATCGACTCCAACAATCCTTCCATCGAGCATGCGTAACGTTCGATTCGACAACCTTATTATCCTCTCGTCATGGGTGGCAACAATCACGGTCTTTCCTTTCTCTCTCAACTCCCTCAAGACCTCAACCACCTCCAAACCAGTTTTCAAATCCAAGTTTCCTGTGGGTTCGTCGACAAGAATGAGGGGCGGGTTATTAGCCAAGGCTCGAACGAAAGCTATTCGCTGCTGTTCGCCGCCGCTGAGCTGAGAGGGAAAGTGGTCCGCTCGATGCGACAAACCAACAGTTTTCAACAGCTTCTTCGCCCTCTTCACCGCTTTTCTCGCCGACCAACCCGCTATCTCCATGGCAAAAGCCACGTTCTCCAGAGAAGTTAGTGTGGAAACGAGATTGTAGGATTGAAAGACGAATCCAATGTTGGCGCAACGGAAAGTTGCCAAAAAGTCTTCGTCGTGTGTGCTTAAATCGTGTCCGAAAACTTTGACTGAGCCACTTGTGGGCGAGTCTAAACCACCAATAATGTTGAGAAGAGTCGTTTTACCCGCGCCAGAGGGTCCGCTGATAGAGACAAACTCGCCTTCCGCCACTTCAAAATCTACATCCTTTAATGCTTCGACCGTGACACCGCCGAACTGATACTCCTTGCTAAGAGAGGAGACAGCAACCACGATTTCCCTAGGCTTTTCCATTCAAACCCCATTGGCGCTTTAACCAAGGATAAAATAAGCAAGCGAGATTATTTATTTGTGGTTAAGTGTAAGAAAAAAGGATACTTTTGGGGGGCCCGAGGGTACTTGACATCCACAGAGTGAATTTGTACTATATTCGCTTTTTTTGGCATGTACGCTTTCATGTTCCAGTCTCAGCCATTTCCTCCAAAGCGCCGCTCTAGATAGTAAACAATGTTGGAGGATATTAGATGTGTTCAAATTTGGCGTGGAACAGGTATTATGAATCTTTTGCAAAAGTTTTTCATACACGAGAGCACATTAAAAAATGGATACAAGATGTCTTCAGACCTTGGTGTAGGATACGTCGTGAAAAAAGCCAGAGAACAAGAAGAAAAATATGACTGGCTTGAGGCAGCTAAGTCTTATGAACAAGTTCTACGTTTCGAATCGAAAGATGTCTCCTTCGCTGCAGAGACTTGGGAAAGAATAGGTTTTTGCTATACACGAGCTTCTGCTCAAACTGAAAACCCCGAAGACTTCAAGAAAGTCAGGCAACTGGCGGTCGAGGCTTACAGAAACGCCGCCAAACTCTTCGAAGAAGTAGGCGACCTGAGAGGTCAGAGTAAAGGCACCCAGTGTTGCGCCATCGCCGAATACACACGCTCTTGGATAGTGCCCGACCTATCAGAGAAGAGACAAGCCTTGGACGAATGCCGCTCACTTGGGAAAAAGAGCTTGGAACTCTACGAAAAGGCTGGAGACCAACTAAATTATGGGAGAATGTGCAACGACCTACTGCTGTGTCTCCTCGACAGACTGTACGTTTCGTCCGAATGGAAGGAAATGAAAACTACCGCTCAAGAGGGCATAGACTGCGCAGACAAAGCCCTTGCAGTCCTGTCACAGATAGGGGACAAGAGGGAACTCCTCCGAACCTACTTCACGGCAAGTCTTCAAAGCTGGTACGCCGCAAACATTAGCGAAAACGAAGAGAAGAGAAAAGAACTCGTGCGAAGAAGCTTGAGCTACTCAGAGAAGGCGCTGCAGCTCTCCAGAGAAGTCGACGACCCCTATTTCACCGCCATGTCAGACTGGGCGGCAGCCTTCTGCACCCTTCTCTTCACAGATAAAGTTGAGGCGGCGTACAACTCTGCCAACCACATGCTCCATCAAAGTCAACTTCTGAGAGACAATTATCTTAAGGGCGTTGCGTCTTACGTTCTCACATTTGTTCTTGATTGGATGACTGCGAGTGAAGAAGACCCAGACAAGCGAAAGGAAGGATACGAAAAGATCAGTCAGAACGCTGAAGACGCCATCCAGAGTCTCCAAATAGTCTCTCAAGACTTCTTCATCGCGGGAACTTGCTCGTTCTACTCTGAAAGATACTCCTCTCAGGCAAGGGAGGCTGGGGTCAACCCGGAAGAAAAGCGTATCTTGTTGGAGAAAGCAGCAGAAATCGGGCGCAAAGGACTGGAACATGCAATCCGTTCGGGTTCACCCGACGCACTCGGTTCCACCCTCCATGTCTTAAGTAAAGCACTGCACTTCTATTCCAATTTCCAAACCGCGAGAGACGAGAAGACAAAGACGCTGGAAGAAGCCCTTACTCATAGAAGAGCATACAATGACATTCTGGAGAGGGCTTTCCCATATAACGACTGGGTTCTCGGACTCGGCAAAAACTATGAAGGACAGATAAGAGTAGAGTTGGCACGGGCGGAAACGGACAGAGTCGAAAAAGCATCTCTTCTCCAAGGCGCCACCTCTGACATAGAGGACGGCTTGTCACATAGCAGAAAATGGATTCTCTCGTACCCAGTGCCATCCCTCATAGCCACAGTTGCTGGATTCGAGGACGCGCTTGGAGAAATACTGAACGAACTCTACATACTGACTGAAGACAAAGAAAGCTTGAGAAAAGCAATTCAGGTTTACGAAGATGCTTCCAAAAAGTTCGGCAGAATCAACCTGCCGAGTCGTGTCGCCGAGTGCTACTGGAAGATGGCAAAAAACCTAGACTTGCAAGGCAATCATCAGAAGGCTGCAGAGACCTTTGAAAACGCGTTCATGGAGTACAAGGCGACTGCTCAGAAGATCACACACTTCGCCGATTTCTACTTAGACTACGCCTCCTACATGAAGGCATGGAGCGAAATTGAGAGAGCCAAATCCGCCCACAAAAGTGAAGAATACTTGACCGCGATGAAACACTACGAAAACGCTGCAAACCTTCTAAAACCATCCAAACTCTGGGGCTACCTGTCTTCAAACTTCCTCGCTTGGTCACTTCTGGAGCAA
>Ga0315310_10001611_pt1 | contig 14314 bp, 15 predicted proteins | sample TDP5_MG_FD_203630 | JGI IMG/M metagenome (GOLD analysis project Ga0315310, IMG submission 203630) | Freshwater sediment microbial communities from Lake Towuti, South Sulawesi, Indonesia - TDP5 | ecosystem: Environmental > Aquatic > Freshwater > Lake > Sediment | place: Indonesia: South Sulawesi... | reverse complement strand
GAGCGCGGACGCGGGTTGCGTGCGATTTCAGTTGGGCAGGGTTGGTGGAGAGGACGGCTTCACTACTGTACCAGGTCGCTGAGAGTGGAGAGTAAGGGCTGAATGACCTCTGTCAACTTGCTGGCCATTAGCTTGGACGCCACCTTAACTCGCAAGCCGGAAGGGATGCTGTCGGACGAGCAGCAGCGCCAACTTAAGTATGCGACGATTCTGCAAAGTTATCATCTAATAGTCCGGACGCTTGGTTCCGTTGACGCTGCATCTGTGCAAATGGCTGAGAACCTTTGGGCCTATCCTGCGCCCTCGCGGAACAGGCTTGTTTTCATCTCTGTGGCTGTCAAAATAGGAGGTAGGCTTTGCCAGCAGCGTCAGGTTGACGTGATTTCCACTCAAGATCCTTTTGCCGCTGGTCTAGTGGGTTACGTTCTTAAGCGGCAGTTCGGCATCCCGCTCAGTCTGCAATTCGCTGGCGATATGGTGGACAATCCCTACTGGCTCCGTGAGCGACGGATCTATCCCCTGATGAATGTCGTGGCGCGTTGGCTGATCCGCCGGGCCGACACCTTTCGCGTAGTGAGCGTCAAGGAGAAGCAAAAGCTGATGGACATGGGTGTGTCCGAGGAGCGCATTTGGAATCTAGGCTGGATCACCGGTTTTAATCGCTTCCTCGACGTGGATGGGTCGGCAATTCGAGAGCGCTACCTGAGCGCTTCCAGGCTGGTGTTGTTTGCCGGGCGGCTGGTGTCGCAGAAAGACCTGCCCAACCTGATTCGTGCCATACCTTTGGTGTTGCGCCAACATCCTGATACGCTCTTTTTGCTGGTTGGATCAGGCAGCGAGGAGGTCATAGCGCGGCAGTTGGCCGAGGAATTGGGCGTGACCAAGGCGGTGACGTTTATCAGTGCGGTGCCCTATGCACAGATGCCTGCCTATTTTGCAGCCTGCGACCTGTTTGTTTTGCCGTCGGTTTACGAGGGCAACGCCCGCGTGCTGGCCGAGGCGGCAGCAGCGGCAAAGCCAGTGGTAGCCACCGATGTCAGTGGGACGCAAGATACGGTAATTGACGGGGAGACCGGCTATATTGTGCCTGTTGGCCGGCCGGAGGCTCTGGCCCAGGGGATGATCCGCCTGCTGGACGACCCGGCGTGGGCAGTGGAGATGGGTCGCCGGGCGCGAGAACACATCCTGGCGCTGTACGACGAGCAACACCTGCTGGCTGGCTTTGCCGAACTGTGGGAAACGACGGCAAAGCTGCGAAAGCGGTGACAGAGGGTTGCTGTGTCTTACTTGCGCGTGTTAATGATCACCCAGAAGGTGAACCTGGACGACGACATCTTGGGCTTCACCCACACTTGGGTCAACAAACTCGCCGAGCGGGTGGCGTGGCTTCACGTGTTGGCTCTCTCAGTAGGGCGACATGAATTGCATGACAACGTAACGCTGTACTCCATGGGCAAGGAGAGGGGAGCCGGTCGCCTGCAGCGATTCGTCAATTTCAACCGGGTGGTAGTCCCACTGGTGTTATGCCACCAGATAGATGTGGTGTTCATCCACATGGTGCCCCTCTACGCCATCCTGGCTGCGCCGTGGACGAAATTGCGCTGTATGCCGATGGTGCTATGGTTCACCCATAAAAACGTGAACTGGAAGTTACGGCTAGCGCATCAGTTGGTGGATCGAGTAGTCACTGCCTCGCCGGAGAGCTTCCGTCTGCCCAGCGACAAGGTGGTGGTGACGGGCCATGGCATAGATACTGAGGTCTTTAAGCCAGCGGAAGGCCCTCGTCCGAGACGACCGTTCACGGTGCTCAGCGTGGGGCGCATTTCGCCCATCAAGGATTATGAGACCCTGATCGAGGCGGCGGATATTCTGGTGAACCAGCGGGGGCTGCGAGATTTGTGTTTTATGGTGGTGGGGGATGTGGGAACACCGAGACAGGTCGCATACCGCGAACAGTTGTTGACCGAGGTGCAGCGACGGAGGCTAAGTAATAGCTTTGAATTTGTGGGTGTAGTGCCACACACAAGAGTGGTGACGTGCTATCAGCAGGCGGATCTGTTTGTTAACCTGTGCCCCACTGGCGGTCTTGACAAAGCCGTGCTGGAGGCAATGGCCTGCGGTGTGGTGCCCCTCGCCAGCAACGCTGCCTTCGAGCCGTTGTTGGGAACGCTGGCTGCACGGCTGATGTTCGCTGCGGGTAATGTGCCGGATCTGGCAGGTAAAATAGAACGACTTGTGCAACTCTCCGAAATGGAGAGAGGAGTATGGGGAAAAGAGTTGCGATCCATCGTCGTCCAGCAACATTCGGTGCATGGGTTAATGGATCGGTTGGTAGAGGCGTGGAGCCAAGGTGGGGAATGAATACATCCACGAATAGCATGGCTGTTGAATAGAGTGAAGGGATCCTGCATTCTGGATATCAGACATGTGCGGAAACAGGATGTCTTGCTGCATGGTTTCAGGCAGAGAAACCCCCAGGTTACTGTGGTGGGTGTGGACCTGGACGCGGAAACAGTGTTGGCAACACGGGACCAACACACAGTCGTAGGCGATGCTTTGAGATTACCTTTTCGAGATAACACTTTCGACGCTATCGTGGCTGGAGAATTGTTGGAGCACGTGTAGGAGGGTTTTGTCTTGCTGCGCGAATTGGCGCGAGTCTCGCGTCCAGGTGGTGCGGTCTATGTGACAACACCAAACCCTTTCTCGTTGAACAATTGGCTCCGACACTGGCTGTTGGCTCCTTGCCCATACGACAGGGCTTTCTTTCGGGGCTTCCTGGGCGATGTGGACCACAAGATGTTTTGGAATCCACCTTCGTTGTTCAATGCTATGGCTGAACTGGGACTGGAAATCATCGAGGCCACGACAATTGGGATCCGTGTTCCCTTCCTAGCTCGTGCCGTGGCAAGGCTTGGCTCATTGCAAATGCCCTGGTACCCTTTCAACCGTCTGGGAGGCTATTTGTGTGTGGTGAGCCGCAAGAAATAAGTGGATCTACTGAAGTCCAATGAACTCATCTGAACTGACGTTCTTCGACCTTGGCCAAATTCACATAATGATTTCCGACGATGTTGTCTCTCAGCCGAACGAAGCCCTGCGTAATCTCTTCAGTACAGAAAACAGTGAGCGCAGATTTGCGCCGCAGCATCACGGAGCGATACGGTTAGGAGTGGCTGGCGGACCGGTTAGTCACACCTTCTAAACTGTAGGAGGTAGTAATGGTATCCTTTCGTCAATTATGGCGAGAAGCATGGCAGGGGAAAACCATTGCGCGCATCTTGACAAATCATGTGCTAGAGGAATGGCGTGGTGAGGTGCACGGTTTAGTGTTAGACTTGGCCTGTGGTAATATGCCTAGTTACCGACGTATCATGAGGTTGACGGAAAACCCGCATGTGCGAATCGTGGGTGTGGATTACGATCTGGCCTTGCGTCCAACAGTCGTAGCAAACCTGAAGTTGGCACTGCCATTCAAAGACAGTATAGCCGATGTTGTTATCATCTCCGGTTTTCTACATATACTTCCAGACCCCAATGCTTTGTTGGCTGAAGTGCAAAGAGTGTTCAAACGTGATGGTTTGCTCATATTGACTGCTCCGCTTATCTTCCCACGCAACCCCGAGCCTACTGATTACTGGCGTTTCACTGAAGAGGCGGTGCAATTATTATTAGAGCGGGCGAGTTTTGTTGATATTTCCATTGTCCCTGTTGGCGGGCGATGGACAGCAGTTGCTTATCTATTATACCCCTTTCTGGTCCCTCGGAAACTCATGTCGCCATTTGTTTACTGGCTCTGTTTGAAACTGGACGCCTGGACGAAGCGCTTTAGGCTTTCTGAATGCCCAATTGGATATGTTGTGAAAGCAAGAGCACCAGCATGAGTGTGCGAAACTGGGCAAGGAATGCTATTTACAGGCTGATTTATAGTCTTGCAGGTCCGGGGCAGGGCGTGCGTGTCATTTTGCTTTACCACTCCGTTGGCAGCGATGCGCCACATAGCATTCCTGTCTCGGCGTTTAAACAACAGATAAGGCTTCTTGCTGAAAGTTTCAAGGTAGTGCGGTTATGTGACCTACCAGAGGCGATGGCCTCAGAGTCATCGAACGCTAACATTACTTGCGTTACCTTTGACGATGGTCGCCGTGACAATTACGATTGTGCTCTGCCTGTGTTGGAATATTTTGGCATCAAGGCGACCTTTTTCATCACCACTGGTTTTCTGGACAAAGCTTTCCCCACTTTTGCTGGCGAGTATCCGATGATGACGTGTGCGCAGGTGCGGGAACTGGCAGCACTGGGGCATGAAATCGGCGCTCATACGACAAGCCATCCGAAACTCACGAAGGTGCCGTTAGAAACTGCCCGTGCAGAAGTTGAGAGCTCAAAGCGCTTCTTGGAAGACCTTCTAGGAGGCGAGGTCGTCTCGTTTGCTTACCCCAAGGGCGATTATAATGAAGCGGTTAGGGCCCTAGTCAGGTTGCTGGGCTTTCGGATGGCGGTGACCATTCATGAGGGTTTAGTGAGCGAGAGCCCCGACTGGCTGATGCTGCCAAGGGTGTGGATTAGCAACACATTGGATATGGGTGCGTTTAGGGCAAAAACTTCGCCATCTGTTGATTGGTATGCCCGATTGAGGGGAGAACATTGATGGAACTGTCTCAAGGGCAGGCGTTTGAAGACCGTCGGTGGATCGAAGTGTGAGATGGATCTTAAGGTTGTCTACATCACAAACTCCCGCCTTCCCACGGAGAAGGCGCACGGCGTGCAGATCATGAAGATGTGCGAGGCCTTTGCATCGAACAACGCAGAGGTGGAATTGGTCGTGCCCCTTCGCATGCAGACGGCGCAGATGCGACGGGTGCAAGATCTGTGGGCCTATTATGGCATCCGCGAGCGTTTCAAGCTGACTCGTTTGCCTTCTCTGGACTTGATCTTTCTCGACTGGTGTTTTCCAGGTGAGCTTTCTTACCTGCCGTTCTACGTGCAAGCTCTCACCTTCAACGTGGGCGCGGTGCTCTACAGCCTGTTGCGTCGAACGGATGTGCTCTACTCGCGAGATTGGATGTTCTTCCTGCTTTGGCTGCCCTGGTGCTGGTTGCATAAGCGCACGTTAGTGCTGGAAGAACACACCTTTCCACACCGTGGCGGGTGGGGAGCCAGGCTGCATCTGGCAGTCAGCCGTCGGGTGGACAGGCTGGTGGTGATTACCCACCGACTGAAAGAGCGATACGTTGCGGCCGGCATCCCTGCTGAGCGTGTGTTGGTCGCGCCCGATGGGGTAGACTTGGTGCGGTTTGAGAACCTGCCAGACAGAGATGAGGCGCGTCGGCAGGTGGGGTTGCCTCTGAGGAAGACAGTTGTGGGCTATGTCGGACGTTTTCATACTTTGGAGATGCCAAAAGGACTGAACACGCTTATCGAGGCAGCCGCGCTACTGAGAGGACAGGATACCGAGATCGTGCTGTGTTTCGTGGGTGGCCCAAGGGAGAGCTTTCCTGCTCTTCAAGCGTTGGCACACTGGCACGGGCTGTCATCAGACTCACTCATTCTGACGGATCGGGTGCCACTGCTTAAGGTACCACTCTACATGCGTGCGTTCGACGTATGTGCCATGCCTTTCCCGTGGACAGAACACTATGCGTACTATATGTCGCCGCTCAAGATGTTCGAGTACATGGCCAGCGGAACCCCTGTTGTGGCGACGGACCTGCCCTCGGCACGGGAGGTGCTGCGCGATGGAGAGAACGCGGTGCTGGTAGAGCCTGATAGCCCTGAGGCGCTGGCGAAGGGAATACGACTTGTGCTGGAGATGTCAGACCGAGGACAAGAACTCGCTGCGCAAGCCTACCATGACGTAACGGCGTTGAACTGGGAGAAGCGGGCAACAAACATCTTGGCTTTTGTGGGCGTGAATTGAAGGGAGCGGATGTGTCTCTGTGGCGGCGAATCCTGCAAGGGCTGACAGCCTTTTCGGCGGACACGCTGGTCAGCAATCTGGCCGCCGTGTTGAGCGCGGCTTTGGTCTTTCGCTACCTGGACGTATCCGCTTATGGTCAACTGACGTTGGCCCTCTCTTTCTATGCCACTGCTACGGTTTTTCTCAATTTCGGCCTGGGGGACGTGTTCACTGCCGAGATCGCGCGGGCGCGGGGGACGGGAAATCTAGGCTGGGTCAGGTTCCTGCTAACCGGGTATCTATGGCTCAACGTCATCATGGGTTGTGTTGTACTGATTGTTTTCCTCGCCGTCGGCCATCAGTGGCGCGATCCGTTATGGACCGTAATGGGGTTCTATCTCCTGACCACTGCTTTGAACGGGGTGGCCAGCGTGCTGTTTCACGGTTACACAAGTTACCGGCGCCTGGCGGCCCAGTCTGTCGCCCGGAGTGTCTCCCATTTGCTGTTGCTGGTTACCCTGCCCCTCTGGTGGCGAGGGGCGACCCTGTTAGGAGTAGCGTGGACTTATCCCTTGATGGACGTCATTGCCTTGTTGGTATCCCCCTGGCTGGCCCAGAGGGCACTGCGCGGCCTGCGAGGCGTTCGGGCTGATGGATATTCGCTGGCTTCGTTAGTCGTGCTCTTGCGTCAGCAAGGTATCTACGCCACGTTGAGCATCCCGGTCAAAAAAGTTGCCGATCAATTACCTGTCTGGTTTCTAAAGGCTCTGACCGGTGACCTGGGGGTGGGGATCTATGGTGCGGCGCAGAAGGGGTTCTCGTTAATCTATGCTTTCTTTAGTGCCCTGGAGACCACTATTTTCCCCCTGGTGTCTGAGCAAATAGAAGTGGACAAGGAGCGGCTGCAAATCGCGTTGCGGCAGATGCAAAAGTATACGTTTTGGTTGGGGCTCGTCGTGGCGGTGGTGGGTGGCTTGACGGCTAACTGGCTGATACTGATTGTTGCAGGAGGGGAGTACTTGGCCGCGATGCTAGTGTTTCGCCTGATGCTTTGGCTTCTGGTCGTATATGCTTTCCTGCAGTCTCAGCGGCCGCTGTTCTACGCTCTGGGGCAGCAGAGGTGGCTGTTTGTCATGTATGTGATTAGTACGGCTGCGTACGCACTGCTGTTGTGGGCCGGGATCACAGCACTGGGCGTGATTGGAACGGTGTGGGCAGCACTGATCAACAGTACAGCCTTTGCTTTCGTCAGAATGTTCGTACTTTGGCGATTGGACCCGCAAATGGTGGTTGATCCACGAAGTATCTTCAGAGTTGAAGGGTTTGACCGCCGATTGTGGCAGGTGGCACGGGAGTGGGTGGGCAAGCATGGTGCATGCAAGTCGTGAATTCAATACCACCACTCGGCGCACGACGCGCCATCTGCTGGTTGGCATATTTGTCCTAGCCGTGGTTTGTCGTGCAGTTGCATTCTTCGTCGTGCTCTTTCCTGAACAGAGGCACATTGGTGACGATACGGTGCACTACGAGTGCATTGCCCGTAACCTTGTAGCTGGCCGAGACTACTCCTCCTACGAAAACGGAGCGGTTCCAACGGTTGATCGCGCTCCAGGCTACCCTTTTTTCCTGGCAGCTATTTACCTCGTTTTCGGCACGTCACCGTTCGCGGTCAGCGCGGTTCAAATACTGATAGGTGGATTGACCTGCGTTGTCGTCTACCACATCGGCAGACAAGTTGCTGGTTCTACTGTTGGCCTGATCGCATCCATCGTGACAGCGTTGTATCCTTCCTTGACGCTAGATGCCGGTGTCATTCTGACCGAGCCTCTTTTTACTTTCCTGGTGACCTTGGTCGTTTGGAGCCTAGGCCATGCTTTTGAGCGTCGCTCGACGCTGTGGTACGGTATAACAGGTTGTCTCACCGGACTGGCTGCTCTGACACGACCGACAGCACTGTGGATACCACCGTTTATGCTGTTTGGAATGTTGTTCTTACATCGCTCTTGCCGGAGAGAAACTATCACGCATTTCGTTGCCTTGGCTCTTTCGTTCCTGGCGATTCTGGCTCCGTGGGGCATCCGCAACTACGTCCAGTTCGGCTCTCCGCTGCTCTCGGGAGCTTATGGAGGGCTGGCTTTCTGGGAAGGCACCATCGCGCCCAACGAGGAACTGATGCCCGACAGAGATGCTCTTCGGGCCAGCGTAGGGGGTATAGAAGGCATCACTGGCCTGGCAGTTCTGGAAGTCAACCGCAGATTGTATCAGGCTGGCTGGGACAACATTAAGCGGTCCCCCGGACACTACGTGAGGCTGTGGTTCCAAAGGCTTTGGGAGATGTACAAGCGTCCTCACTACATCGGGATTTTCGGCGGCACATTTGGTGGTCAGGGGCTGGGGCAAAGGCTGAGAGAGTTTGTTTCGCCTCCTTTTGAAGCCCGGAATATTGAGATGCTTGGAGATTTCATGAAACGGCCGGAACTGTGGTATAAAATTATCGTGGAATTGTTGCATTTTCTGCTACTGGGATTCGGAAGCGCCGGGGTGGTGATCTCGCGGCAGGCATGGCGCAAGGCGCTGCCCACGGCGGTGGTCATATTGGCTCTTACAGTTGTCCCCGTTTGTACGTATGCGATTAGTCGCTATGCATTGCCACTGATGCCACTGTTTGCTGTATTCGCTGCTGTGGCTGTTCAGCGTGTCCTGTGCGGTCACAGCATCGCTGACGTTACAGTGGCGAAAGAGGGGGAAACAGAGTGAGAGTATGTTACTTGACTTCTGCCCTCTCTCACCATGACGGCTGGGGCCGATACTCACTAAAAGTTGTCGAGAGCGTATTGCAACGAAGCATCGAGCCGGTGGTCCTGACTCCTGTGAGCGCGAGTGAAGGTGAGATCTCCGGGATAGAACTTCACCCTATCTTGATCCCTCTGTTCTCCGGAAGGAGCCTGGCTTCGCTCCGCATGTTCGGAGTCTGGTCGCAGGTACGACGATACGCCGCGAGCTGTGATCTGATCCACTGCCTGGTCGAGCCGTATGCACCTCTTGCTGCTCTCGGTTCGTGGAGGAGACCATATATAATTTCTGGAGTAGGCACATATATGGTTCTACCTCTGGAGCACCCTCTTAAGAGTATTGGGTTTAGATTCGTCTACAGAAACGCTGCCAGAATCGTGTGTATCAGCGAGTTCACGCGACACCGGATCTTGGAACACCTCCATCTCGACAACACTGTGGTCATACCTTTGGGCGTGGATAGCGATTTCTTTCAAAGTACTCCCACATGCGTCCACGAGAGAAAAGATTTCCCTCTTGTGCTCAGCGTGGGCGCGCTTAAGCCTCGGAAGGGGTACGACGTTTCGATCCGTGCCATCGCCAAAGCCCGTAAAGCCATTCCCAATCTGCGTTACGTCGTCATTGGCGATCAAGGTGCCTTTGGATACGTGAGCCACTTGCGGATGTTGATTACAGAGCTTGGCTTAGACGGCGCGGTACGCCTCCTGGGACAGGTCTCAGAAGCTGAGTTGAGGGATTGGTACCAACGTTGCGACTTGTTCCTGCTTACGCCAGTGCAGGTAGGAGGAGCGTTCGAAGGGTTCGGGTTAGTGTACTTGGAAGCGGGAGCCTGTGGCAAGCCAGCGGTAGGATCTCGCTCGGGCGGGGTGCCAGACGCGGTGATAGATGGGCAAACCGGTCTGCTGGTGCCAGAAGGGGATGTGGAAGCGGCAGCGAATGCTATCGTGCAGGTGCTTTCTGACCCTGACCTGTCTAGGAGGCTAGGGCAGGCTGGTCGGGAGCGAGCCAGAGGGCTCTCGTGGGAGGTTTACGCTCAACGACTGGAGAGGGTGTACCAGGGTGCACTGGAACGGAGGAGTAGACGAAGGTGAGGCTGAAGTCGCTCTTGAAAAAGTGCCTCCCGCCCGGATGCGTGGATTGTCTGGTGAAAACCCGCCAGAGATTGGTTTCGCTACTCAGTTATCCCCACTCCGCATCGCTGGCCCTTGACTACGACGAGTATTGGGAAACAAAAAGAGGTTCTCGTATGGGAATTCTCTTACGATATCGGGAAGATCGGGCGCGGGCGATTGCAGGTGTAGTGGAAGAGGGCGCCAGCGTGCTTGACGTAGCCTGCGGCGACGGGGCGATCCTCCAATATCTCATTGAGCACAAAGCGGTGGATGCCCACGGCGTGGACATCTCCGAGCGGGCAGTTGCCCACTGTCGCGCACAAGGGTTGGACGTGCGGCTGGCGGATGTGGCGCAACCAGAAGCTCTGAACGTGCTGGCGGTATATGATTACATCATCTTGTCAGAGATTATCGAGCATATCCCCATCCCTGAAGATTTGTTGGATGGCCTGCGCAGTCATGTTCGCCGGGCGTTTATCGTCTCGGTGCCCAACACCGGCTACATCTGGCATCGCCTACGATTGCTTCTAGGGCGGTTCCCACTCCAGTGGCTTGCTCATCCTGGCGAGCATCTTCGCTTCTGGACTCACGTTGACTTCCTGTGGTGGGCAGACTGGCTGGGCTATCGTGTGCGGGCTGCGCTCCCCTATCAAGGCACGCCAGGCCTAAAGCGCCTGTGGCCCAACCTGTTCGCCAGTGGGATAGTATATGTCCTGGAGGCTGGAACCAAATGAAACTCGTACTCTTCACCATGGGCCAGAATTCTAGATCCGCACACCGCGCTGTACTGTTGATTATCTTCGCGGCTGCACTTCTGTACGCTGCCGGTCTCAGCCCCTACTTGCAAGGCGGTGGGGACGACATCTATTACCTGACTGTAGCCAAGTCTCTGCTCGAGGGCAAAGGATTTGCCAGTGGCCATCTCGTCGGCAATCCCCCCGATACCTATCATACGCCTTTCTTCCCGGTGCTCCTGGCTGGATTGTATCGCTTCTTCCCAAATGACTATGTTCTCTTGAAGCTCGCATCGCTGGTGCCAATGCTGATCGCCATATACCTGGTCTTCAGGTTGGCATTGGAGTACGTGAGTCCGAGACAGGCAACTATCATCAGCCTGTTGTTCGCGCTGAACCCTCTGGTGTTTCGGTCCACCCATGACATTCTGAACGAGCCCCTCTTTATCGTGCTCTCGACAGCGGCGCTTCTGTGCCTGAAACGTTACAACGAGACCCGTTCTTATGACGGCTGGCCTTTTTGGGGGTCTATTCTTTTCGCCAGCGCTTCGTACTACACCAGGTCTATGGGTATCCCCTTGCTCATGACCGCTGTGCTGTACTTTCTGGTGCAGAAGAAGTGGAAGAAGGCCCTCTTGATTGGCAGCGGCATTGCGCTGCTGGTGGCCCCGTGGCTGGTCAGGCAGGCGCTTTTGGGTCCGTCGTCGGAACTACAACTGACTTATGCTCCTTTCTACTTTGCCCAGGATCCTACCGATCCATATTCACCAGCAGTGACACTGACGGGCCTGGCTCTTCGCGTGTTGAGGAAAGGGACTGGCTACCTAGTGCGAGAGCTGCCAGCTCTGATCACTTTTTCTGACTTTTTTGACGGTGTTTCTTTGGCTTATTTTCAGCCAATCTTTCTGCTTATCATGACTTTGGGACTTTTCCTTTCGATGCCAGTGTTGGTCGGATACCTGCGCAGCGTCAGGCAGGGCAGGCTGCTCCTCGCTCTATATGTGCCGTTGTATTTTGCCCCTCTGGTGACTTGCAGCTTCTCCTCGCCCCGGTTTCTCGTTCCCCTCAGCCCTCTTCTCCTGCTGTTCCTCGTGGAGGGAATGATGTCACTTCCGATGCACCGGTGGTCGCGTCTGGCCGTGGTCGTTATCATTGCCATCACGCTCATCTCCGATGGGGCCGAGTTGCGTCGCTCCCACGCCGTGGAGGTCCCCACTCAAGGGGAATGGCAACTGGTGGAGTGGATGAAGGAAAACTCATCGCCGGACACAGTCTTGATGGGCGGTCCGATTGGGATACTCTATCTCCATACTGGGAGGCAGGGCGTTCCCCTGTGGGGAAAGCTGACGCAGCAAGAGATACTGGATCGAATCCAGAGGTACGGGGTCGACTATGTGTCCCTTTACTCTGATGCCGATTATTCCCAGGATGCTGCATCGGCTCAAACGGCTCGCAACCTGACAGAACTGATACAAAATCATGTTGATCGGTTTGTCCTGGTGTGTGAGAACGAGGACGTTGCCCTCTACTCAGTGGAGTTGCCGTGACCTGTCGTCGCATTTATTACATCTTCATAGGTGTTATGTTAGTCATCTATCAGCCGGAAGGGCGGTGATCCATGCGGTGAACAGGGACAGGCTATGTGGGAAAGGATGGCGCAGACAGGATCGTCGACCGAGCCCGGCGCAGCTTTGAGTCCTTGGGGTGGCCGGACGTGGAATTGAAACATGTGAGTTGCAACTTGTGTGGCTCTCGGAATGCAGAGATTCTCCATCCAAGCACTATGCGGAATTTGGAGGGTCCTTCCGACTTCAGTACCCTGCGTTGTACGACTGCAAGCTACGGCCGGCATTTCACGATCGTACGTTGCAAGTCCTGCGGCCTCGTATATGCGAACCCAAGGCGTCCATTGGATGTCCTCCTTCAGGAATACGAAAGCGTGGAGGATCCGCTGTACGTGGCAGAGCGAGACGGTAGAGTGTTAACTTTTTCACGAAATCTCAAGCCATTGGAAGAAATCACGGGGCCAGCGGGGGGGCGTCGTCTGCTAGACGTAGGATGCCATGTCGGCGTCTTTCTAGAAGTGGCCAGCGAGCACGGCTGGGAGCCGTGGGGTGTTGAACCTTCTTGTTGGGCAGTCAGGCTTGCGCAAGAACGGGGACTACGAGTGGAATTGGGCACGCTGACCAAGGTAGCCTTTCCCAGTACGTTTTTTGATGTGGTGACCTTGTGGGATGTGATCGAGCATCTCTCTGACCCTAAAGCTGAACTCGAAGAAATCTATCGTATTTTGAAACCAGGTGGGTTGGTCTGTATTCACACGATAAATATTGAGAGCTGGATGGCACGGCTATTGGGGAGACGGTGGCCATGGTTCCTGGAGATGCACATCTACTACTTCTCACCACGTACCCTGGGGCGAATGTTAGAGGAGATAGGCTTCCAGGTGCATAGCTATATGAACCAGGGGCGTTTTATCAGACTGAGTTACCTCGCTACTCGCGTTGAAGCCTTTTTCCCAAGGGTTGGACGACTTCTTGGTGCACTGGTAGACCGGATGAGTTTAAACTCTGTGCCGGTACCTATCAATCTGGGTGACCTGTTTACCATATTCGCGATCAAGCCCTAATTACCTGGCAGATTACAGGACAGACCATGTATGTATGCATCACATTTCACGCTGAGAGACTGCACTCGGATGGGTTGTGGGGTAGACTAGCCGAGATTGTCAGCTTTTTCAATGCGCAGGCGATTAAGGCAACCTTCTTTTCCATTGCCCCGCTCCACCCGGTTTACCGAGAGCAGCCAGGCTTTTCCGAGAGGAAGTGGATTGAACGGTTAAACTGTCTTAGGCAAAGCGGGCATCTAATTGAGCAGCACACCCATTTCTATGGCGGAAGGGAGAAAAAGGGTGATTTCTCCTACGACAACGTGAAAAAACGTCTGGAAGAGGACAAACATTGGCTGGAGCGACATGGATTTCCAATACAGGGTTTTGTAGGAGGCGCTTGGGTTATAAATGAGGAGGTCTTCCGGCTTTTGATTGAGAATGGCTATAAATACGACTGTACGGCTAGGAACTTTGAACTCAAGTACCTGCGAGGGCGTGGGGATCACCTTCTAACGTCTCAGCCGTTTCAGGTTCTATCGGGAACTAGTAGTCTACTCGAGGTGCCAACCACTGCTTCGGTGAAGAAAATGCTGCTGAGTTCCCTGCCCTTTGTTTCACATAAACCTTGCCTCGTTGCAGGGGAGAATATAAGATTTTGCATCGTATACCTCCATGATTACGATTTGGCTAAGGCTATGGTTGGAAATGCCCTCAAGCTAGGAATTCATTGGTTAAAGGCTAAGGGCGGCAAATTTATTACAACGAGGGAATTGTACCACATTTTGAGTGTCGTCCAGTTAGAAGAGCGCGTTCTTGGGGGGGGTTAGCCAGTGAGCTTGTTCGAATCAGCCCAGCCAATTGTCGGCGAGATAGCCAGGGTACACCTGCTGGAGAGGGTGCTAGAGATAACAGCGAATGAAAAGTTTAGCATCCTGGATGTGGGATGTGGAGATGGCAGCCTATGGAGGCCCTTGTTGGGAAATGACAAGATTGGACTCTGGGGCGTCGATCGCGATAAGGAAAGAGTAGAGGCGGCAGCCGCGGTGTTTGGTAAGGACAGGGTAAAAGAGGGGAACATCTATAACTTATCACGCTTATTTGAAGGGTTGCGCTTTGAAGCAGTCGTCTCTGCTCAGGTGTTCTCATACGTCAGGAACCTAAGAAA
>Ga0315310_10001610_pt1 | contig 14317 bp, 6 predicted proteins | sample TDP5_MG_FD_203630 | JGI IMG/M metagenome (GOLD analysis project Ga0315310, IMG submission 203630) | Freshwater sediment microbial communities from Lake Towuti, South Sulawesi, Indonesia - TDP5 | ecosystem: Environmental > Aquatic > Freshwater > Lake > Sediment | place: Indonesia: South Sulawesi... | reverse complement strand
TAACCGAAGGTGGGTGGAACGACCATCCCCGCTGGACCAAGGCCGTGCGCCCCGGTCAGCGCATCGAGTACACCATTCGTGCCTACGAAAAGGTCCTTGAGGAGTGGGATTGGTGTGAGGGCGTTGCCTTCTGGGCTTTTCGCTATCCCCGTCCAGCCCGCACCTATCAAGACTATTACACCTTTGTGGCCGTTGATTTCACGCCCAAGCCGATTTATTGGGAAGTGCAAAAGTATGCGCGAGGGGAGAGGTAGCCGGATGGGAGGAAAGATTCACACCAGGCACACCCTATTGCTTCTGATGATCGGACTGAGTGTGGTCGGTTTAGGGGTTTGGTACTGGCTGGGGCAGGAGGAGGAGAAGGATCATACCTGGGCTGTCATCCAACAGACCAGAGTGCTGCGGGTGGGGATGGACGCCAGCTATCCACCCTTTGAGGAAATTGATGAGGCTACAGGAGAGTTGCGTGGCTACGACGTAGAACTGGCACGGGAAATCGGACGGCGACTGGACCTGGAGGTGCAATTCGTCAACATCGGCTTCGATGGTCTGTACGACGCCCTTATAGCCAAGAAGGTAGATACCGTCATCTCCGCCTTGCCCTATGACCCCCTCAGGACCCAGGACGTGTTCTACACTGTATCTTATTTCAACGCCGGGCTGGTGTTAGTGGTGGAGGAAGGCGAGAACGAGATCGAGTCAGTGGATGATTTAAATGGCAGGACGTTGGGGGTCGAATGGGGTTCGGAGAGCGATGCTCAGGGGAGAAGCCTGATCAAGCGGCTGGACGGTTTGACTCTGCATCCCTACCCCACTCCTCTGGATACGTTGTGGGGATTGAAGAACGGCGAGGTGGAAGCTGTCCTGGTTGACGCAGTCTCGGCTCATCACTTTATTAAGCACGAGGGGGCGGTCAAAATCGTGGGCGAGCCGGTGACCGACGAGTCCTACGTCATCGCCGTGGGGCCGACCAGTACCGAACTGCTCTCGGCCCTCAACGCGGTCTTGCTGGCCTTGCGAGACGACGGGACCCTCATCCGTCTGCGCGATGAATGGTTCTGATTCAGGAGGTCGTGTCCAACGATACGATTCCCCAATCAGGGGTCACGGCTGCGTCTGTGAGCTTCCGCTGGCCGCTGCCGTCGGCGTTCATGACCCAAATTTCCCATCTGCCCTGACGCGCAGAGAGGAAAACGATGCCATTGGAATCGGGTAGCCAGGCGGGGTTGACATCGTTCTCGGGGTTGTTGGCCGTCAGGTTCTTGCGATCCGATCCATCTATGTTGACTGTACAGATGTCCCAGGTGTCCCCTGCCTTGCAGGCGAAGGCCACTTTGCTCCCATCGGGGGACCAGGCTGGTGCGGTATCATCGGCTGTGGTGGTCAGTCGAGTCTTGTCACTGCCATCAATGTTCATGAGGTATAGTCCACAGGCGGGCCCATCACAGCCCTTAAAGACCAGGCGCTGGCTATCTGGAGACCAACTAGGCTGTATACTGCCGTCGGCCAGCTTATTGGGGCTCCCTCCATGGACGGATATGACGTGTACGCTGTTCCGTGCGGCGTAGGCAATGAGTTTGCCGTCGGGGGACCAATGGGGGTTCCTGGCATCTCCATCGCGGTACACCAACTGCGGATCGGTGCCGTCCACTTTCAGGGTCCACAGTCCGCTGCCCTGAGGCCACCCTTCCCAGGCGTAGAAGACGATGCGCTCACCATCCGGAGAGAAAGAGGGCGAGCTGATGTACGGGGAAGGCAACACTGTCTGGCCGCTGCCACCGGCGTTCATGATTCCTATTTGGTATCTCCTTTGCTCCTCCAGGCCGATGGTGTAGGCTATCCTCCCCATCGTGGCGGCAGTAGGGGGTGGTTTGGGAGAGGGCGGTATGGGAGTACTGGTGAGCGTAGGCGTGCCTGTGGGAGGCACAGAGGCTGCCTCTGTAGGAGTGGGCGTAGACAACGGCTCAACGGCTGCGGAGGGCGTGGGTGTGGCCGCAGGGGACGCAACTTCGGTCGAGGGAGTTGACGTAACCGGGGGTAGCGGAGTGGTTGGTGATGCTGTCGGCAAGGCTATGGCTGGTACGGTGGGCGTCTCTTCCTGAAAGAGTCCGAAGAGGACGACACTAGCCGCGATGCAAGCAGCAGCTACAAGGATCACACTGGCGATTCCCAGGGCAGTGGGCAGCCAACGGCGTTTCCTTCGGGGGTAGCTCAGTGGAGAAATCGGTGTCTTCGCCAGGTCCTCTCTGAAGGCCGGTGGGCTTGTTTTAGAGGGGACCGGAGGCTTGGCGATTGCCTCTGCTACTTCGACCTTCAGCGCCTGATCAATGGCCGCTATCAGATCGGCAGGGGTAGCATAGCGGTCTTCAACTTCCTTTGCCATGCACTTGCGCACGATTTCATCCACAGATGGGGGTATGTCTGGTCGCTTGTCCCTCGCCGAAGGAATAGGAGCTTCAACGTGCTGAATGATCAGTTGTACCGGGGAATCACCTGTGTAAGGCAATTCGCCGGTTAGCATCTGATAGAGGCAAATTCCCAGGGAATACATGTCGGTGCGGGAGTCCAGATCCTTTGTGCCTTCTGCCTGTTCTGGAGATATATAGTAAGGCGTGCCCAACACCCCTGTTGAGGTCAGGCCGGTGTACATCAAGCCGCGGGCGATGCCGAAATCCATGACCTTCACTGTACCCTCGGGGGTGATCATCAGGTTGGCAGGTTTGAGGTCCCGGTGGACGATGCTCTTTCGACTGGTGACCTCCAGACATTCGGCTACCTGGCGGGTAACGACCAGGGCTTCGTCAATCTCCAGAGTCCCTCTGGCGGCAAGGATTTCGGCCAAGGTCCTGCCCTCCACAAATTCTGTGACGATGTAGACCATGCCGTCTTCCTCGCCAAAGTCGTAAAGCCTGACGATGTGAGGGGACTCAAATTCTTTTAACTCGGCCAGGATGCTCGCCTCTCGCTGGAAACGTTCGATGAACTGGCCATCTTTGGTCAGGTGCCGGTGAACGACCTTGATGGCAACTATCCTTGCCTCTTCTTGATCCCGAGCCAGGTAAACGCTGCCGGCTGCACCCTCTCCCACCTCATCATAGATTTTGTATCTACCTTTGATGGTTTTCCCTATCATTTACAGCCCCTTTCCCTCTTCAGGTCTAATTAACGGTGGACTGGGGTTAAAGCACTTATGGCCCAGATGACCCGCCTGTCGGCCTGGAAGCAGGTGTGAGCGGCACGGCCAGGGTCCCTTTGGTGGCCCAGACCTTCAGATTGTCAAAAGTGATGTGAACGTTGGGCTCTGCAAAGCTGATGGCGAAGAGTCCTATGTCACCATGATTGTAGGAATCGTCGGTGGCGGTAGCCAGACGTTGGTCATTCACGTGGAGAGTGATTTGTGACCCGGCACAGGTGACCTTCAGACGGTTGCTGGCCTGACCGCGGTTGATGTAAGGTGACTCCGTCCAATCAATGACAGGCACCCACTCGCTGCCCACGGATTTGTCCAGGAAATAGAACCCGTCTCCGGAGATGCCAAAGCGGTAGAAATGCTCGTCATCTTCGCTGTGGAACAACACGCCGTAGCCGTTGTTGCTGGGACCCTGGTCCTGGGTCGCATCCACCTCCAGCACAAAATCAGTAAAGTCTCGGCCTAATTTGCTCCAGGTAAAGATATCGTTTTCTTTGGCTATGATGTGATATCGGCTGCCCCCGTACTGTCTGACAGTATCTGGTTCAAAGACCTCGCCCCACCCTGTTTCCGAGTCATTAAAGTCATCAGAATAAATGAGGGTCAGCTTGGCAAGAGCCGCAGGTGTGTCCCAGGTGGCAGTTCTTCCCTCCAGCAGGGCCGATCCTCTCAGGAGAGCCACTACACTGACTGCCACCAGGCAAATGATGAGCACAGCGGCGCCGGCCATCCAGCCCCAGGTTGGAACCTTGCCCATGAACCTGGGCACCGGTTGGGCAGAGGGTTGGGGAAGCGCGATCTTGGCCGACGGGGGAACTTCGTAAAAGGTCAGCTCCGTGTCGCCAAGAGAGATGACATCCTCCGCTCTCAAGGGATGATGGGATTCGCGTACCCTGATCCCGTTAACGAAGGTCCCGTTGGCGCTCTCCAGGTCGGTGATGGTATAGCGTTCCTCGGTGAGGGCGATGACGGCGTGGTGACGGGAGACCTTGGGGTCCTCCAGGATGATGTCGTTATCTGGTGCCCGGCCCAGGGTGGCTTTGGTCCTCAATCTGAACTCCTGCCCCTCTCCCGTGCCCGCGGTGATCACCAGACGAGGAAGGCGGGGAATTTGAATGAGGGTGCTGCCCAGGGAGTCGTCAAGGGGAAGCACTCCTTTGATCGTCTCGGGCAAAGTGTCCTGTTTCGACATCTCCTTGGAATCCATTTCCTCTTCTGCTTCTGCCAAGGCGACCGAAACGGATAAAGATACTACCATCCCGCATTGGGCACAACAGTCGTCATCTGGCATTAGATCAGCACCACATTGTAGACATTTCATGGCTTCTCTTTTCCTGCCTTTTTCAGAATTCATCAGCAGGCTGGGCGTCTGGCCAGCAAGGCGAGATCGCCCAGCCTATCTATTAACTCTCGCCTAGGATTCCTGCTCTGTCAGTTGTGGGCCAGTACTATGGTGCCCACCAGGAGATGCGTTCCTCGGGCCAGTCTGGCCCCATAGGCCCCGGCAAGTCGAAGAGCTTCCGTTGGTTGCTGCCGTCAGCGTTCATGGCCCATATAGCCCATTGGCCGTCCCGGGTTGACAGGAAGGCAATGTGCTTCCCATCGGGAGACCAGGTGGGTAGGCCGTCAATGGCCGGGTTGTTCGTCAGGCGGGTGATGCCCCCGCCAACGTTGTTGGCCTTGTAGATCTCCCAGTTGCCGTCCCGCTGGTCGCCCATGAAGACAATTTCGTTGCCATAGCCGTCCACGGCCAGGTCATTGCCGGCGGTCGTGAGCTGCATCACACCCGTTCCATCCTCCCAGCCGGCCCACAGGCCGCAATTGCTGGCTTTGTCAACCCAGGTCTCACAGCTGTTCCAGGCAATGCGGCCGTCGGGCAGCCAAGTTGGGTATCGGCCAAGCACTGGCTGGCCGAAAATCTTGAATGCCGTCGCGGCGATCGGACGCGAGGCGTCATCCTGAATGTAGATATTCCAGTCGGGCTCATCATGCCCTGCGTGGATGAATCCTGCCTGTTGAGAGGAGTGGACGACCTTCATCCCATCAGGCGACCAACTGGGCTGCGCGTCCTCCGCGAAATTAGTAATGGTGTGTCGGTTACTCCCATCGGCGTTCATCACGACGAGGCTGGTCCAACCAGCGCCGTCGCCATTGGCCACAATGATCCCATCGCCGCGAAACTCAGGTTGGCGTGTCTGTTCGTAAAGAAGCCGTTGGTCGCCGCCGTCAATGTTGGCGATGTAAAGGTCATAGGTGCGCGGTGTGTGTCGTTCGTTATAGACGGTGAATAGGATCTTGCCTCTGAGTCCTGATGTGGGGGGAGGCGCTGGCGTAGGCGTGTCCTCTGTCGCTGCCACTGCTGACGTCGGTGTAGCTGACGGCGTAGGCGTAGCTGGCAGAGGCGTGGGCGTGACGACAATGATCACGGGCGTTGGTGTGGGCGCCGGCGTGGGAGTGTCTGTTAGTATGGGCGTGTAGGTCGGATAGGGTGTGTAGGTCGGATACGGCGTGTCCGTCGGCGCCGGTGTGGGCGTATCGGTGGGCACAGGCGTGTCCGTGGGTACTAAGGTAGGTGAAGGCATCAGCGTAGCCATGGCCTGGGCAGGCGTGGGTGTAGCGCGAAGAGATGGTATGATAACAAAGAGGCCTCCTAGGGCTACCAGTGCAACAAGGAGAAGGAGCCCCCCACCGATCAGAATCGGCACTATGGGAAGGGGACGCTTTTCAGCGACGGGGGCAGTCACTGTAGGAACGGCAGCCCTGGCTTCCTGAGGCCTGACGACTGGTCGAGCCGCTGCCTCCGCTGGGACGATGGGGACCGCCGGGGCGGCGAGAGCCTGCTGTAAAGCCCTGGCCATCTCGCCGGCCGTCTGATAGCGGTCGTCCTTTTCCTTGGCCAAGGCCTTGAGGATCACTCGCTCGACAGATTCCGGCAACTGAGGGTACACCTGACGGGGCAAAGGCAGCGGGTCGTTGATGTGCTTCATGATGATAGCATAGGGGGTGTCGGCATCATAAGGGACACGGCCTGTGACCATCTCGTAGAGGATGACGCCGAGGGAGTAAATATCGCTTCTCTCATCCCCGCCCTCCCCCTTACCTTGCTCGGGCGACATGTAGGCCGGCGTTCCTGAGACAGCCCCGGTCACGGTGTAACGCGTGGCTCCCACGATCTTGGCGATGCCAAAGTCGGTCAGGATGGGTTGTCCCTCGCCGGTGAACATGATGTTGGCCGGCTTAAGGTCGCGGTGAACCATGCCTCGACGATGGGCATAGTCCACAGCATTGCTGATGGCTGTCAGAATGCGGGTGGCTTCCTTGGGGTCGAAAGGCTGCCCTATGCGGCTGCGTTCACTCAGCTCAGCCTTGAGGGTGGGGCCATCAATGAATTCCATGACCATATAAAACAAATCGCCCTCATGATCAAAGTCTATGACCTGCACGATATTGGGATGCCGCAGTTTCGCCACTGCTTTGGCTTCTCGCTCGAAGCGCCCGATGAAACCTTCTTCTTCGGCCAGGAAAGAGTGCAAGACCTTCACGGCCACGTAGCGGTCCAGGCCAGGCTGGTACGCTTTGTAGACGTCAGCCATCCCGCCGCGTCCCAGGCGTTCTATGATGCGATATTTACCGATCGTTTTGCCAACTAAGTCTGCCATCTATTCCTCCAGGTTTCAGGGGTCTGTCCTCGTTCAGAGAATAAGTCTGGTGGGCCGTATATAGCTGCCAGGCCTCCGGCTTCGCCGGAGGTTCGTAACGGCTGGCCCGGGAAAAACGTGGGCTGGCTGTCGCCCGTGTCCCGCCTATGTGTTTCAGGGAGCCCAGGATATGCGCTCGGTGGTCCAATCGTATTCTTCGCCGCTGCCATAGCCCCCGTTGAGGTCGAAGAGCTTGTGCCGGCCGCTGCCATCGGCGTTCATGGCCCAGATAGCCCACTTGCCTCCCTCATCGGAGACGAAAGCGATGAATTGCCCATTGGGCGAAAAGGTGGGCAGGCCATCGTTGACACCGTTATTGGTCAGACGCTTCAGGTCGCTGCCATCGGTGTTGATCGAGTAGATTTCCCAGTTGCCATCACGGATGGACATGAAGGCCACCTTGCTGCCGTGAGCGGCCGGGGCCATGTCGCTGCTGTCAGTGGTCAACTGTGTGGGGATAGCGCTGCCATCAGAGGGAACGATGTAGAGGCCACAGTTAGCACCAACAGCCCAGTAGTCACAACCTTTGTAGACGATGCGACCATCGGGCAGCCAACGTGGATCTCGGCCAAAGGTGTCACCGCCCGCACTGCGCAGGACGTACCCTTCCGTCCGCTTGGAGACATCGTCCAGGATATAAATGCGCGACCTCCTGTCACCGTGCCTGGTGGAGTCAAAGACGATACGGTAACCATCGGGCGACCAACTAGGCCGTGAGTCCTCCAGGTTTGGAGTCACCTCTATCAGGTTGCTGCCGTTCGCATTAGCCACGTGCAGATTCATGTGATAGTGGGCTTCGCCATTGACCGCTATCCTCGATCCATCGGGGCTGAAAGCCGGCTGACGCATCTCCCCGATGATTATAGTCCGGCCGCTGCCGTCCACGTTGGCCACCCAGACATCGTATTTGGCCCCATTCCAAAGGGTGAAAGCGATTTTGCCTGTCAAGGCCGCCGTGGGCGTGGGGGTCGGTGTGGGTGACGCCGCAGGGGTCGGCGTGGCCGGCAGAGGGGTGGCTGTAACGAAGATAACGACAGGCGTAGGGGTCGGCTCTGGCGTGGAGGTGGCCATAGCTACCTGACACTCTGAGAGGCCTTTCTGCGCCTCCTCAAGATCGGGGTTGAGGCTCAGGGCCTGCTGGAACATGGGCACCGCTTGGTCACATTGGTCGAGCCGGACGTAGACCCAGCCCATCGCGGCATAGGCACCATCAAGCTTTGGATTTAACTCGATGGCCTTTCGTAAATTGGTGAGAGCGTGCTCATACTGTCCCAGCTCATAGTAGCAGGTTCCCAGGTCGGCGTAACTCCAGGCATTGGGCCGCAGCTCGATGGCTCTCTGGTAGGCTATGATGGCTTCTATGCAGGCTTCAGACCGGCGGCGTATTGAAGCCAACTCGTGTTGCCTGAGCCACAGGTTGGGCTCCAACTGGGCTGCTTTTTCGAGCTCAGACAAGGCCTCGGGCAATTGCTCCTTGAAGAAGTACACCCAGCCCAGACTACGGTGGGCCTCGGCGCTCTGCTCATCCAGTTGCACGGCCATCTGGGCCTCAGAAGCAGCCTCGTCCAGCCTGTCCAGGTCCAGGTAGATGTCGGCCAGGAAGGCCCGCGCATCGGCGTGGTTGGGATCGAGTTCCACCGCTTTACGGGCTGCTTCCAGGGCCTGGTTGAATTGTCCGTTCCAGTCGTAGGAGCGGGCCAACTGGGCGAAGGCTTCAACGCTGGTGGGATCGAGCTCGCTGGCTACCTGGGCCTTGGCCACCGCCTTGTCGGACTGATAGTCCAGGTAGAGGGCCCGGGCCCAGCGAGCGTAGGCTAGGGCGTTGGTAGGGTCGGCCTGGGTTGCCTGCTCGTAGGCTCCTATGGCCTCCTCGAACTTGCTCTCTAGGACTAGCTCGTCACCCTGGGCGATGAACTGGCTCGGGTCCACGGTGGGAGGTGCCTCCGGTGTGGGCGTCACCTCCACTACGGAAGGGCTGGGAGTGACGACTGTTGCCGCCCCACCCGGAGCCCACACTTTGAGGTTATCAAAGCTGATGTGAACGCCGCCCTGGCTCAATGTCCCGGCAAAGAGGCCGATGTCGCCGTGACTGTAGGAGACATCGCTAAAGTCGGTGAGATGACGGTCGTTGACGTAGAGGCTGATTTGTGAGCCCTGGCAGATCACCTTGAGGCGGTTTGTAGCCTGTCCCTTGTGAATGAAAGGTGAGGCGGTCCAGTCTATGAGGGTCACCCATTGGTTCTCTAAGCGTTTGCTCAAGAAGTAAAAGCCGTCGCCGGAAATGTCGAAGCGGTAGAAGTGTCGGTCGTCTTGAAAGCGAAAGAGAAGGCCATAGCCGTTATCGTTGGGGCCGCTTACCTGAGTGGTCTCAACTTCAACCATGAAATCTGCGAGATCCTGCCCGGCGGTGCTCCAGATGAAGAGCTCACGGGCATTGACACTGATGTGATACTGTCCGTTTTCGTACTTTTTGACGCTTTGGAGGTCAGAGGTCTCGTCCCAACCTCCTTCAGGTGTGCTGAAATCGTCCTGCCAGGCCAGGGGAAAAGCCGGCGTTGGCATGATGGGAGGCTCAGGTGTTGGCCGCCGCAGAAACGCCAGACCGCCCCTACCGACCAGTAAAACCACCAGGACCCCCGCCAGGATCCCTATGACGACCAAAGCTGCACAGCCGATCAGCATCCAACCGGGTATTCCGCCTTTAGCCTGGGGAGAGGCGCTTCTTGGTGGCATCGGTGCACTGGGTGTTGCGAGGTTGGTGGGCGGGGCAGCCTCAATACGGTGGCCGCAATTGGTGCAAAAGACGACACCTGGGTCTATAGACTGGCCACAGTTTGGGCACAGATTGATTCCCTCGGCGTTCATCAAGAGTCCTCCGGCTCCGATTCCAGAAATCAGATTTCTTGGTCATATCATTATAGCACATAATTGACTTCCTTTCAATTTTTCCAGCCCTCGAAACTGTGATCTACCGAGACTGGTCAGTCTGATGAGGGGTGGGTTTGAGACGGAATCTAGAATGTCATTTCGCTTTCCTGGCCCTTTCGTGGTAAAATAGGCGTGCACGAAAGGGTTCGCGTTTTCATGAAGATCACCGAATTCATCCACCATCTCAAAAGCCAACGTTTCTACAAAGGTCAGATTGCTCATGTGGAGCGCATCCCGGCCCGCAAGGCCCGCCACAGGCGTCTCAAGAAACCCTTGCCACCCCTGCTTCAGGATGCTCTCAAAAGGGTAGGGGTGGAGAATCTCTACACCCATCAGGCCCAGGCCATCAACGCCGTGCGCGAGGGGCACAGCGTGGTGGTGGCTACCTCCACGGCCAGTGGCAAGACCCTCTGCTATAACCTGCCGGTTCTGGAGGCCGTCATCACCGACTGGCGGGCCAGGGCCCTCTATCTCTTCCCCACCAAGGCCCTGGCTCAAGACCAGATCCGTTCTCTCCGGGAACTGACCAGTCGCGACCTGCGCGATGTCCGCTTCGGCACCTACGATGGCGACACGCCCCGGTCGGCCCGCGCCCGCCTACGCAAATCGGCCTCCATCATCCTGACCAACCCCGACATGCTCGGCCTGGGCATTCTGCCCAACCACACCCTGTGGGCCAACTTCTTCAAGAACCTCAAGTTCGTGGTCATTGACGAGGCCCACGTCTACCGGGGGGTCTTCGGCTCGCACGTAGCCTGTGTCATCCGCCGCCTGCGCCGCCTCTGCCAGCATTACGGCTCAAGCCCGCAGTTCATCTGCTGCTCGGCCACTATTGCCAACCCAGGCGAACACGTGGAGAGGCTAACCGGGGTCTCGGCCATCGTGGTGGACGACGACGGCTCGCCCACCGGCAGCAAGGGCTTTGTCCTCTGGAACCCGCCCTTCGTTGACCTGACCCGCACCGCCCGCCGCAGCGCCAACTCAGAAGCGACCAGCATCTTCGTGGAGATGGTCAAGCAGGGGATACGCAACATCACCTTCACCAGGGCGCGCCGGGTGGCTGAATTGATCCTCCTCTACGCCCGCCAGGCCCTGGCCAGGGAAGCGCCGCAACTTGCCTCCCTGGTCAAATCCTATCGGGCTGGGTATCTGCCCCAGGAGCGGCGGGAGATTGAGGAGGAGCTTTTCAGCGGGCGGTTGCTGGGGGTGACGGCTACCAGTGCTTTGGAGCTAGGGGTGGACGTGGGCAGCCTGGATGCCACGATATTGGTGGGTTATCCGGGTACCATCGCCAGCACCTGGCAGCAGGCCGGGCGGGCCGGGCGTGGGGTACGCCATTCGCTGGCGGTTCTCATCGGCCTCGACAACCCCCTCGATCAGTTCTTCATGCGCCATCCCCAGGAGCTCTTCGGCCGCAGCCATGAGCACGCCCTCATCAACCCGGACAACGTCCATATCCTGGAGAAGCACCTGCCCTGTGCCGCCCACGAGATGCCGCTATCCAATGAGAGGAGTCCCAACGGCCTTGACGACGAGGCCCTTTTCGGCCCCGGCTTCGTCGAGGCCATGATCGGCCTGGAGCGCAAGGGCATCCTGGAGTACCGCAACGGCCGCTGGTACTACATGGGCTTCGGCTATCCCGCCGAGGAGGTCAATATCCGCTCCATCAGCGGCGGCAGCATCCGCCTCCTGAACGAGGCCGAGGGGTATCGTGCCTTGGAGGAGATTGAGCTGACCACTGTCTTCTCCCGTGCCCATCCAGGGGCCATCTATCTGCACCAGGGCGAGTCCTATCTGGTCACTGACCTGGATTGGGAGATGGGCCTGGCCTATTTACGCCCCGTTGAGGTCAACTACTACACCCTGCCCCGGCAGATTAACGATGTGAGCATCATCCGCTCGCTGAGGCACCAGCAGTTGCCTGCTAGCACCGCCTATCTGGGCCAGGTGCGGGTCACCGAGCAGGTGATTGGTTACAAGCGGGTGCAGCAGTTCACCGAGACGACGTTGAGTGTGGAGTATCTGGACCTGCCGGCCCAGTCCTTCGAGACGGTGGCCCTCTGGTTCGATGTCCCCCCTGAAATCGTGCACCGTAGGACGGGTTTAGAAACCCGTCGTACTGCCCAACGCCGGCTGGACTTTCACGGTGGGTTGCACGCCGTGGAGCACGCGGCCATCGGTATCTTGCCTCTCTTCGCCATGTGCGACCGTCTGGACATAGGCGGTCTTTCCACACCCAATCATCCCGACACTGGCCAGGCGCAGATTTTCATCTACGATGCCTTCCCTGGTGGAGTAGGTATCGCTGAGAAAGGGTTTGAGCTTATGACCGAGCTGTGGAAGGCGACGCTGGAGGCCATCGGCGAGTGCCCCTGCGAGTCCGGCTGTCCCTCCTGCATCCAGAGCCCCAAGTGCGGCAACAACAATGAGCCACTAGACAAAGAAGCAGCTGTCCTCATCCTGCGCGGATTGCTGGAGCGTTGCTAGTACCATTTTCCTATTACCATTTTCCTATTGAAATTTTGTTGCAGTAGCTTTATAATATAAACGATGGTTTATATCACAGATTGTTTAAACTATCAGTATAGCACACTTTTGTTAGAGCAAGGTTAGAAAAGAGTTAGAATTTCGTTAGAAATTCGAAGGGGTTTTACTCGCCTGAAACGGTTACTCAAATTCTTGCCACTTCCTAATTGTTAGGTTTTAACGCTCTGGATCGGTTAATAGCGTAAGTTCGTTAACTGAATACTCTATTGGGGTAGAGCTAACTGCTCAAGTCCTTTTAGGATGTGTTGGAGTAAATAGCAAGGCCCGGTTTCCCGCCTGCAGGTGGGAGACGGGCCTTTTATTTTTGGTCATATAGGGAGGATATCATGCGCCACCGGATTATGACTGTATCTTTAATTGTTATGGTAATTACGATTGTTTTTCAAATTTCTTTGGTTTCGGCGACTTCTATCGTAGAGTGGGGGTCCGACTCCAACGCCTGGTCACAAGTTGAGGATGCTGAAGGGCAAAAGCAAAATACAATGGGGCAAGTGCTTCAGGCAAGTAGTGCAACGGTCCAACCAGCAAACCCGAATGCCAGTGATGATGCAAAGAAAAAGCACTCTATTTTCCTTCCCCTTATTCAGAGGACCACAACATCTCATCCGGCAAACCCGAATGCCAGTGGTGATGCCAGGAAAGTCCTGAGTTACATCGCCGGTCTTCCCGATCGGCCGGACAATCGGGTGATTTCGGGCCAGATGTCCGGGACCTGGGACTTTGCAACCAAGTACGACGGGTACATAACGGCTGTCCAGGCTGAAACAGGCCAGTGGATTGCGCTGGTGGGGGCCGACTACGCCTGGGCTGATTGGTCTGAACCGGGCCAGAATTCAAAGCTCATCGAACATTGGGGTCATGGGGGGCTGGTGGCTGTGTCTTGCCACTGGTATAACCCCTGGACCGGAAACGGGCTTGATTGGACCGGGGGCCAGTTTGACGACAGGACCATCGGCGACCTGTCTGATTTGTGGACACCCGGCAATGACGCTTACAACAGATGGCACCAGGATCTCAACCGCAAGGCGCAGTGGCTGGGGGAGCTTCAGGACGCCGGCGTGGTGGTCTTGCTCCGGCTTTTTCATGAGATGAACGATCCCTGGTTTGCCTGGTGGGGCGGCCGGGATCGGGACAAGTTCATCACCCTGTGGAGGTATGTGTTTGACTACTTCACGTACACCAAAGGATTGAACAACCTGCTGTGGGTGTATGCTCCTTCGGCTGAGATTGAAGGATTTCAGCCGGCGGAGTACTACTATCCGGGCGACGATTACGTTGACATCGCCGGGATGGACTACTACCTGTACGTGAATTCCATGTCTGACATAGGTGAGCGGGGTTACCCGGAGATCCTGAGCACCGGCAAGCCATTTGCCATTGCTGAATTTGGTCCGAGTGGGTGGTCCTGCGGTGACCCGGATCCAGAGTTACACCCCAGGAACCCCGACTGTTTTGAATACGACATTTTGATCCAGGAGATACGGGCGCATTGTCCAAAGGCGACGTACTGGTTATCGTGGCATTCAAACTGGGCGATTGTCAATCAGTTAAAGGCTCAGGAGTTGCTGACCGACCCCTGGGTGATCACACGGGATGAAGTGGATTGGCGGTCTATACCCGCCCCTTCTCCCACCCCAACCCCGACCAGCACACCGACGCCAATACCGACCCAGACTCTGTTGCCAACCTATACGCCTACGCCGACCTCTACCAGCATACCTTCCCCGACCAACACGCCAACGTCGCTGCCGACAAACACGCCTACCTTTGCTCCTACCAACACGCCAGCCTCGACAAACACACCATTGCCTACCGACACGCCAACCCTAACCCCTACCTGCACACCGACGCCGACACCGACCCAGACTGTGTTGCCAACTTATCCACCAACAGCGACCAACACGCCGCTGCCAACCTATACGCCTACGCCGACCTCTGCCAGCACACCTTCCCC
>Ga0315310_10001609_pt1 | contig 14331 bp, 9 predicted proteins | sample TDP5_MG_FD_203630 | JGI IMG/M metagenome (GOLD analysis project Ga0315310, IMG submission 203630) | Freshwater sediment microbial communities from Lake Towuti, South Sulawesi, Indonesia - TDP5 | ecosystem: Environmental > Aquatic > Freshwater > Lake > Sediment | place: Indonesia: South Sulawesi... | reverse complement strand
GCCCTGAAGGACGAAAACCAATGGCCTAGATCGGCCGCCGCGCTAGCTCTAGGACGGATAGGAGACCCGCGAGCGGTGGAGCCGCTCGTTCAACTATTGAACGACAAAGAAGATCTCGTCCGAGTCAGTGCGGCAAGAGCCCTGGGGGACATAGCGGACCGGAGGGCAGTGGAACCACTAATCCAGGCCCTGAAGGACAACGACTTCAGCGTTAGGGGCTGCTCAGCGGAAGCGCTTGGAAAGATAGGAGACGACAAGGCGGTTGACCCGCTTGTTCGAGCCTTGCTGGATCAATTTGACAATGTTCGACGCGATGCTGCGGAGGCCCTCGGCAAGATAGGGAACGCGAGGGCTGCGGGATTCTTGATACAAGCCTGCATGGACAAAGACCCATCCGTATCAACGGCAGCGGGGCAAGCCATCATGAAGATAGGGAAGCCAGCGGTACCGGCGCTAAAGAAGGCCTTGAAGGACAAGAACGAAACCATCCGGCAAGTGGCGCGAAATATCCTAGACGAAATGTGATCTCCTCTATCCCATCAAAAGAACGAAGACGCATCCCGAGCCCACCGCACTTCGTAATCGATCGAAATGTCTTGACAGCGAAGGTGGGCGGATCTCTCAGCGAAGTCATGAAAGACTCCTCCTCCCAAGTGCGCAACGTTCCCCATTGTCGCTCTCATCCACGCGCCCGCCCCCTGACGTCAGAGAAGAGCTTGACGCTACGGCTTGGCTCCAGCTCTCGATCGACAGAAAGCAGACCACACTCGACGGCGCCAAGTAGACATTCTCGATCGATCGGCGTCATAAGTGGCTCCCCACCGGAATTCTGGGAGGAGGTGGGGGCGACGAGGCGGCTTGATCGAAACTCCCGTCCTTGTTCTCCACCCGAGAGCGCGAAGCCCTGCCTCCCAACAGCCTAGAATTGTCGGTGCTTATCAACACTAGGAAACTAACTGAATGAGCGTCCGTGAACGCAGCCGTCAAAGCCATCGTCAGCGTAGCCCTCACGTTCCTCATCCTCACCCTCATCGCATTCTCATTCACCATGATCAAGGACAGCCTCCCAGGAGAAGGAAGGCAAGACGAAAACTACCCCAACCCCCTCTCCTGGCTCACAGAAAACTCAACCATCGACCAGCACCCCACCGACATCCCCTTCAACACCACCCAGCAAAACCAGAAACCAAGCAACCCAGAAACCACGATCCTCCCAACACACTGGCTGTCCATAGTCATCAGAGAGGAGACCACAAACCCCGTAGCAGCAAGAATCTACCAAGACATCTCACAAGGACTCACAGCCAAGGAAATCGCCAACGACCTCGTTAACCACTTCGAACTCGAAACCCACCGAGACGAATACGGAAGAAACCTCGCAAACCTAAGCTTCACCTCCACGATCCAAGGAGTCAACACAAGGATCTACGCAGAGGCGGAGATCGAAAACCTCAGACTAGACGTAAGCGGAGGAAACGAGATCCTCAGAGCAAGATGCCAACTCACCAACGAAGAAACCGTCGTCACCATACCATTCACATCCATCCGCATAGGAAACCAGACGCACAGCCAGGAAGGAGACCTCATCTTCGCCTGCACACCCCTCGAGCTCCACCAAATACATGTCCACGAAGGAACAGCATCCTACACCCTACAAGGAGAAGTCAGAAACTACGACACACAACCACACAACTATACCCTAACAACAGCAGCCGGCGTCCCAAACACGGTAGACGCATTCACACCACTACCAAGCGGATACCTCTTCTCAGCTGGCAACAACGGCCTCCTCCTCAGCCTCCTCACATCCTCAGGGCTAACACAAAGACAGGTCACCCTCAACGCACCACCAGCCTCACCCAGAGACAACACAGTGGGAGTCACCAACTTCAACGTAACCGTCATGGTCTCAGCCCCACCCCTAGAGTTCGGACAACTATGGATCACCCTCAACAAAGGACCCTTCAGAACAGTCGCAAAAGCACCCTACGCCTCAGTCGAAACGATGCCCCAAATCACCATACAATCATTCATCCCCCTCGAAGACCTAGACTACTGGAAGACAGCCACAGAAGAGGCCGTCAAAACAACCATCGAAGCCTTCCCCAACATGCTCAAAGCACTCACACAAGAAACAGAAGAATGGGCACAAACACTCACACCCGCCGTCGCCGAAGAAGTCAAGCAACAGATGGAGATCATAGCCCAGTCAGCCACCACCCAAGGTGACGGGAGGAGGGCGGAGGCAGAATACTGGCAGCACGTCAAAACCGTCTTGGCAGCCTCCTGCATTACGGCAGCAGACATCATGACAGCAGGAACCATAACGGGCATCAAAGTCGCGATGGAGACAGGCTCAGCGTGGACAGGCTTCAAAGCAACATTCCCAGGACAGCTCGTCTGCCTCATAGCCCTCACAAACGACATGAACAGACCACCACAGGAAAGAGCGAGATACAACGGACGCGCAGCAGGAATCATCCTCACAATCATCATCACACACGAACTAGCCAAAACCATCAAAGAAATAGCACCCGACGTATGGAGCACCATAAAACAGAAGATCACCACACTAGCATCCAAGAGCAAAGCAGCAGCACAGACAGCCATCCAGAAACTCATCAACACCATCAAACGAAGCAACAAACAGAACGTCGCCCAAGACATGGAGAGACTCATCGAAGAAATCGACAGCCTACAAGCCACAGCAGACGGAGGAATAGACACAGCCAAGCTCGCCCAAGTGTTGAAAGATACAGAGCAAATTACCGAAGAACTCTTCCCGAACAGGTACGCCAAATCACACACCTGGTTCAGAGAAATCGTCGAGAAATTCGGGTTACAACAAGGCCCAGAGAAAGCACTCGAAATCCAGCAAAGACTGGCAAACATAATCAGACAAGCCAAACAAAAACTCTCACCCACATGGTACGGAGACTACCTCGAAATCCTCAACGAGCAAGCCACAGCAAGCCTAACAGAAGCAGAAGACATGATCAGCGTAGTCGAAACTGCACTAAACGAAAACAAGATCCCCGCAAGAGTCCTTAAAGCTTCCGACGGAAGAGGCGGATACAACTACCGACTGGGAGGACTCGCAAAAGATCTACTCGCAGAAATCTTTTCCGAACAAGGAATAGAGGAAGGGGATCTGGTCAGAATAGTCTTCGACGTACAAGGGTGCACGTTCGAGACCTGCAGCCAGACGGGAGCCACAGAGAGATTCACCCCACATCTCGGCGACACCGCCGCACCCTTCACAAACAAATACGGCATCATCCAAACAATAGAGAAAATTACCCAGGAAAGATTCCTTGAGATCGCAATCGAGCGCCGCAGCTTCCCATTTCAACTGCTTGCCCGAAAGGGAGAATGGTTCATCGAAGTCGACGGAAAACAGTTCCAGATCGAGATAGGAAAGCCACAAAGTAGCGGAAATCTAATCTACCTACCCGCAGGCGGAGACGGATTCAACCTAAGATTCTACAAGGACGGATCAGCCGGAATTGAACTCTCTAGGCAGCAAGAGCCGCAGTTCTCCACCATAACCCAAGCAAGCTACATCCAAGACAAAGATGTACTGCGATTCACTTATAGGCACAGCGGCGAAAGGTCCGAAATCCTCTCCATATATTTTGGCACCTACCCTCCATCGAAAACATTTGGCCTGGGTGCCACAACATTGTTGGAGAAGACCTATGATGCATACCAGATCAAGACGAGAGTGTTCGAACAAATCAAACCGTTCCTATCTAACCTAGAGGATGTCAAGCTTGTAGAAAAGATAACGGGAAAGATAACGAGGGAGATGGCCGAAGAATTGAGAGAGGCCAGAGACCTAGGCCTCACCTCTAGGGAGGGAGCGGTAGCTGTTCAGGTACTAGCCGACATACTAGAGAAAATAAGGTCCTTCAAAAACCATATCGAGCCGAGGATAGGAGCAGGCCCCGGAGACATCCTAGGCGAATCAGCCGGCGTCAACGAAGCCTACGAAGTCGTCATGAGAACAAACCTCAGGGACATCCCCGTAGCAATAAATCAGGTATCCCAAAGCATCATCCAACACTACGAAGAGCTAGCAGTGAAAGGGGTACAGGAAAGGGTTTATGGAAAGATTTATGTTGCCATAAGTTACTTTGATGCTGAAAGCCCGTACTATGACTACTTGATCTATGAAATGGTGTTTGAACATTGAAGCCCAATGACGAGACAGTGATGATCGCCGACCTGATCAGGAAAAAGTTTGAGCAGCTCAAGAAAAAGCTTGAAGAGTTTTCAGACGTTAGGGTCGCCGAAAAGGCAACAGGCAAGATAACGAGAGAAGAGCACTATTCACTTCAATCGGCCACAGCAAGAAGAACACGCGACAAGATCCTAGAAGGAAAAATCGCCGTGGACCTGATCGCGACCATGCTTGAAAAAGAGAGAGGACTAGTCGTCAAAAACAAGCAATATATTCCAAGGGGAGGTGTGATCTTGGGAACGATGCAGACAGACAAGACCGCTATCTCCGTGGTGTCGGTAACGAAAATGAAGCACGTACCAGCAGCAGTGAACCGGCTTGCGAAACAAACCCGGAGTAGCCTAGTTCAATGGATCGTCGAAGAATACGAAAAAATCTACGCCGCCCTGGTCTACTTCGACGTGGAATCGCCCATCTTCGACATACTCCTCTACGAGCTCGTCTTCGATCGATGAACAGTCGTTGATCGATCGATCAGGGTCCGGACCGGTCAGTCAATCATCAGAGAACTGCTTGGCACGAGCACCAAGCGAAAATCCGCGTCACAGCGGCGCTCAATCACGTCTAGGACCTAGCGCTTCGCTTTCTCAAATTGGAAACAAGGTTTCGTACAAGGCCGATCTCTTTGTGACCTTGCGAATCCTTGATGACTTTGAGTAGTTGGCCATCCAACTGTCCCAAGAACTTGTACTTGTCCAAAACTGTTTCTATCAGAACCTCTTCTGACGGCAGCATCTCCTTTCGAACAAGTATTTTGAGATCCTTCCAGTTGTACTCAGCATTTTCAATCCTATCGAAGAACAAGTGTGGGTTGAAGGGGTCTCTTGCATTCCAGCACTTCACGATTGCCAACCGCTTGACGAGACCCCTATCATAAGGCGCGTCTGCAAGTAAGTATAGGTCATAAAGGTCTTGGCTTCGGATTCTCTGATAAGATGCTCTTATCTTCTCTGCCAGCAACTCCTCCTTCTGCATGGACCTAACGCGAAACGTCTGGAACTCGCAGTACCTGAAGTACCTCTCCTCAGACAGGGGCAGATTCACCGTAGGCAATATTGGCTTCTCTCGAAAGCTGACCTCTAGCTTGAACTGGGAACCAGCGTTCCAGTCATGTGAATAATTCACAATCGCCAAGTAGGACTCGGAACGCTTGTTCTCATCGACGACTTTGAACAACATGTCAAAGTGAGTCTTGTTATGCAATGACCTCCTAACCTTGCTCATAGTGTTATTGAGCGATATTCCCGCGCTGGTGAAATCTAGGTCCGTTGAGAACCTGCCATTTTTCCCAAGATACGTTTTCTTCAGACATGTTCCGCCTTTAAATGCCAGCCGTGATAGAATGGAATCAGACAGAATGCGGAGAACATAGGTCAATACTATATCGCGTTCAGCCACCCCTTCACGAACTCCGCTTTCCCAAGCATACCGAGCCACGTGCTTTCTTTCCAACACCCAAAATGTCACCCTATCTCTATTTCACTAAGTAGCTGAGCTCTTCGCACATTGTTGATTACCTTCCATTGCCTAGAGTATTCACCTCTCTTGGGCCTTCGAGAGTCCAAGTAAATTGTTGTTTGGCCAACATGCTTGAGCATCTCGTTCTTCATGTTGCGAGGTATCGGGTTCACAAGGTCCTCTTTCGATAGAAAGTCCAGAACGAACCCCAGCCTCTGGATCAAAGCATGGGAATGCATTCTGACTGCGTAGTCTACGAGCTTCTCCTTGTTAATCCTGGGAAAGGCTCTCCAGGCTATTCTTGCCAATTGCTCTGTCCCACCGGCATATCTCGGCTTGTCGAACGAGTCCACCAACGATTTCTCAGGATCGGCCATGTTGACCTCGGTGTCAAAGACTTTCTCCTTCCTGTACCCAAAGAACTTACGCCTAGATAGTGTAACGAATTTGAAGGTGCTCCTTGACCATTCAAGATCCGACTTCTTCCTGGTAGTTGCTATGAATAGCGTGAAAGGCATCTGTGTAGTGAATCCGTAGTGGCTATTGGATGTGTAATAACTGAAGTAGTACGGCTTGATTAGCGCGGCTCCTATGACAAAAGGATCCGAGGGAGGAATCCTTTCCGGATAACCATAGCCGACTGGTATGAACTGGTACAGGCCTCGAGCGACTCGCTCTAGCCACTGCTTACGCTCGAGGTTATGAAGCAGAAAGCTCGCATAGCTGGGCTTACACCGGAGGGCCTCTTGCACATCGGAAACGCGAATGGTGGCTTTCCTCTCAGATTCCCATTTCGCGATAAGCCTGGCCTCTTCCGGTGACAACCGCCGACGCTCCTGTTCCTGCACTTCGCGAAGCTTCTGTCGAGTTATGCCGATCTCTTCATAGGTGTGAAGGCGAATTGGAAGCTTCTGTAGCTGCTTCCTTACAGAGGATGTTACGTCAGGGCCTATTACGATCAACTCGAACTTCCCCAACGGAGGCTCAATGTTGGAGATTGCCGCATACAAGTTGAGTATCCGGTTGAGTTTGGTGCGCCCAATCTTTCGGGCAGAAGCTTCCACAAACACATCGGTTCCACCCGGGTCCTTGAAATGGAAGTCAGCTCTAATTCGTCCCGGCAAAGACTCATTTATGGCCACGAGAGAATATTCACTGAACGTTTTCAAGATCTCTTGCAACACGTATGCCTGTATTGCGCGCTCCATTCTCGTGACCCGCTCAAGAAAGGGCACAGCCGCCTATTATATTTTTTTCCGTTTTCCTTAGTGTTTCGTCTCAATTTACTAATGTATAAGGAAAAAAGTATACCAACGGTCGGTCGAAACTGACCATGCGCATGAGGGGCGCCAGGTCCCCGTGGTCATAGCCATCACGCTGGCGATGGATCGACTCGATCCAATGATGCTCAGTGTGTGGAAGAGTATTCGATCGATCGAGATGAGTAGTGTCCGTCCAGCCTATTCCGTTTTAACAGACCATTCTTCGAGTGCATTGTGTAGAAGATTGGTTTTGTCGCTCAGAACTCCCAGTGCTGCGACTCCGACTAGGAAGGCTAGGATGTGACGTGTAGCCTTGCCGATTACATCCATACTGTAGGGATAGATGACATAAGCTGCAACCCAAGAGTAGGTGGATGTTAAGAGAACGAAGCCAATCAACGAGGCGTGCACAAAGTATCTGACGGCATGTTCCTCTAGAGCGAGGGTTCTCCTGTTCTTGCTGATCAGAAAGCAGCACTCGGCAGACATCCACCCAATGGCAAGAGACAACCCGTAACCCGGCGTACCCGCTTGCGCGAGCACTATTAAGTTGAAAGGAATGCCCGATGCAAAGATGGGGAACCAGTAGAAGAACGTCTTGTATTTGGCAGAACTCCAAGTGAAGCCACTTTCCAAGACCAGGCTAATGAGTATGAAGACAAAAAAATTATTCATGAGATGAACATAGTCTTCGTGAAAGAACGGACTGAAAAGATATACGGATGCCAGTGAGAGTGGGTCTTTGTAATTTCGATATAACACATCGAACCCCGTCCCGGAAGCAACGTAAAGTGTGAGAACGACTACGAGGGAAAGGAGCGTAAAGAAGGGATACCGCTTTCCACAAAAAGGAACGCCCAGACCCGAACCGACCAATCCCCCGATGAGTAGAACACCCAGGAAGATCGACCAGGCTATCAGGTGGGGTATCCTGTACGTGTCATGGAAATGGTCCGGTTCACCAACATACGCGTCGTTTCCATTCACCCAAGACGTAGCAAACGACCGTCGGTAGACAGGGACTGATCCGAGGGGTGTTGATGCGATGATTTGATTGAACAAGTAGATGGTTCCATTGAACCGACAATATGGCCGACAATCAAGAAGATTTCCCAGCGCTACCTGATTGGAATCGATCAATCGGAAAGGGAAAATCAAAGACAGATTCGCTTCAGTAATTTGGATCCTGACCAAGTTTATCGTTAAGATCTGGCCTTGGGCCAGATATGTTGTGTGAAAGTCGACTTTCGATTCAGAGTCGCTGTAAGTGACTTCAGCCAAATTCGTCCTGATCATTGCTGTAGATCCGTTAAGCACCGGTTGGAATTCCACGTGAAAATCACCTGCGATTTCCGAATCGGGAACAACATGAATTATAGAATCAGCATGTGAGATTTTCCATCCACTCAAAAGCGGAACGCAAAGACCCAATGTGACTAGGCCTACAGCAAGAAAAAAACCGATTCCTTTGAAACCGCCTATCCAACGCCATAATCTTCTCACATAATTCATATCCACGTTCTGATTACCAATCATTGGTCATCTACGAACTTTTAAACTATATGTACAAAAGCCCCCTCGAAACTCATCCCGGAGGCTCGGAAACACGCACAAAAATAGAGGGAAGCGTTCGCTGTAAGAAGCCCATTCAAACTAACCTGAAACCTTGCGCGGAACCAAGACTCGATGAATCTGGGCGGGCTTTGGGGTCCCGTGGTCATAGCTGTCACGCCGCCACTGTTCACGGGGACTCCGGCTTTTTCGATAGTGACACCTCGCGAGGCATGTTTCATCGAGCCCAGTCCTTCTGAGTGACCTTGAAGCTAGGGGGGAGGAATCTCATCGCGGCTGCGATCGATCCAAGTGAAGAGTAATAGGTCACTACCTACCGATCTTGAGTAGAGGAGCGACACATTGTTGTCCAAAACCGGAGAACGTGTTGACGAGACAGGGACCTATAGGTGTGAAAAATGTGGCCAGTGGTCGTACCATGAGCAGCTTGCCATGTTTCCGCCTTGTCCTCGTTGTGAGCGAAAGACAACCTTTCGTCGAGTGCAACCGAGATTCCCGTCAGAGAAACTTTGGGAAGACCTCCAAGCGACATATGCAAGGTTCGGTAGAATGAAAGGTGGGATGGTCGAAAAGATCAAAGAAAAAGGGATCGGTTTGATCTTTGCTGGGATCGCCGACAGAGAGCTGATGACGCTCGGCAAGGAGAAAGGAACCGACTGCAAAAGGCTCAATCAGTTTGCAATTCATTTATATCCTAAGCTCATGAAGGTTCAATCTAGAAGGGATTTTGAACCTTGCCTTGAAGCAATGCGGCTAGAATTTGAAAGGAAAGGTCTTGATGACCTTTACGACGAGTTTTGCAAAAGAGTCTTGAGAATTTTGGAGGAACGTGCTTGGTCGGATGTTATCAGTGAAGCCGAAGAAAAGAACAAATGGCTGAACCGAGAAACGCAAATTAACTATGGTCAAATAGTCGTAGTCGCAGCCTTTGCTCCTGCATTGGTGATAGGTGCCTTTTTGTTGTGGAATGTTTTTCCGCAGAAAGTCGAACTGGAGAGCGCAAGGACTTTCTTGACAACTCTAGTGACTGCCTGCCTTGCCGTCTTGACCCTTTTTGGCGTACTATTTCGGTCATACAGATCGTCGTTTCGCGAACGCGTGAACGGATTGCAGAAGATACATGAACAGATCTACAATAAGTTGGAGAAACTTGAGGAGAGGTTTGACTCAGCCGTTACAGAGGACGATACCGAGAGACTAGCGGTCGATATGAAGTCATACTTCGAAGCAGAAAACGCCATAGACCACGGGTATGCTGAGATATCCCGCACCAAGCTGAAAGCATTTGTACTAACAGCAATAGTCCTTTTTTCGGTAGTAATGACTATTCTTTGGTCACTTCTAGGCATTGTTAGCCTGGGCGATACGACGTCACAATCCGTATTGATAATCCCCATCATGATGTTTCTTTCAGCAATAGGTCTCGTCTGCTTCTTCATCGCCTCATATGCAGCATAGGCTGCAAGTACTCGATCGATCCGAAGTGAACCGTTTCCATGCGTTTCAATGGCGGTCGCATCTCAGGTCAGAAGATGGTACAGTAGCGCAAGGTTCAGAAGCAGGATCAGCAGCATGATGAGAGCTTAGATCAATCCATTGAAATATCTGCATCAAGGTCTGACGCTGGCTGGCGTGTCATTCACTAGTTAACGAGAATCTTCGACAGTATACAACGCCCAGTCTACAATGGCTGCAGCAGCGCTGACCACTTTCTTCGATCGATCGAATGAAAAGCACCTTGTGGACGGTCGACCGATATTGTTACAATGCAATGTGTGTCAATTTTTGGTATCGTGAACTCAATATAGTGCGTCGATGCGTGCATTTCCAGCTTAATAGGTGCCAAGCTGAGATCAGGTTCGTAACATAATGCTCTTTCGCTTGCCTTCGCGAACCACTCAGGTACTTTTAGCTTAACGTTGATCTGTCTGTAACCATTTAGCGTGTCTGACACTGGATCGTAGTCTAGATTCACCAAGTGGACGATCAATCTGTCATAGTGTGGCTGATAGAACACATTCATTTCGACTCTACTAGAAGCATTAGTTTCCAACGCAGCAGATGTAAGCATGTTTATCTGCCCGGCAATAAGTTCACGAATAGTATCATCCTTGGTCTCCATGTAGTCCCACAGGACTGCCCAGTTAAGCCAACTTACGTAACTCACGTTTTGGTGTTGAAGTATGCTGTCCAGACGACCCAATCGCTCGAAGCCCATCTGGTCGAAAACCGCGTTTCCATCTCCTACCAGGAATATTTTGCCACCGTCGTTCACGTACTGTTTGATCAGGTCGATGGTCGCATCGCTGATACAATTAACGTGTGGGAGAAAGATGACTTCATACTTCTTTAGGTCACTGAGTTGAAGAGAGTTTGGCATGACGGTTCCATCTCCCACAAGCACTATGTCATACAGTATGTGGGCATCACTAAGAAGTTGGCAAGCTGCGTATATCCATGGAGCATAACCTGGGGGAGAAGTCCATAGCAGTGTCTCGTAGGGAAGAAGTAGACCGACGGGATTTGAGGTGACCAGGTTATGGAAAAGATCCTCATGATGGGCCATAAACGATGCATACTTCTTGAACCCTTGAACGGGGCCCGTGCCGGCATAAGCTCCGACAGTTCCAGAGTAATAAGGCAGATTGTACAGGCCTCCGAAAGCCAACGCATCAGCGATCAAGATCTTTACCATTTTTTCTGTCACGCCCGCATAGTCTGTGTCGATGAACATAACGGATTGCTTGGACGCGCTCAGTGCTTTGCCAAGCAGTATGAATGGCGCCGCCGTATAATGGAAAGGCCCAAATCTATTGAGGACCTCGCCGCTCAGCAAACGAGCATATGCGTTGAGACCTGTTCCTATAGATATGAGGTCAACAGATTTCGTTATGGGTATGTCAATGTTCTTAAGTTCAAACTGGTTAGCGCATATCTCTACTGCCCTTCCTTTGGACTTTGCATAGTCTTTCACAGAAGACACAAGCTCGTCAAAGTGAGTGCTGAGCGAAACCAGTTCAAAAACAAAGTATTCATGTCCTAGAGGATGAGTCGAAATCCTTGACCATTCATCCGATTGTATGAGATTGTACGCAGCGAGTCTCTTCCGGTAGTCAAATTCTTCAATATCGGGGATGTCAAACTTGGTCAGAAGTTCACTCTTTGTATATTTGCTATTGAGATATTGCTTAAACTGACTGACGCATTCGTCGCAGTAACATTCTCCCGGCCACCACCAATGGCTCGTTGCTTCATCAAATTCGATGAGATCGATTCCAAAATCCACGGCGAACATGGCGATTTTCAATAAGTGCTGTCTCCATATTTCGTTATTCATACAACCGTGGTAGTAATAATTGTGCACGTTTTCTTGATAGAGGTGCAGAACGTCGCCGCTTGCATGACGTGTTGCCACATCTTGGATGAAAGTTGAAGTGAAATACTCGGGTTCAAGTATGCTGGCACTAATTATGGCTCCCACCTTTATTCCATTCAGATGGCAGCTCTCAACAAATTTACGATACCCTGACCAAATTGCTTTCACCTGAGTGAGATTCCAACCGTATACATAGAATGCTCTATACGCTACGTCGGCGTGCAACTCTCGTAAAATCCGGAGGGCCATGCTATCCGGCTTTCCTCCCGTAAAAACATAGACCGTAGCAAGATTTGGAGTGGCGTCGATCGATCGATCGATTGAATCGGTTGCTTCCATAAGTAAGCTGATCGATCGATCGATCGTCATAGCACCCGCATTCACTGGCATTGCTGCTGCTAACGCAATAGCGACGACCACTATACACGCTGACAGGCTAGATATTCTGACTTTCATTTTTCACTCTGGATTAGTCTTCCAGACCTTATAATACTTCCGGTGACCACGCGTGGCAGTGTTGGGTCCCCGTGGTCGTCACCGTCACGCTGCCGTGCTCATAGGGCCCCGGTTTTTCGATCGACCGATGCTCGCTGCCCTTTCGTGGAGACCGAATGATCAAGAAGACGACTTCAAAAAACGCCGGCGCACACGACCCCTAAACAACAAGACAACGCCAGAAGCAAACCACAAACAAGCCGCCAACAAACTACCCACCAACCCCCCACCGCCAATACCACCAGAAACAACACCCAACACAACCCACACAACACCAACCAAAATCAACAAAAACCCAGCCAACACACCCATATCAAAAGAACGAACCACACAAACACCCCCAAAACCTAACGCCTAAACAAACCCGACAAAACCAAGTAGACACCGAACAACAAAAAGATCAAGGGGAAGAAGAACGGAGCAGCAGGTGCAGTCGACCACACAAACAAACCCATAGCAACAACGAGAACACCCGTAAAGACCCGGCTCAAACGCACTCAAAACACACCAACAACGGTCCGCCGACGCCAACCGCCGAACAACAGGAAGACAACAGCTAAAAACCAAACCAAAGAAAGCGACAAGAAAAACGACTGAGAATAAACGTGAGAACGCAAAGCCAACACAAGACAAACTACACCTAGAGCGAAGAAAGACGGAGGAAGCAACAAGAGAGCCCGCACAAGCCAACCCCTCAGCCAACAAAAATCGTAACTAAACGCGTCTACCTCTTCGGCCACCAGGTTTTCTCGTTCCATCATGGGCACTGGGTGTGACGTCTTCTATTCTTCCGATGCGTACTCCGCTTCTTGCTATTGCTCTTATGGCTGCTTGTGTGCCTGGGCCTGGTGTTTTGGCTCTTCCTCCTCCTGGTGCTCTTACTTTGATGTGGACTGCGTTTACTCCTCTTTCTTTTGCTATTTCCATGGCGTAGCTGGCTGATCTTCCTGCTGCGTATGGTGTTGGTTCTAGTCTTCCTGCGTCTACGAACATGCCTCCTGATCCTCTGGCGTATGTTTGTGCTCCTGTGATGTCTGTTACGTGGACCATGCAGTTGTTGTAGCTGGAGTAGATGTGTGCTATTGCCCACACTAGGTGTTCTCGCGGTGGTGTTGGTGGCGCTGCTTCTCGTTTGGGTGCTGGTGGTTTTTCCTTGGCTTCGGTTGGTGGTGGTATTTCTTCGGGTGGTGTTGGTGGTATTTGTTGGAGTGGTTGGGTTGGTGTTTCTTCGGGTGTTATGATGGGTATTGTTGTTTTTTTGATTGCTGTTTCGGGTATGGGTGCGGCGACTCTTGCTTCTTTGGCCATTGCGCGTATTCTTCTTTTGGGGACTTTTTCTTCTTTCTTTTCTTCTCTTTCTTTCTTTTCTTTGATTTTGATTTCCGGTGGGGGCAGCTCGGTTTTGGGCAGTAGCTTTTTGACTTTCTTTATCTTTTCTCCGGCGGGTGGTTTCTTGGCTTCTTTGAGTTCTTCTTTTTCCATTTCTTCTACGAGTTCTGGTATTGGGGGTGCTTCTTTCTCGATTTCTTCTTCCGCTGCACCTATTTCCTCTTCTTCTTCTTCTTCTTCTGGTGGGGTTGGTGCTTTTTCTTTGGCTTTTTCTTGGGCTTCTTCTTTGGCTAGTTCGTGTGCCTCTTTCTCTATTTGTGTTTCTGCGGCTTCTCTGCGTTTCTCTGGTCTGGGGGTTTTGGTGCGTTTTTGAGGCATGGTTCCACCGGGTTTCGGTCTGCGTGGTGTTGACGTTTTCGATCGGTTATAAACTTTTGAGGGCTGGGTGTGTTTTTTCCGCGTTCCGCTGGTTTGGTTCGTGTGTTCGTGCGTGTGGTTTTGGCGGTCTGTTCGTTGATGTGTTGATGGTTGGCTTGGGTCGGTTGGGGGGTTGCTCGGTCGGGGGTGTTCAGGTCGTTGGGCTATGGAGGCGCGTC
>Ga0315310_10001608_pt1 | contig 14336 bp, 20 predicted proteins | sample TDP5_MG_FD_203630 | JGI IMG/M metagenome (GOLD analysis project Ga0315310, IMG submission 203630) | Freshwater sediment microbial communities from Lake Towuti, South Sulawesi, Indonesia - TDP5 | ecosystem: Environmental > Aquatic > Freshwater > Lake > Sediment | place: Indonesia: South Sulawesi... | reverse complement strand
TGGGCAAGACCTATCGTATCGAGCGAACTGATTTCGACCGCTTTCTGCGCCAGCGCAAGACAGTGAGAAGAAGCCGATCCTGGCAACGACGCTTTGACATGGCGATGGAGAAATCGCAACGGGCTTTCCGTGACTACCTGATCAACCAAGGCTATGATCCCCACGCCCTAAACGATGAGGAAGCGGAGAAAATTCTGAATGCTTAGGGTGGTTATAGACACAACGGTTTGGATCTCTGGTGTTTTCTGGCAAGGTATACCCTATCAGATTCTAGAGATGTGGAAGGCGGGAGATTTTGAGATTATCGTTTCAGAAGCTATCCTGACAGAAATTGGGAGAAAGCTTAACGAGAAGGCTGTCAAGTTCGAGATGGAGACCGAGGTCGTCAACGAGTGGCTAGATCTGATCGTCGTTGAAGCGATCTTTATCCAGCCCCAGGAGAGAATCCGGGCTTATCGCGACCCTGACGACGACATGTTTCTCGAAGCCGCAGTGGAAAGCAGAGCAGATTTTGTCGTCTCAGGTGACAAGGACCTGACTGACATGGGTGAGTTTAGAGGGATCAAACTGTTTACCCCAAGGCAGTTCTACGACCTCTTAACCAGAGATCGTGAGACTCTGGACTGAACGCGGAAAAAAAGAGGCCGCTCATGTCCTCCGTCAGAGACTATCCTTCTCTATCTCTCTTCTTTCTTCTTCCTCCGCCAGCATTCTTCGTAACACCTTGCCCACCATGGACTTGGGCAGTTCGGCCCGGAATTCAATGCGCTCCGGGATCTTGTACTCATCCAGCCGCTCCTCGCACAACCTTCTGATTTCCTCCTCGGTAGCCTCCTCCCCCGGCTCGATGTCAATGGCGCTCAGCCGCACGCGGGGTTCGTCCGAAACGACCACGTCCCTACGGTACAGTTCCAGATCAAGTTCCATGATTGCATCTCCTCTAAACGTCCAGATACGCCTTGATAAAGTGACCTGGTGTCACAATGATGAGTCCCGGGTCGGCTTTGCTCAATCGCTCGGTCATAAAGTGTCTGGTGTCTAACGTCAGCAGGAACTGCGCGCCGCTCCTCACCGCAGCCGCCAGCACGTGGGCATCCTTCTCTTCGATGAGGTGGCTGTAGTCAGCGACCTCTCTGGCTGAGACGGGTGGCTCGACGGTGAAATCCACTACCCCCAGGAGTTGGTAGAAACGGAGCAAATCCTCCTCACTCAACTTGGCTTTGATGTTGCGTTCTGCCTCGATCAAGACAAGCCGCGTCACCACCGGTTTGAACCTGCCCCGGCGGCAGGCTTCCAGCAAATAGCCGGACTCACCCGCGGGCGAATGGGCGGCGGCGATCAGAACGCTGGCGTCGAAGAACAGTTTAATTTGCTTGGTTGGGCTCATCGGCAGTCCTATCGCCGTTGTCCCCAAGGAATCTCTTCACCTTTGCTACGGTCTCGGCATCCAGTTTGTCCTCGGCGAAGAAAGCCTCCAACTCGCTGCGGGTGTAGTCCCGTCCCAATGTCTCATCTGTATCCACCACGCGGACCGGCGTGAGAATCAGGCGCTGATCCTCCAAAGTGATGCGAAGATAAGTGTCGACATCAATGCCCAGTGCCCGCCTGAAGCGAGCGGGGATGGTGATCTGGCCTTTGGCCAACGGTTTGACCAATTGGCTGGCATTCTCCTCAACCATTTTGTCTCCCTCTGTATGTCTTTCTAAATTATGGAATTTCCAATATTCATGATACCACCTATCCATCGAGTTGTCAAATCTCCAAGGCAAGCCCCCTATTCTTCGCGCCGTAGGGAGATGACGCCCAAAATGATGAGGAAAGCCCCCACGAGCTGCATTGCACTGAGCCGCTCACCCAACAGAAAGAAGGCCATAATGGCCGTGATGACTGGCTCCAGCGTGGCGATCAGGCTGGCCACGCTGACGGGCAGATGCCCCAGGCTGGCCGTGTAAAGAGCGTACCCGACTAACGTGGGTCCTGCGGCCAAGATGAACAGCGTCAGCCAGCCGAGGGGAGCGTTGCCCATCGAAACAAGTTGGGCAGGCCTTTGGGTGAGAAGCAGAAAGAACGCCCCGAAACCAAAGGAATAGGCCGTTGCTGTCCAGGGGCTGTAGCGGGGAGCTGACAGTTTGCCAAAGAGACTGTAGAAGGCAAAGCCCACACCTATGCCCACCCCGCACAGGATGCCCAGAGGATTCAATCGCAACTGAGTCAGATCGTAGGCTCCAGTTACCAGGATACAGCCAGCCAGGCTTAAGGCGATGGCCAACACCTTGAAACGGGTGATGGGCTCATGGAAAAGCCAATGAGCGGCGATGACCACGAAGGCTGGGCCGGTGTAGACCAGAACGGTAGCCACTGCTGCACCGCTGAGGGACACTGAGTAGACCCACAGGGCGTTGAACATCGCCACACCGAAGAAGCCGTAAGCAGCAAAGAAGGGGATATCCTGGCGTCGGATATGCAGTAGCGAGGGCCTGATCGCAGCCAGGATGATGGCCAAAACCAGGGACACTATAATGTCGCGCCAGCAAGCCAGGGTGAGCGGGGCGATGGTATAGTTGGTCAGGAGGTAGCTGGTGAAAATACCAGTGCTGGCAAAGATGGTGGTGGCCGTGAGAGCGATGGCGTAGCCTTTGGTCATCGCAGGCTTGGTGACAGTGATGGTGGCTTTGGTGTGTGCCAAAGGTCAGACCTCGATTTCCTTGCCAGGCGACGTAATGAGCACTGCCTCACCGCCAGCCAGTTGCCATGCCTGCTCCAGCGCCTCTCTTGTAATAGTATAACGACACCCATCTGCCGGGTCAATGTAAGTTAGCTGATCGCCTGCCATCTCCTCAACAACTACAGCGTGCTTGCTCCGGTGGCCCAGGTGAATCAGTCGGACGACTAAGATGGGGAACAACCCTTCTTCGAGCCAACGAGCGAGGTCATCGCTCCTGGCTTCCTCAGTCCAGGCCGCCGTCAATCCGTAAGCGCGGGCGCAAGTCGTCGCATCGGTGATCGAGGTCCCCCACAGCGTGGTGTAGGATCGCTCGCGAAGCGTGTCTTCATCCACCTCAACACCCAAATAGGCCAGCACCATCCGTAAACAAGCGGCCACATATGAGTATGGCGTCTCCTGCTGATAGACAGGCAGCTTCGGCGTCACGATGCGCTCTCTCCCTGTTGAATCGCGCTGAAGGCGGTTTCAATCTCCTCTTGGTGTTCTTGATAGAGTTTTTCCGTCGCCTGATACATCTCCTGCGGTGATGTCCAAGCTACCACCTCTCCTGTCGTTTCGTCCACGACCACCATGCCCACCTCACCTATCACTCCGCACCCAGGGTAGGTGAGTTGTACTGGCACGACCCAGGTGGAACGCAAGGGAAATAGCACCCGTTGAGGTGTGCCCGCCGCCAACAAGTGGCCGAGGTGACGGTTGAGGAATCTCTCGGCCTTGTGTATCGCCTCTTCAGCGCCAATGCGCTGCTCTGCCGGGGCCGGCCGTTCCAAAATCGCTGGCTTTGTATCCATTACATCCACCTCCTCAAGATTGCTCTCAAAGCATCTTCTTTTACAGGGGAGCCGGGGGCCATTACAGCCCGAAAGCCGAAGTTCTTGTAGGGGTTCCTCGGGTCGTCCCTGTAGCGGTCAGCGCAGCGGCAATGGCTACGAACCTCGTTGAACGACCCGCCACGCAACACACGGAGGACGTCGTACCGTGCATCCATATCTTCACGGCCATCGGCCAAGTCGTAAGGATACTTGAACGATGGCTCTCCCCGGTCTTTCCCCCACAAGCTCAGCGTCCACTCAAGCACATTGCCGGCCATATCCAGCAATCCGTAAGGGCTGGCCCCTTGGGGGTAAGCCCCCACCGGCGTGGTACCGCCTTTGCCGCCTTCCCAACTATTACAGCGATTCGCGTCCCACTGGTCGCCCCAGGGGTAGATGCGCCCATCGCTGCTTCGTGCCCCCTTCTCCCATTCAGCCTCGCTGGGCAGGCGGTAGGGTTTGCTGGTGACCCAAGCCAGCCAACTGCAGTAGTCCACGGCGTCATACCAGGAAACGTGAGCCACAGGATGACCCTCTTTGCCACTTGGTGGTTTCCTGTCTTCAAAATAGCTCGGCGGGTTATGGCCAGTGGCTTGCACGAAAGCTGCGTACTGGGCGTTGGTCACCGGCGTCTTGGCCAGGTAGTAGTCGGGCAGATACAAAGTGTGCTGGGGCCACTCCTCGCCCCTGCCCCTCGCTTCTATGTCGTCCACACTGGGATCGCTGCCCATGAGGAAATCGCCAGCGGGGATGAGAACCATCTCCGGCAGCTCGATAGGAGGCAGGAGGAACACCAACTCAGAGGCTGGCTTTATGACGCGGAGCAATTCCCCGACGACACGCTCAAGGCCACGATTCGATGACACCGCAACCCGATCTGCCAGGGTAGGCGAGTACTTTCTAACCTGTTCAGCAATGATGTTGTGCCAGACAGGGAGAATCACCTTCTCGCCAGAAACCTCCCGGACTGCAAGCCCATCCAGTTCCTTCTGCGGCCATTCTTTGGCAAAGAAGTGAGGACTCAGGATGACGACACCGTACCTTGACTGGGCCAGGCCGCGGTCAATGGAGCGACGGAGGCTGTCGCCAAGGGTCAGGGTGAACTCGTCGTACCAGACACGCAGCCCCTTTCGTCTCAGGGCCTCTGCCAGTGGTCTGGCAATATCTTCCTTGTCCTCCCAGGCATGACTGATGAAGACATCCCAGTCCATACGTTATCTCCGCGTAGGGATTTCGCCTGGAGTCATCCGTACCATGTCAATCATGTGTGTGCTCATAACTTTTCTCCCTTTTGCTTATTCCGAGAGTCCATGCTAAAATAAGGGTGCTGTTGGAAGGATCAGTATCACGCCTGCTTGGGGGAAATGATGACTATGCGAGCCGTTACTCTCGAACTTCCTGAGCCACTCTATCGCTTTGCTTGTCAGGTGGCCGACGCGACCAAGCAACCGCTGGAAGCCGTGCTACGGGACAGCATCTCCCATACGTTACCGCCTTTTGATGATGTCTCGCCGGAGGAAGCAGCCGAGTTGGCCAAGCTGGCCGCCCTTGACGATGCTGCTCTCTGGCGAGAAGCACGCGCGACGATGAATGAAGCCGAACAGGCCGAGATGCACGAATTGTTGGATCGCCAAGGAACCGGCGAGCTGACATTTGCCGAACGTACTCGTCTACGAGACCTGCTGGCTACCTACGGCTCGCTGACGGTGCGCAAAGCACATGCCTACCTCCTTTTAGCTCGGCGGGGCTATCGCGTCCCTATGCAAGAGAACCTGGGGTAGTCCGTGTGACGCGCCCCTACATTCCCAAGTCCCTACGAGAGAAGGTCGCCGCCAAGGCTGGCCATAGGTGTGGCTACTGCTTAACCCCGCAGGCATACACGGCCATGCCCATGCATGTAGAGCATATCATCCCCCAGGCTGCCGGCGGCCCTTCTACAGAAGAAAACCTCTGGCTGGCTTGTCCATTGTGTAACGGCCACAAGGGGACGCAGACGCACGGTACTGACCCTGAAAGTGGTGAGCGAGTATCTCTTTTCAACCCATGCCGCCAAACCTGGCGCGAGCACTTTCGTTGGAGCGAGGATGGCACCCTGATCACCGGGCAAACCGCCTGTGGGCGTGCCACGGTCGTTGCCCTCCAACTCAACAACGAGCACCTGGTGAGGGCACGCCGGCGCTGGGTAATGGCCGGTTGGCACCCGCCTGAAGACTGAACCCCCTCCAATCGTACCCCTTCATACCCCTTTGCGGCCTCGAATGTCCCTGTATAACGGACAGGCAGATGGCCGGGCACCTCACTCCATCCGATTATCCAAAGTAATCCTCGCTGATCCCCGCCACGCAAAGACAGGCCTTTGCGACGTTCGTGTTCATACATTGACTTCTCCCGCCAACCGTTTTCGTGCCTGAGCTTTGAGCAGGGTCATAATGTGTTCGATTTGCCCGATTTCATCCAGTTCAGCCTGTTCTTCCGATGAGAGCATCCCGGCCTCATTTAAGGCCAGCAGGCGACGCAATCTTTGCTGAGCCCTTTCGGAAACGGTGTATGTGGCTACCTCGGATGGTGAAGGACCGGTGGACAGAAAGTCAATGATCTCAGAGACAGTTTGGACAGCAGGGGTCTTAATCCGACCAGGCTCAACTCCAGCACGGTCGCCAGCCACGGAGACATAGGACGCAGTCGTTGGGCCAACTTATCCGGAACTTGCATTGTCATCTCGACCATCTTGATCTCCTCCTGATCACGAATAACGCGAATGGACGAATTTCACGAACATTGTCCCGTCATTTCCAACCAACTTCGTGTCATTCGTCTTTTCGTGACATTCGTGTTTAAAACTCGGTGAACTCGCGACGCCTGAGGCCCCTCAGATCGAGGGTGCCGCCTTTTGGATCGAGCCTGATCTCCCATCGCTCCATGGTGAGGGCTCCAATGATGATATCCAGCTCATGGCCGTCCGCGTGGCCCAGTTCATTCACCGGCAAGGCATCGGTGTCGAATCCAAGTCCCTCTATTCTACCGCCAATGAGACACAGTTCTCGAATCTCCAGTGTCTTCCCACCCAAGGCTACACGGAAAGGTTCTGTCACCGGTTTCCTTGGTGCGGTAGACAAAAGATGTTCCCGTACATAGGTGAAAACTGCGCCGGTGTCGAATAGCGCCACAGCCGGCTGGCCCTCAATTTCAATGGTTTTGATAATTCGCGCCACGATTTTGCCTCCTCTCCCGTTATTGCTAATTAGGCATCTTCATAAGCCTAATTCTTGACGTTAGACCTTTCATCTAGCCCTTTGCTGCTCTACCCACTCTGCTGGAGTCAGTGTGGGGACAACGGCTGGACTACGCTGTAACATCTCAGCATCCCAGGTGATGAGCGTGGCATTGAAGGTTTCAGCCACGGCAGCATAGATGGCGTCAGCACCCCTGAGATGATGGATTGTAGCGATTTGTGCCGCCCGACGTGCCAGAGATAAATCAAGGATCACCAAACGCAGGTCGGGGAAACTTTCGATAAGCATGGTGAGTTCTTCGGCCAATGCCGCATCACCGGTGGGCCTGGCAATCGCTGCGGCACATTCCGGCAAAATCAGGGTGGGGCAGAATACAGTCACGGCCTCCGCTCGCGCCCGGTGTAGAAATCCGCGGCTGACAGTATAGTGCTTCTCCTCTAATCGCACAGCAGCTACAAAGACGTTGGCATCTACGGTGCAATTCATCGCCGCATCTCCGTCAAAATCTCCACGGCGCTCTTGTCGCTCTTCCATGCCCGGCTGACTTTTTGAGTCAGCGCGTCCCACCGGGCCTCCCAATCAGAAGCTGGCTCGACCTCGACGGGCGAGGGCTTGAGCGAAACCACGAGGGCCAACGGCGTGCCCTCAGAACTGACCAGAGTAATGGTTTCCCCTAAATGGAGCTGTTCCAACAAATCTCTGAGATCACGTTCTGCCGTTTCGACCGGCACAGTCATGGACCTGTTGCCAGACATTGTAGACCTCCCTCTGCAGATGCTTTAAATTCGATCCTCATATTGGAACATCGTGCGTGATGGGTTCAGGTGCGACGCACTTCTTAACACCTATGACGTGGACCGGGCAAACCTCAGATGCAACACCCGTTTCGTGCCTTTCGTGATTCTGGCCCGCTCGTCCACGCGCCAGCCGGCCAGCCAGACGATGTGCTGGGGTGAGGCAACGATCGGCACCAGATGCCGCCACTGGGTGGGGATCTTGACGTTGATCATGAACTCGCGCAGGGTGGTCTGCCTTCCTCCCAATCCCAGGGGCTGAAAGCGGTCGCCTGGCTGGCGGCGGCGCAGGATCAACTCTGAACCGGTGACCTCGTGATCAAGAAAAGCTTGCCAGGGGTCTGGGTTGTCCTCCCAGCCTGGAGGCAATTCGCTTCTGCTCAGGTGGCGTGCCTCGACACGCCATGGGCTCTCAGGCAACGGAGTTGTGCCGGGGATGCCCAGAGGCAGGCTGTCCACCGTGAGCAAAGGCAAATCCGTAGGTAGTTCCACGTAGCCCTCGTTGGCCACGGTGAAGATCTGGTAGCTCATGGTCAGCATCAGACCTTGGGGCAGGGTCACCTGGGTGCCGGCCGGCTTCTCCAGCAGGGCGACGAGGGCATCCTCGACGTGGATCCAATTGATGTTGCGCAGAGAGCGGCGCAGGCGGTGAATGGCCTGACGCAGAGTGGACCGTTGAAAACTGGTGGGCAGGCCCCGCCAGGCCGCCAGGTCGAACTTGATAGCCCTATCGGACTCGGAGATCACCACTTGAGGCCAAAGTCGGTCCAACTCTGCCCTCAGGTAGGTGTAATCGTCGGCGATGACCCTGGCCGAACGGCGCACCACTTCTCTGATGCCAGGGTTGTAGCTCTCCAGATAGGGAATCAGCTCATGGCGCAGGCGGTTGCGATAGTAGGTGGTATCCAGGTTAGAACGGTCAAAGCGGGGTTGGAGGCTGTGCTCGGCGCAGTAGGCTTCGATTTCAGCGCGGGGGACTTCTAACAGCGGACGAATAAGGGTGAAGGGATAAGGGGCTGCCCCTTCGACTACCCCTTCGACTACCCCTTCGACTTCGCTCAGGGCAGGGCTCAGGGCAGGGTTCAAGGCAGGCCCTTGTCCCTTATCCCTTGTCCCTCCCTCCTCCCCTTCGTCAGGCTCAGGACAGGGCCCTTCAAGCAGCCGATAATCAGATAACGATATAGCTGGCAACATGCCCCTCAACCCCGCCAGCCCCGCCCCCCGCAGCCAGTGCATGAGCACGCTTTCGGTCTGGTCGTCGGCGTTGTGGCCCACGGCGATGCGTCCAGCCCCAATTTGCTCGGCCACCTCGGCCAGGAAAGCGTAACGGGCACGACGGGCCGCTTCCTCCAGCGAGAGCTTCTTTTCCCTGGCCAAAGTGGGCACGTCACGGGCCTCGACGGTGCAGGGCAATCCCCACTCCTCGGCCAGCCTGGCCACGAAAGCAGCGTCAGCATCCGCTTCACTGCCACGCATCCTGTGGTTCAGATGAGCCACGTGCAACTCGATGCGGTACTCGCCGCCCAGGCGGTTCAGGACGTGCAGCAGACATAGCGAATCGGGGCCGCCAGAGACGCCGACGACCACCGTTTCTTCAGGGAGCAGCAGGCCATATCTGTCAATTGTGTGACGAACTGTTGACACAACGTCCACCGCTTAGTCCACCTTGTAGACCCTATCGCCCTCGCGCACCCTCTCGTTGACCTTGAGCCCCACCTCTTGACCCTTCTTAGCCACTTCGACGGCTTCATGCTCGATTTCCATCGAATCCACCGTCTGCTCAAAATCGGTGGTGCTGCCGCTGATGTGGATGGTATCACCCACCCTCAACGTGTCGTACAACTTGATCGCGGCCACACCGATCTTGGCCCAGTAGTGGGTCACCTTGGCCACTCGTTTTTCTGCCATATTGAAGCACCTCACTCCATCTTGTACACTGTATCGCCAGGGCGGGCTTTCTCCTGAACTACGACCCCAATTAGTTGGCCCGGATCGCCTTTCTCAATGTTTTTGTGTTCCAATTGCATGGACTCCACCTTCTGCTGAAAGTAGGTCGTGGCTCCCTTGATCAGAATGGTATCGCCCACGGTGAGCTCGTCGCTCAGCTCAATCCCTGCCACGTGGATTTTGGAGAAGTAGTGAGTCACCTTCCCAATCTCTTTCTCTGCCATTTTCAAAAACCTCCTTATTAGTTGATTGATTCTGCTACCACTATACCCCAACTGGCTTGCGTTGTCAAGGGGCTCTTTCGTTTCGATTTCGTGGCAGCCATCCTACCACATATTATACCACAACTTGTGCTTTTTTAATTGCGAGATTTGTGGTATAATTCAACCAATGATAATCCCAGCCAGTTGACTGGGTTCCCGATGGTTTACGGCCTTCCAGAGGGCCGGGTATAGTCAATTACAGAGTGTAGGAGGAAAATCACGTGTTTAGCCCCCTGAATGCCCTTTTGGGCCTCTTTTCCATGGATATTGGTATAGACCTGGGCACGGCCAACACCCTGGTGAATGTGCGCGGTAAAGGCATCGTTATCAACGAGCCCTCCTGGGTGGCCATTGAGAAGAAAACCAGAAAGGTGCTGGCTATCGGCATTGAGGCCAAAGAGATGGTCGGACGGACCCCCGGCAACATTGTCGCTATCCGCCCTCTGCGCGATGGCGTTATCTCCGAATTTGACATTACCGAAAAAATGCTCCATTACTTCATAGAGAAAGTGCACCACCAGATGCTGCTCCCCATTCCCAGGCCACGGACCGTGATTGGCATCCCCAGTGGCGTCACCGAAGTCGAGAAGAAAGCCGTCTACGACGCTGCTATCAGCGCTGGAGCCCGCGAAGCTTATCTGGTCGAGCAACCCATAGCCACCGCCATCGGGATAGGACTGCCCCTCATGGAATCGCTGGGTAGCATGGTCATTGACGTCGGAGGCGGCACTACCGAGGTGGCTGTTTTCTCACTGGGAGGTACTGTCATCAGCCGTTCCATCCGCGTGGCCGGCGATGAAATGGACGAAGACATCATTCAGTACGCCCGTCAGAAATATAACCTCCTCATCGGCGACCGCATGGCTGAGAAAGCCAAAATCACCATCGGGTCAGCCTATCCCTTACCAGAAGAGCAGACCATGATTTTGAGGGGCCGTAACCTCATTACGGGCCTGCCAGAGTCCATCGAGGTCAGCAGCGTGGAGATCCGCGAGGCTCTATCTGGTTCCGTTGACTTGATCGTTGACACGGTGAAGAGCGCCTTGGACGAGACGCCCCCCGAGCTAATAGCTGACCTGATGGAACAAGGCATCGCCCTGGCTGGCGGCGGGGCTCTCCTCCAGGGCCTGGCCGAGCGACTTTCGGAGGAGACCAAGATGCGGGTTTATGTAGCTGAGGACCCTATGACCTGTGTGGCTCGCGGCGCAGGGAAGATTCTGGAAGAATTGGACATTCTGAGCAAGGTCCTGGCTACCACCCGGCGCAGCGGGGCTGCACGTTAGCAGTGCCTCGGCAGTGGGCCTCCCTGACGCCAGGAAGTGAGTACAGGACAACGCTAAGGCGCAAGGCGCCAGGATACTAGCATGAAGCGATTGCAAAATAGACCCCTGCTGTTCGTCTTCCTCCTTTCACTGACCATAGTCGGGCTTGTCTTACATGAAACTGGCAACACGCAGGCGGTCGAGAATCTGATCCTGGGGCCAGTGACCCCCGTCCAAAATCATTTGTCCGGTCTGGCCAACGATTTCAGCGACCTGGTTCAGACTTTCCGCGATCTACGGGAACTACGCCGCCGTAACGAAGAACTGCAAAGCCTGGCCGACAGCTTGATGATCGAGAACGTCCACCTGAAAGAGCTAGAGTCTGAAAATGAGACCTTGCGCCAGTTGCTTCAGTTCACCCAGGCCAACCCGACCTACAGCTATAGAGCTGCTGAGATGACGGGGCACGTCATTGGCCAGGACCCCAGCAACCTCTTACGTTCCATCATCATTGACGTGGGCGCTGGCGACGGAGTGGCTAAAGGCATGCCTGTAGTAACCGATCGCGGGTTGGTCGGTCGGATCGTGGAGGTCAGTTCCAGGTCGTCCAAAGTCCTTCTGATAACCGATGTTTCCAGTTCGGTGAATGCCATCATCCAAAGCTCACGGGCTACAGGAATAGTAGAAGGCAAAGCGGACGGCGGGCTGGTGATGAAATACATCCCCCAGACGGTGACAGTCAACGTCGGGGATATCATCCTCACCTCAGGCCTGGGAGCTACTTTCCCCAAGCGTCTGGTGATCGGCCAGGTCACTGCTGTTCACAAACGGGACATTGAAATGTTCCAACAAGCTGAGATCAAGCCAACGGTGGACTTTGAGCGATTGGAGATCGTTCTGGTTATCACCAACTTCGAGCCCATTGAAATGGCCCAATAAAGGGGTGATCCACATCAACATCTACGCTTCTATTCTGCTGCTGATCAGCGTAGCTCTTATCCAGTCAACAGTTGTGCCCCATTTGACCCTTTGGGGCGTGAAGCCTGACTTGATGCTCCTGGTGGTCATCTCCTGGAGCCTCTTACGAGGAGCCAGGGAGGGAATCATCTGGGGGTTCATTGGAGGCTTCTGTCTGGATCTTTTCTCGGGCACTCCCCTTGGACTGTCCGCCCTGGCCTTGCTCATCGTCAGCTTCTTCTCCAGTCTGGGAGAAGCAACCGTCTTTCGTACTCATGTCATCCTGCCTCTGGCGACAGTTTTTTTTGCCAGCCTCATTTACGATTTCATCTTCCTCCTCGTGCTAAGAACGCTGGGCTGGCCTGTTGTATGGCTGGATAGTTTTATTAGGCTTGTCCTGCCGGCCAGCTTGTTGAACGTGTTGCTGACACCTTTGGTGTACCCGACCATACGCTGGCTGCACCACAAGACCGGTCGAAAAGAGATGGAGTGGTAGAGAAAGTAGAGTGCAATCGAGGAATCACCTGTACCGCAACAGTGGTCAGAGCGACGGGGGAATCCATTTGAGACGGGAGAGAGGCTCCTCAATTCTCAATTCACAATTCTCAATTCATTTTAACATGGCCCTGGTCTGCCTCTTCGGCATAAGTGCAGTGATCCCTCTCTTGGGAGGATCACTGCCCCAAACCGCGGATGGGATCATACATCTCTACCGTCTCGTTGAACTCGACAACCTTTTCCAGCACGGCGTCCTATTCTCCCGTTGGGCTCCAGACTTGGTCTATGGCCTCGGTCTGCCCCTTTTCAATTTCTACGCTCCTCTGTCTTACTATCTGGCCGAGGTCTTACACCTGCTGGGTCTGAGCCTGGTCAATGCCCTGAAGGCTGCCTTCTGCCTGGCCATATTGGGATCAGGGGCATCCATGTATCTCTACGTCAGGGATGTGTTTGGAGAGACCCCGGCCATAGTGGCCGCTGTGGCCTATATATACGCTCCTTACCAATTGTACGACAGCTTTTTCCGGGGAATCCTGCCTGAGGTTCTGGTCCTGGCTCTCTTCCCCCTGGTGATGTGGAGCTTCCGACGTCTGGCCACATTGGGAAATCGGCGCTACATCGTCATCGGGGCCCTGGGACTGGCCGCCCTGCCCCTGACCCATACGACCTCCACTCTGATCCTCTTCCCCCTGCTGGTGGCGTATGTCATTGCCTTGCTGTTCCTTAAGGGGGAGAGGAGACTCACCGGCAGGACCGTTCGTCCCGCCCTTCGTCCCGAGGTTCAGGGCCGAGGGGCTCACGGCGGGGTGGCGAATCACCGCAACAGTGATGTAGCCTCTGCTTTAGTCCTGGGGCTGGCCCTCAGCGCCTTCTTCACGCTACCCGCCATCTTGGAGAGGCAATGGATTCAAATCGAGCGGGGGCTGATCCCCCCCAATCTGGACTACCATCACCACTTCCTGTCGCTGGCTGAAATCCTCTCCCCCCCTCAGCCTACCGACACTGGCCGCATGAATCCTGCCGTCCCTCGTAGCCTTGGACTGGTCCAAACCATCCCAGCCATAGCCGCCATCGCCGGTCTGAGAAAGCAGGAAGAGAGCCAGAGAGTACATATCCTTTTTTTCGCTTTAGTCCTGGTGGCCTCGGTGGCCATGATGCTGCCCCAATCCGTCACCTTATGGGACCGATTGCCTCCCTTGGCCTATTTGCAGTTCCCTTTCCGCTGGCTTGGCCCAGCCAGTTTTGCCGTGGCCGTGCTGGCTGGGGCTTCTGTGGGCGCGCTCTCTCACAGTGACTCACTGACCTCACCGAGGTTTCTGGTTTCAGCCGTACTATTGACTTTGCTTGTCCTGGCTGCTCTACCCATGCTCTACCCTGGCTATCAGCACTCACTGCCCGCCAATCCCTCTCTGGCAGAGATGATGGACATGGAACGGCGGATGGGGGCCGTCGGCACCACAGCCACAGGTGAATACCTGCCTATCTGGGTAGAGTGGGTACCGCCAGAGTCCCTCCTAGAGCCCTTGTACCATGCTGGCCTACCATTGAAGAGGTTGGATACTTCTACCTGGCCCGAGGGATCCATTGTATTGGAGGAGGAATACACTCCGACCGCCGGTCGGCTCACCATCCAACTCGCAAAGATACTGAGGGTCTTCTTCGACATCCACTATTTCCCTGGATGGCGAGCCTACATTGATGGTGAGGAAGTACCCATTGAGCCTACCCAGGGCCAGGGCCGGATCAGCTTTATCGTCCCGGCTGGAGAACACACTATCCGCCTGCAATTCGAGGAACTGCCGCTGCGAATGGCAGCCGACACTATATCGGTCATCAGCCTGCTCG
>Ga0315310_10001607_pt1 | contig 14349 bp, 7 predicted proteins | sample TDP5_MG_FD_203630 | JGI IMG/M metagenome (GOLD analysis project Ga0315310, IMG submission 203630) | Freshwater sediment microbial communities from Lake Towuti, South Sulawesi, Indonesia - TDP5 | ecosystem: Environmental > Aquatic > Freshwater > Lake > Sediment | place: Indonesia: South Sulawesi... | reverse complement strand
GAGATAGAGCAAGGTCAGGATATTGAGGCACTGCCAACCGAAAGGGGCAGAAACAGATAGGCTTGGCCTAAACCACTACGCCAATTCTCTACTCTACCCCCTTTGGTAAGGGGCCACATTCTCCACGCACCAAAGGGGTGAAAAATCTTATCAACGTTATTTTTCGCCATTTGAAATAATAATAAGAACACTTCAGATCTTAAATCATCTTCAGGGCCTAAAGATTTCACGAAAAATTCACAACAATTTTACATAGTTATCACATAGACGGATTAATCTAGTATTGGAGTAAAGACCGATAAAGGCAATCTCCGAGAAATCGGAGGGCGCAAAGCGATGGGGCCTTTAGGTCGCTAGAGATTAATCAACAGCTTTGTAGGCACGATTTTCCCGATTCAAAAATCGGGATGGAATTGGGCAGGGGGGTTCTTGCCCCATTCCATTACCGACATTTTGAGGAAAAAAGGCTCGCCAGGCTGCCGAAGTCAAGCAGGGGACATGGCGAGCCTTTTTGTTTTGACGAACGCCTTTGAGGAGTTTTTCCATCCCTTCTGGGGAAAGCAAGATAGAGAACGGCGTCCCGATGGGGTTCAAACCAGGGATTTTTTTGTTTGCAGAATTAACAAAAAATTAACAATTTCTTAACCCATACATAATATCAATAGTATATATTTATATTGGAAGATGGAGTGCAGTAGAAGCCGCAAGATTTTACAAAAAATTTACGATTTTTTTACACGGCTGTCATATAAAGAGGATATAATTTTGGAAAATAACTCAGCTTGGGCTGCCAGGCTTTGACAGGCTGATTCATACTATTTGGTAAATTAGCCCTTTTTTTGATGCGATTTCGATATTATGATTTCAAGATTTCAACAGACCGATCCTAAATCTACCTTCTTAAACTGGAGGGGTCTAAATGAAGAAAAGTCTGGTTCTGGTACTAGCGGTTGGTATTCTTCTGGGTTTTTGCGTTAGTGCCCCTTCTCTTAATGCAGGAGCAGGGGATACGATTGTCAGTTGGATAGATAAGATTCAGAAGGTTATAGACAATGTACAGGCCGCAGTTGAAAAGATTCAGGCAGAGATAGATAAAACCCAGAATGAGATAAAGGAATACCAGAAGGAAATAGATAAGATTCAACATACAGTAGATAACAAGGTGGCAAATTTTCAATCCAGGATAGACAAATTGCAGGAAGACGCAAACCAAATGGCAAAAGATATCCAGGATAGTGTAGATAGCTTGCAGAATGATATAGAAAAAATAGAGAACGAGGCAGGCAGTAAGGTAGCTGATTTGCAATCAGAGATAGATAGAGCTCAGAAACAGATGAATGAGGAAGTAAAGAATGCAGAGGGAGAGCTCAAGAAAGCTCAAGACAAACTGAACCAAGCTTTGGCCGAGCTTCAAAGTAAGATTGACGAAGCCCAGAAAGCAGGAGATAAGGAGATAGAACCAGCCCAAAGGGCCATAGATGAAGCTCAGGAGGAATTAAAAGAGCGGGTAGCTGAGGCTCAGGCGGAAGTAGATAAGGCTCAAAGAAACCTGGAACAAAAGGTAAAAGAAGGGCAAAATAGAATAGCCAAATTGCAAGCAGAATTAGACAACAAAGTGGCTGAGGCTCAGAAACAAATAGACGCATACCAACAGGAGATGGACAAGAAGATTGAAGGAATAGAAGCCAAAACAAAAGAAGCAGAGAAGGAGATGGATGGCATATCTCAAGAGGCTCAAAGACATATGGATGAATTAGGGGAATTCATTGCAAAGGGAGAAAATGAAATAAAGGAGCTACAGGGGAAATTGGATGAACTTGGGAAAAAAGTGAATGAAGGTCTTGAAAATTTGGAGCAATTACAAAATAAGATGGAAGAACTTCAAACTCAGATAGATGAGGCAAAAAAGGAAGCGCCGGAGAAAATAAAAAATGCTGTAGATTCACTTCAGGCTGAGATGAAAACAGTTCAAAAAGACATAGATACTGCTCAACAACGAATTAAAGATGGTCAAGAATACTTAGGTACTATTCAGAACAAGGCAAACGATGCGATAGGAAAAGTTGCTGAGGCAAGAGACAAATTGGGTTTATTAAAGAAAGGATTGGGCGAAGAGGTGAATAAGGCACAGTCCAGGATAGATGTTCTCCAAGAAAAGGCCCATAGTGTAGCGGAAGATGTTCAGTCCAGAGTTGATAAGCTACAGGAAGGTCTTGATGGGGCAGCAAAGGGAGTTCATGACGATATAAACAAAATGCAATATCAAATGGACAGCTTATCTACTGATATACAAGAAGCGGTTGATAAGAAACAGGTCTTTTTACAGGATAGACTGGATAAAGCCCAGGGGAAAATAGATGAACTGGAAAGAAGCTTAGACAATAAAGTAGGTGAATTACAGGTAGGTATAGATAAATCTCAAGAGTTTCTTGAAGAACATCTGGTAAACGCGCAGGGTTACATTGATAGTATACAAAATAAAATGGGCGATGCAGTTGATAAAGTCCAAAATACCGTGGGTAACCTGGAAGGATTCATAGAAAAAGGAGAAAATAAAGTAAAAGAGGCACAGGATAAGTTAGGTGAAGTACGAAAGGAAATAAATCAAGGCGTTGGTAAATTAGATAGTTTAAAAAATAAGATTGATGAGTATCAGCCTAAAATAGATGCCATGCAAAAGAAGAGTAAACTCCCAAAGTTTGCAAATGAAGCTATAGATTCCCTCCAGGGTTTAGCAAATGGAGCTAAAACAGAAATGGGTAACCTGCAAAATAAGGTTGAAGAGGGCCAAAAATATTACGATATTGTTCAGGAAAAAACAGGAGGGGTCTTGGAAAGCCTTACGAAAGAAAAGAATATAGTAGGTGCATTGAAAACGGAATTTGGGACGGGTGTCAAGGATATACAGTCTAAGGTAGATAATTTTCAGGAAAGCACTAATAGTTTAGGGAAAGAAATTCAATCAAAAATCAATGGGCTACAAAATGGGCTTAATGGAGCTTCAACAGAACTTCATAATTATATCGGAGATGCCCAGGAACAAATGAATAGGATGGCTTCAAGGCCGCAACAAGGAATGGATGAAATTCAACGGAATTTACAGAGTAAGCTAAAAGAGGCTCAGGGGAAAATAGATAATTTGAAGGCGAAATTCGACAATAACTTCTCTCAATTACAAAAAGAGGTAAGTAAATCCCGGGAAGTTTTTGATGAAAATATGGCTCAGATACAGTCCTCTGTTGATAATATGCAAGATAATATTGACGATGTAACAGGAAAAGTTGAAGGGAATATTGGTAAGATAGAAGGATGGATGGAGAAAGGGGAGAATGGGCTAAAAGAAGCGGGAAATAAGTTAGGAGAACTTCAGAATAGAATAAACGAGGGACAGTCCAGGATAGACGCATTCCAGAATAAAATAAGTAGGATATCAGAAAAAATAGAAATGCCAGAGGAACTGAAGAGTCTTGTAAATTCACTTCAGGGAAATATAAGAATGGTACAAGATGAGATAGGTAGCATACGAAACAAAGTTAGTGATGGAATGAAACATTTAGAGACCAGAGTGAAAGAAGTCACTGAGACAAGAAAAGAATTGGGCTCATTGAAAGAGAGATTCACAAAAGAAGTAGAACAAGTGCAAGCTGGAATAGATAATCTTCAGAATAAAGAAAAAGAATTACGAAGAGAGGCTATATCTAAAATAGATGAGATTCAGGAACGGCTTGGTGGAACCCTGAAACAGCTCCAGGCTAAAATAAATAAAGAACAAAAGATGATAGATAAGATGGTCTCTATTGTACAGGAAGGTGTAGATAAAGCTCAAAAAGAATTGGACCAGGCAGTAAATGAAACCCAGGGTTTGGTAGACGAAGCTCAAAGAATGTTAAAAGAGAAGGAAGAAATGGCACAAGCAAAAATAGACAGTATCCAGGCTGAGATGGCTGATAAAGTAAAGAATGCTCAGCGAAAAGTTGACGAGATTACGGGAAGGATAGAAAGCGTACTTGCCAGAATGAATGAGGACATAGATGGGATTCAAAAGGAGATAGCCGGTATATGGAAAGAAGCAAAGAAAAAGATAGACCAATTCCAGGGTCAAATAGATAGATTGCAAAAAATGTATGATGGGGCTGTAAAAGAAACACAGAAAGAGATAGATGGGATTCAAAAGAAGATAGACCAAGTTAAGGCGGAAGTTCGGGCAGAAATAAATGCCCTTCAGAAAAAGATAGACGAAGCGATGACAGCAGTGGATAAGTACCAGGAAAAGGTAAGAGATATATCAAGAAAGATAGACCAACTCCAGAAAAAGAAAGATGATGCCCTATCAAAATTGAAAAAGTTAATGGATAAGTTAAATACCGCAATAAAGAAACTGAAGAATTTACTCGCAAGAATAGAAAGCGGAGTCACAAGGGGCTTGGGCTTTCTTTCGAAGCTGTCCCTGTCCAGACCCGGCAAGTCTCCAAGCAGGTGGGAGAGAGTTAGAGGCGCCTTATGGGGTTTGTTTGGTAAGGAGCCAAAGAAGCAAACGGAGATTCGCGAGAAAGGCGTAGAAGTGCGGGACTTAATGGACTACGTAGAAGAATAGTAATGGGAGAAATAATTTAATGTTTAAGAATTTCAAAGAAACCCCTCTCCCTTCTCGGGAAAGGGTTAGGGGGAGGGGAAATTGTTTCTACAAGGAAACTCCTCTCCCCTTGGGGGAGAGGGCGAGGGTGAGGGGGAGAAAAGTTTTAATGTTAAGTATGGTTCTTTCACTTACATGTCTACTTGGTTGTGGGAAGCCCGAGGAAAGGGCATTTAAAAAAGGATTAAGATTCCTTATTTATAAAAAGGATTACAAATCCGCTGCCACAGAATTTAATAAAGTAGTAGAGCTTAACCCTGAGAATGTGGAAGCCCACGGTAACTTAGGAATAGCATTAGACGAGTTAGGAGAAAGCGAAAAAGCTATGAGAGAGTATGAAAAAGCCATAGAGTTAGACCCAAACTATGGCCGGGGTTATTACAACCTCGGATTGGCTCTATTTAAGCGGGGCAGATTAAGCGATGCCGAAGAAAAATATAAAAAAGCTCTCTCATTGGACCCGAAGGACCCTATGGCTTATAATGCATTAGGTAACCTTTACGGCGAATTAATGCTCCGCTCCGATTCATCGGAGCGATATAAAGAACAAGCACTCGATTCATTTAGAAAAGGCCTTATTTTATCCCCAAAGAATACCGATTTACTTAACAACTTAGCCATATTTTATCATAAAGCAGGTGAAACAGAAAAGGCAATAGAAACATTCCAAAAAGTTCTCAAGATTAATCCAAAAGATGTTGTCGCTCTCCATAACTTAGCATTAGCCTATAAGAAAGAAGCAGAGCCCGAGAAAGCGACAGAAACATTAAAAGAGGCAGCAAGAATAAATCCAGAAGATATAAATGTATGTTATCAATTGGGGATTGCATATAAAGATGAGAAGAGATACGGAGAGGCGATCAACGAGTTTAAGAAAGTCCTGGAAAAAAGGAAGGATGCCGAGGTATATCTCAATTTAGGCTATTGTTATCTGGGAGCAGGTGAGATAGAAAAAGGTCTGGAAATGTATAAAGAAGCAGAAGCATTAGACCCCAACAATAGCACAGTTTACAATAGTATTGGCACTATTTATTATTCGTCCGGGGAAGTAGAAAAAGCAATAGAAGAATACAAGAAAGCTGTATCTCTAAGGCCAAACTTTAGCCTGGCATATTCTAACTTGGGAGATGCTTATAGCTCTTTGGGAAAGAAGGATGAGGCAATAGAATCATATGAAAAAGCTATAGAAATAGACCCTTACAGAACAGATGCATATAGCCAACTGGGAAGCATTTACAGCTCCAACAAAGAATATAACAAAGCGATTTCTTTGTACAAGCGGTATCTTGCTTTGATGAAAAAAATAGGCTCACAAAAAGAGACATACCTGATACATTATAACTTAGCAAATGTTTATCGAAATAAGGGATTAAGAGATAAAGCGATTGAGGAATATAAAGAGGTGATAAGGCTCAACCCTGAGGGTGAACTCGCAAAAGTCTCACGCCACCTAATAAATTCCCTCAAATAGCGTTCCCTCTCCCTTTAGGGGAGAGGGTAAGGCTGAGAGCCAAAATGTCATTGCGAGCCCGAAGGGCGAAGCAATCTCGATATTGTTGAAAAATGGTAGCCGACGGTCCGATAGGACTCCGAGAGGATGTCGGACTCGTTCGGAGCTTCAGCCGGCCAATAGAGTGGGATGGTTGGGGCGCATCAAGCTATAATTAGGGAGGAATCTCCAACGAAAAAAATATCAAAATTAATTGTGTCTATTATGTTAACGTTACTGATCGTATTTTTACTGACTCTATCTGCTATTGCTCGCTATTCATTCTGGACACAAACAAGCCAGGAAGATTTTGATGCAGGGACGAAAACAAGAATAAAGACAATGGCAGACGGGACATTCCGATTGGAAGACGGAAATTGGCTCGAAACAACAACAACAGATTTTAATACTGGGGTAATAAAAGATAATATAAATACTACAAATAACGAATTGAAATTGGCATCTAAAGTGCAATCCTCGAGTAACATTGCCAACGGTAAACCCACAAGCGGGAACATGAGTTATACTAGTCGTTTCGTGGATGGAGATAATAATTCTAGTGCTCATAGGGAAGGAGTAACGGATGATTCCTATGTTCAAGTAGATTTCGGTGCAACGAAAGAAATTTATAAGGTTAGAGTCTTAAGAAGTGCCTGGTGGGCTAGTGCATTTGGTAGACTGGGAACCGATACTATCAGCAAACTACAATATTATGATGGAAGCTGGCATGATATTCCTGGCACATCTATTACTCATTCCAGCCCAGGAATTTATGACAACACTTATAATATATCTCCTATAAATTGCTCTAAAATTAAACTTTACTTCTATGTCTGTATGGATCACTATACTTATTATGATGGCTTTGAGCTTTATGCTTATGAAAAAGTCTGGACAACGGGGAACCTTCGCTCTCAGGAAAAAGATTTAGGAACAGAAGTTGCTTTTGGTAATTTTTATGAAACTCATTTATCAGGTCATTCTTACACTTTCAGGGCAAGAAAATATTCTGGAGCTTCTTGGAGTAATTGGGTTACTGTTAGAAATGGAGAGAAAGTAAATTTATCTAACGGCAGTAAAATCCAATATGACATAATCTTAACTTCTGAAAACGGAAGTGATAATCCTATTGTTTATGATGTCAAAATTGATTATATTCCTGCTTCTGGAGAATTTATTTCTCAATCCCACGATTGCGGAAGTCGAGTAACCACCTGGGCAAACTTTTTAGCAAATCATACTTTGAATGGACAAACAATAGAGTATGCAGTTAGGACATCTTCTTACATTGCTGGATTGTCCGATGCAACTTGGCATCCTGTAGTTTCTGGCGGTTTGATAACAGCGCCAGTTAATCGCTATGTTCAATGGAAGGCTACTTTGAGTACAACTGATGGAACCAAAACTCCTGTAGTTGATGATGTCACTTTGTATTGGGACCCATATCCTGATGCGCCTTCATTGACTGCACCGGGGGATGGTGAGTGGACAAATGATAATAAGCCATTATTTAAATGGAATTTTAATGACCCTTATACCGGGAATACCCAGGAAGGGTTTAGAGTAGTTATAGATGATGTGGATACTTTTATTGGCATAAACTACGATAGCGGTATACAGGATTCCATGACGAGCCAATGGCAGTTTCCCTGCACAATGCCCGACGGAACCTGGTACTGGGAATGTTGTACGAAGAATAACTATGGTTTATGGGGTGATACAAGCACCTACAGAGTACTCAAGGTGGATACTACACCACCGGATGTACCGATAATGAAAACTGAACCAGAAGTTACTACAGGGGACGAAAATGAGGTTTCCTGGTATCCAGTAGGAGATGGCAATGGAAGAGGGGGAGTGGAATATTATGTCCAGTGTTCATCAGATAGTCGATTTGCAGGGGAGCCGAGGGCGAGTGAATGGATTACATGGGCCCTTACAAATGGGTCGTGGAACTTTACAGGGTTAAGTGATGGGGTAACATATTATTATCGGGTAAGAGCCCAGGATGCATTGGGCAATCGAAGCGAATATTCCGCGGCGGTCTGGTCAATACAGGATAACCCACTTATTACAGATTGCCATGCTTCGCCAAACCCATTTTCGCCAAACGATGATGAGACTGAGGATATAACGACAATATATTATACCTTATCCATGGACTGCACAGTAAGAGTAAAGATATATAATTCAGAGGATATCCCTAAAATAACATTGATTGATGGGTTGTCTAAACCTCAAGGACCAAATTTGGTTATTTGGGATGGAAAGGATGCTGCTGGAAATATAGTTGCTAATGGAACTTATATCTATGAAGTGACTGCTGAAGATGGAATGGGCAATAAGGGAGAAAAACAGGGCACGGTTACGGTAGAGAATCTTGTAAGCATAGTTAGCACGAGACCAAAAGATAATGGATATTTTGTTATAGGAGAAGATAAGGACATAGAGATAACGTTTAATAGGCATATGTCAAGTTCGACTATGAGACTTGAAAACATAGTTATTAAAGATGAAGATGGGTTAAGAATGGATAAGGTGAATATAGTTTATGTATCCTCAGTGACAACAATAACTCCATTGGAAAGGGAAATGGAGTATTGCACCAGATATACTGTAGGAGTGTCCACAGGTGTAACAGATTATCTTGGGATTCCGTTAACTAAGGCGACGAGTTTTTCATTTACAACATTAATACCAGGAAGCGAGACAAGACAGGTTATGGTAGAACACAAGGGAGGTGTAGTTAAGATAGATAAGCCTTCAGAGACATTTCCAGGAGGAAGTAAAGGATGGTATATAAACTTGGTGAAGACAGATATTCGGTCATTGGATAAGTATGTAGAAGGAACAGGAAGGAGATTGATATGTTATGGAGTTGATTATAGTGATAATCCAAAAGATATAGATGTGTTAGATAGCCCTGTAACTATATCAATCCCATATCCTTCTGACACAAAAGATAAAAAGAATTTGAAGTTATATTTTTATAATAAAGATATAGAGAGATGGGAGTTAGTAAAAGGTTCCGGAGATGAGATTCCCGACGATAATAGGTATTATGTAATAGGAGAAGTAACGATAACCAATACAGAATATTGTATAAGGGGATTTGTAGCAGGTGCTCTGGTGGAGAATTATTCAAATTATCCAAACCCATTCAAGGCAGGGAAACAAGAGACAACGATAAGATATGAGTTAGAGGAAGACGCAAAGGTGACAATAAGCATATATGATTTACTTGGACAGTTGGTAAGGAGGATAGAGTTAGCAAAAGGGACGACAAACGGAGGAAAACAAGGAACAAACACTGTTCCCTGGAATGGGAAGAATGAAAGAGGCAGAGTGGTGGCAAATGGTGGGTATCACTGTGTGGTAGAGGCAGATACAGAAAATGGAAAACATATGAAAAAAGCAAGGAAGATAATGGTGATAAAATGACCCGTGGAGGTGATTTAAAATGAAAACGATAAGAAGATTAAAGTTAATGGTCTGTTTTGTTTTAGTTTTTACATTATTTACAGGTTATGTTCTGGCTGTTAAGCAGAAGGATGGAGATGCAGGTCTACCCGGTGCATACCTCTCGTGGGGAGTTGGAGGGAGAGCGTTGGGCATGGGGAAGGCTTATGTGAGTATTGCCAATGACGCAACAGCTCCTTATTGGAATCCGGCTGGATTAGCACATCTCAGGCAACAGGAGGTTATTGCTCAATATACGAGCCTTTTTGAAAGCACATTTTTAAGTTACCTCGGCTATAGCCGTCCTTTCTTTGATTTAGGAGTATTTGGCATAGGACTGGTCGATTTACGCTCCCTCGATTTTGAAAGGACGGAATCGGGCCCCAGAGTCCTGGGCCATTTCAATGAGTCAAAGGATACGGTCTTTCTATCCTATGGCAGGAGGCAGGATTACATATATTCTATTCCTTTCAAATTGAGCTACGGGGCTAACTTTAAAATAGTTAATCAAAGTGTTTTGGGTCACTCAGCTACAGGCATTGGCATAGATGTGGGAGCTATGTCAAGACCATTAAAAGGCTTGAGTTTAGCTTTCATGGTGCAGAATCTATTGCAACCGAGATTAAAACTGGATGAGGAGGCTGATACATTCCCGATAAGCGGAAGATTGGGTGCGTCCTATGAGTACGGATTCAATATCTTTAAGTATAATACGAGGGCTACAGTTTCTGTAGAGATGGATAAGATAGAACACCGCAAAGGAAAGTTTCACTATGGATTCGAGTATAAGATAGTGGATATGGTAGGATTAAGGGCTGGTTTAGATGATAGTGAGCTTACCTTAGGGTTAGGATTAAGCATAAAAAATTATGATATGGATTATGCTTATGGTTCTCAGGAGATGGGAGCAAGCCATCGGGTGTCTTTGGGAATCCGTTTTGGCCGTGTATTACCTCTTGCAGGAACAAAGGAGTGGGAAGAGGCTAAGACTGTAAGGAGTTATTGGACAAAGGCAAGGAGATACTGTAGACAACAGGAATATTTTAGAGCATCGGAAGAGCTCGAGAAGGGTCTCAGTTTAGGTACGGAGGATAAAACGAGTAACAGGTATATAAAAAGGATTCAACAGAAGATGGAGGATACTGTGGAGAAAGGGAAGTTTAAGGAGATAGAGGACTTCTACTATGCACAGGCATACATTGCCTACAAGAAAGGGGATGTTGAGAATGCGGTTACGCACTGGGAGCTTCTCTTAGGAGTAAACCCGACAAGAGAGGAAGTAAGAGAATATCTAGGGAAAGAAAAAGCAAGATTGGAGAAAGAGGCAGAATTGGAGAGAAAGAGATTAAGCGAGGAAGAAAAGAGAATGAAGATAAGAGATGCTTATGATATGCAGGTGAAGTGTTATGATGGAGGGGAATGGAGTGAAAGTATAGTCTATGGGAAGAAGGTCTTAAGACTGGATTCTGAATATCAAGAGGCTAAAGATTACATAGCCAGGGCAAAAGATAGAATAAGAGAAGAGGCTGAGCAAAGAGCAAGGAAGAAAGTAAAGAAGGAACCAGAACTACTTCCTGAGGAGAAAGAAGAAGAGACCAGGATTGAAGTAGACCCTGAAATTATAGAGGGATACTATAAACAGGGAATAACCTATTATTCTCAGGGCAAGTATCAAGAAGCGATAATAGAGTGGAAAAAGGTATTGGCACTTGACCCAACTCATGAGAAGGCGCAAAAGAACATCCAAAAAGCCCAGGAGAAATTAAGCATTTCAGAGTGACGGTAATTTTGATGAAATTAAAGAAGAAACTTCCCAAGGACAGGACATTTGAACAGATAAGGAATCACTATGAGGTAGAAAAAGCCATTGCCACAAGACTCAAAAAGGCTACCCGTGAAGAGAGACGAATAATCTATCGAATGATGTACGATGAGCTATTTCGACAAGTTCCTGACCACCCAAGACTTAAGCAGCGGGAAGAACCGCGCCTTACTGCGATTGCCAATCAAAATAAGTTGAGGCTAATTGAAAGGTTTATCAATAAATCCACAGTTTTTGTAGAGTTCGGCCCCGGTGATTGTAGATTTGCAATGAGTCTGTGCAATCGTGTAAGGCGTGTGTATGGAGTGGACATTTCAGACCAAAGAGGACAATTTGGTAATGTGCCAGATAACTTTGACCTAATTATTTATGATGGCTATAACCTCCCAATGGAGGGGAACTCTACTGATGTTGTATTTAGTGACCAATTGATAGAGCATTTGCATCCAGAGGATACGGAATTTCACTTTCAGCAAGTGAGAAATATTTTGAGACCGCAAGGTGTATACGTATTCCGGACGCCCCATAGATTTTCAGGTCCCCACGATGTTTCTCGTTATTTTTCCGATGAGCCGGAAGGATTCCATCTTAAGGAATGGACTTTTGGCCAAATAGCAGAGATTCTCAGGCAATTGAAATATTCATCATGGTCTGGCTACAAGTATACAAAGAGGAAACTGGTCAAAAAGCCATTTGTATATTTCATTATTATTGAATATGTACTTGGCATCCTTCCAAAGCGATTAAGAAAAATTTTTTCAAGACGCCTATTTTCCAGGTATATTACTATGGTGGCCATTAGATGACTGACCAGCGGTACATCTGCTTCGCTTGGTGTAAACCTCTAAAAAGGGGTCAGAGACATTTTTTCGAGCCCTTCACCTTATGTCCTTCTGAACGTAGCGAAGAATTTCCAGGTCGCCACGCCCTACGGGCTCGCGATGACAGACCAAAGGCACAGCTCTTCAGAGGCTTCTCTAAGATATTTCTTATTGAGTTTATCGGTTATGAACGAAGAAATTAAATTCCAAAAATATAAAACCAAAGGTCCCGGCTATCATTGGAAGCTAATAAGTAAATCGATATGGAGAAGAAATATTTTTGTATTGGGAAGATATCAGTTAGTTCTGGATTTAATTGGGAAGGAGATGGAAAATAAGACAGTTTTAGATATTGGTTGTGGAGATGGCGTTTTGAGTTATTTGTTAGCAAAAAGGGGCGCGAAGGTGGTAGGAATAGATACCTCGCAGAATGCCATACAATTTGCCAGAGAAAAATGCAGAAGAAGGGATAGAAATTTGAAATTTATGGTTGCTTCTGCTTACGCATTACCGTTTAGGGAGAGAGCATTTGATTATGTAGTATCTCCAGAAGTAATAGAACATTTAGAATATCCGGAAAAAATGACTATTGAAATAAACAGAGTCTGGAATCAAAAAGGAAAAGTAGTTATTAGCACGCCCATAAAACTCACAGAAGAACTATGGGATAAAACACATTTTCGAGAATTTTCTGAATCGGGGTTCAGGGAATTATTGGAAAGATATTTTGAGAATGTTGAGATAATCAAATCTCACCCTTTATTTTGGCTGGAATTTCAAAATAAGGTTATTTTTCATCATCATTTTCCTAGATATTTCCTCAACTTTTTAAGTTTATTTCTTAGATTTAATCCTTTTAATGCTACAAGCGGCTGGGGATATTACACTTTACAAGTTGCAATAATTTCAAAATGATATAATACTTTCTTACCGAGATGGTTCCAGGAAATAGTGTTGCGTTTTCATGCGATACAGAAATTTTAAGTAACAGGAGGTAAAATCAAATGAACGGCAAGATTTTCACAAAAGTATTGAAGGTATTAGAAGTGTTGTTACTGGTATTGGCTATGTCTAATCTGGCATCTGTCCATGCACAAGTTCCTAAACTAATCAACTTTGAAGGGAAACTTACCGAGACAGGCGGTAGCGCAATTTCAGGTAAGAGGACTATCACATTCAGAATTTACAAATCCGCGGTCGGTGGACTGCCAATCTGGGTTGAAGAAAGAAAAGAGGTAACTGTAGATAATGGATTTTACAATGTATTGCTTGGCAGTCCTGATGGTTTTCCTTCCGGAATCAGCTTTGATGATCCTTACTGGCTCAGTGTACAGGTAGAAGGAGAGGGTGAGATGAGTCCCCGGTACCAGATCGGTGCTGTTCCTTATGCTATAAATGCTGATATGGTGGACGGGAAAGATTCAATGGAGCTTATTCCAAGGGGTGTAATTGTGATGTGGAGTGGGAATTTAGCAAGTATTCCGAGTGGTTGGCAGCTATGTGATGGAACAAATGGAACGCCAGATCTAAGGGATAGGTTTATTTATGGAGTTCGTTCTGGTGAAAATCCCGGGACAACTGGAGGAGCAACATCCCATTCTCATAATTATTCTGATGTTCCGGGGCACACACATGGCATCAGTGACCCCGGACATTCTCATCGGATTGCGTGGGAGCGCACAGAGTCGGTAGATCCTGGTGGTTTCGATATTCCGATTTACTGGCCAGATAGTTCCCGTCCAGCGGGGTCATGGAAGTATACGGATTCAGCTAAGACTGGTATTACAGTCAATTCCGCTGGTGTGTCTTCACCATCGACGGATTCAGCGTCCTCACTTCCGCCCTACTATAAATTAGCGTTTATAATGAAACTTTAAGAACGAGGGACAGTAATAGTTCATTATACAGAAGAAGGTAAATCGGATCCGAGTGGTAATTATTTTTATTTGACGAGCGATAAAGGAAAGTCTGGGTAATTTTGGCAAATTTTTTAAAGAAAGAGATAATGAAGTGTTTCAAACAAAGGTCAAGAAGCTTTTTTAGGTCTTTCCCGAGTCTGTGGCAACATTTTGTAGAGACTTCGTCTGTAAATTAGTTGATTTCTACACTTTCCCAATTTTGTGGC
>Ga0315310_10001606_pt1 | contig 14350 bp, 12 predicted proteins | sample TDP5_MG_FD_203630 | JGI IMG/M metagenome (GOLD analysis project Ga0315310, IMG submission 203630) | Freshwater sediment microbial communities from Lake Towuti, South Sulawesi, Indonesia - TDP5 | ecosystem: Environmental > Aquatic > Freshwater > Lake > Sediment | place: Indonesia: South Sulawesi... | reverse complement strand
AGAAGCTTGGCTTAAGATGGGACCTGAATGGGAGCCAAGGGAACTCAGAGGCCCAATCTGGGAGACTGTGACGGCCTTGACATTGCTTCTGGCCGGTGTTGACATTTTCATGATGATGCATCCAGCCGCTATGCATACGATGAAGCAGGTCATAGTAAACCTGACAAGCTCGGGCAGATTGAAGCCTGAAGAGATCGCTGATTGGGTTTCCGTCAGGATATAGGAGGCACGAAAGATTGACGGAAAGAGAGATAAGAAAGGGGATCAGGGAGCTTAGCCCGCTTGACGTTTACAGGTTTCTTCCTAGAATCCCCCCGGTTTGCGCAGAGTGTGGTGAAAGAAACTGTATGGCCTTCGCGGCCAAAGTCGTTAACAGAGAGGTCAACATAGAAGGTTGTCGCCCGCTTCTTTCAGAGAAGTACCGAAAGGAGTATGCTGAGCTCAAGGTTCTTCTAGCGCCCCCGGTGAAGGAGGTGACGGTTGGGACTGGCGATGGCTCCGTCAAGATCGGCGGAAAGCTCGTGATGTACCGGCACGAGTTCACCTACCATAACCTAACCCCTATCGCCATTGATGTGACCGATGAGATGCCCGAAAGCCAAGTTCTAGAACGAGTCAGGGCTGTTGAAGGCTTCAAGTACAACTACATTGGCAGAATGGTTAACCTAGACATGATTGCTGTGAGATCAACATCCGACGACGCGGTAAGGTTCGCGACAACGGCCGATACCGTCGCGAAAGCGACAAAGTTGCCTTTGATTCTGTGTTCCTTGAACCCGGACACTATGGAGGCAGCGCTGGGCTTAGTGTATCAGAGAAGACCCTTGATCTATGCTGCTACCAAAGAGAACTGGGCGCAAATGGCAGAGTTGGCTCTGAAATACAACTGCCCATTGGCGGTGTTTGCGCCGAACGATCTTAATCTTCTCAGGTCCTTGGCGAACACTCTTACAAAGTACGGTCTTGAAGAACTTGTGCTTGACCCAGGCACGTTCACGAGTGAAGGGCTGTCAGATACAATAAACAACTTCACGACGATTAGAAGAAACGCCTTTAAGGGCGGCGACGACCTGCTCGGGTATCCGATTCTGGGCACTCCCATGACTGTTTGGCTCGAGAAAGACGCAGATAGAGAGGTTCTGCAGTGGAGGGAAGCTTACGTCGCCTCCATGCTCATGTCCAGATACGCCGATCTGCTGATAATGCACAGCCTCGAAGGATGGGTCCTGTTGCCGAACGTCATTCTTCGGTTCAACCTCTATACTGATCCGAGGAAGCCAGTGTCGGTCGAACCTGGGTTGAAGGCCATCGGCAACCCCAACGAGAACTCGCCTGTGATGTTTACCACGAACTACGCTTTGACTTTTTTCACTGTGGAAGCGGACATAAAGTCAGGAAATGTTGATTGCTATCTCTTGGTCGTTGACACAGAAGGACTAAGTGTCGAAAGCTCAGTGGCAGGTAGAAACCTAACAGCGGAGACAGTTGCGGAAGCCTTGAAGAACACTGATGTCGAAGCAAGAGTCAAGCACAGGCTCCTCCTCATACCAGGTATGGCAGCGCGGTTAAGTGGCGAGATAGAGGAGATGTCGGGTTGGCGTGTTCTAGTAGGTCCCAAAGACTCCTCCGGTATCCCTGCGTTCTTGAGAGACAACTGGCCTCCAAAGAAGAAATAGGGTGAACCGAAAAGTTGAGGGAGTGGACGCAAAGGAGAACATGAAGCTAATCGTTTCAATGGGCAGGGGAGGCTGCGGGAAAACAAGCTTCGTAGCACTTCTGACGAAGTTTTTCGTCGATGTCGGCGAAACGCCCCTGCTTCTGATAGACGCTGATCCAGACCAGAACTTGGCTGAAACAGTAGGTGTAGACCTAGAAACAGAAGAGAAGAACACGATCTCTGAGATGGTTGTCGAGACCTTCTTGGAAAAGAGAGGCACAACCGTCGGAGTTCCACCCGCAGAAAGGATAGAGAGCAAGATCTGGGAGAGATGCCTCTATGAGGGTGAGTTCTTTGATCTGATTGCGATTGGACCGAAGTGGGTTGAGGGCTGCTACTGCCTCGCAAACGCGGCACTGAAGAAAGCTTTGGAGAACATAACCAAAGCCTACAAGAAGATCGTAGTGGACTCCCCGGCGGGATTGGAGCAGTTGAACAGGAGAATCACTTCGAGGGTGGATGACATCTTCGACATCATAGATCCCTCAAAGAAGTCCTTTGATCACGTGAACAGGGCTTTCAGAATCGCGAAGGAAGTTAAGATAGATTTCCGCAACTTCTACGTGGTTGGGGGATACAGGTTCCCCGAAACCTTGGAAGGCGAGGTCAAGAAGAGAACCAATCTTGAGTACGTGGGGAAGATAGCCTACGACGAGAACGTCGAGCGGTTCGTGCTGTCTGGCAAATCTCTGCTCGGCCTTCCAGCTTCGTCATCTGCCTATGAATCCGTGGTACGAATCTTGAAGAAAGTCAGGTATGTTTAGAACTTTTTCTTATCGTTAAGATGGCCGAGACCAAGCGCGCTAAGCCCAAAGTTGACATGAAGTGTGCTGGAAGGCTTTTGGATCTTGTCTAGCCGAGAAGCGAACCGAGATATCTTCAAGATGCTTCGCAGAGCAGCCGAGAAGAGGAGGCAGGAAAAGGCTAGACTGCTTGAATCACTCGGTGTAACTGAGTACTTCAATGACGGAACGATAAGAATCGAGAGAGAGACCTGCGAAGGCATTGAGTGCGGTTTGTGCATCAAGACCTGCCCAACGAACGCTCTCTACTGGGCATACGGCGAGGTGAAGATAATCGAGGACCTGTGCATATACTGTGCAGCATGTGTTCTCTGCTGCATTGTCGACAAGTGCATAGTCATAGCTAGAAGGCGAACAGACGGTACCGTAGAAACTTTCAGCACCCCAGCTGAAGTGCGCAGACTCTTGACAAGCATAAGCTCCAAGAGAAGAGTGGACGCCATGAAACATCGGTTCCAGAGTATGGAGACATACTTGGAAAAGGCACTATCGGATAAGGATCAAGTGTTTATTGTTAGACCGATACTGAGGAGTGGCTAGTTTTGAAGATCGCTGTAGCTGGGAAAGGTGGTGTAGGCAAGACCTTTATTGCGGGGACGCTTGCCCGCCTTCTTTCGAGGGATGGGTACAGAGTACTTGCTGTCGATGCTGATCCCGCCATGAACTTGGCTTTTGCATTGGGCGTCCCATCTGCTGTGGCCTCAAGAATCGTCCCGATAACAGAGAATAAAGAACTCATTGAAGAGCGCACTGGCGCTCGTCAGCGATCGGGCTTCAGCATGTTCATCAATCTCACGCCAACAGTAGATGACATTGCTGAGAGATACGGGGTAATGGCACATGACGGTGTTCGGCTCCTCGTCTTGGGAACGGTGCGTTCAGGCGGGTCAGGCTGCATGTGTCCAGCGAATGCCTTGATACGCGCCTTGATTAGACACATCACCTTGATGGAGGGAGATGCCGTGGTCATGGACATGGAAGCCGGGCTCGAGCATTTGGGAAGAGCGACAGTGCGAGGTTTTGACGCATTGCTGTGCGTTGTCGACCCTGGCGCCCAGTCGATAGAGACCGCTGCCAGAATCACACGTTTGGCTAACGAGATAGGTGTCAAGGAGGTTTTGGTCGTGGCCAACAAGACCACGACTGAAGAAGACGAGAGATTCATCGAAGCCTCTTTGAGCAGTATAGGATTGAACTTGGTATGCTCAGTTCCGTTTGATAAGAATATCATTCGCGCTGAGGCTCTAAGGGTAGCGCCGTTGGACTATGCCTCCTCATCACCTGCAATCTTGGCAATCAAGGAACTTGAACGAATTCTCAAGCAAAAAACCTTAAGGACGGTTCCGTCTAGTAGCGGTCCAAACCGGAAGTATGAAGAAAGGTCAGGCGTGCGCAAGTGAGCCCCTCAAGATCAACCGCTCTTCGTCTGTGCTTCATCTACGGACACGAGTTCGCGGAGAAAGTGATTGGGAACCTTTGCAGCACAGCTAATTTTTGCCAAGTGTGTGGGCTGACATGTGACTACTGCAGGTTGCCATACCAGTCTTTCGCTGGGGATATCTACGGTGCGTACAATGTCTCTGCTGCATTTCCATCTTTTGTTGAGGACCCAGAGAGATTCATGCCAGAGAACATTCCAAGATGTGACATTGTAGTCGCCGTGGGGCTTCATCCCGATCTCTTGTTCGCATTGTCCAAGGTCACAAAGAAATCAGAAGCAAGGGCACTGATCGTTCCAATTGAGGACAGGAAATGGTGCCCACCAGCAGTCAAGAGAGAGCTTGCTGACGAACTCAATAGGATGAACATCGAATACGCCTTTCCGAAGCCTTTCTGCTCACTCGAACCGTCAGGACAACCGGTCCTAGAGAAGTTTGCTCGAGAATACCGGATAGGCAGACCAGAGCTTGAGGTCAAAGTCAAACGACGCCGCGTCTCAGATGCCCACGTCGTGACAAGCGCGCCTTGTGGGTCAACATGGTACATCGCGCAGCGTATAAAAGGCAAGAGGCTGTCAGAGATAGATGATGCCGTAGCTGTTGCCCATCATTCTTACCCATGCACAGCCAGTATGGAGACAGATCCAGAACTGAGCGAACCCATACTTCACAAGGCTGGACACACAATCAGACAGGCAGTCAAAGATGCGATAGGCAGAGCGAAGGCGAGAAGTGGCTAGCCGCGCTTCGTTGCACAGTCGAGGCTGTCTTGCGGCTACGCTGCAGTGTTCTTTCTATGGCAGATTGAGGGACGCTGTGTAGCTTTCCTCATCTTGGCGTTTCAGGTTGAACCCTCTCTTGTGGCAGAGATGGATCATTTTGGTGTTTTCGGCTAGCACCTCTCCGAAGACTTTTTTCAAGCCCATGTCCGTGCCTACTTCTATTATGTTGTCAAGCATCTTCGTTCCGAGGCCAAGTCCCTGCCACGGGTCTCCTATGACTATGGCGATTTCGCCACTTTCACCGTCGGGTTGCACTATCAACCTAGCCAAGCCCATGATATGCTTGGTATCTTCTGGCGTTTCTGCCACGATAGTGATCTCCCTGTCGTAATCTATGTTGCATAGACGGGAAACTATTTCGTGAGAGAACGTTTTCATTATGTGGAAGAAGCCTAACCTGATTGTTTCCTTAGAGAATGTCTTGAAAAGCTTCACCATAAATGGCTCATCTTCGGGTCTAGCTGGGCGTAGGCAGACATGGCCTTCATCTCTCAATGTCGCCCCAGTGACATATTTGGCCGGGTATGGCCTAATCGCCAAGTGTTCGTAAGGTTTTGTGCCTTGCTTAGCTTTCTCAATGTCCACGGTTATTTGCCCGTCCAAAGCTACAACTCCTTCTTTTGAGGCGACTAAGGGGTTCAGTTCAATTGTAGTGAGGTCTGGGAAGTCGACAACCATTTGCGAGAAATGGACAAGAAGCGTCTCCAAAGCTTTGAGGTTGGCCAAGGATCCAGCTCCTTGTTCGGTGAGTAGTCGGCAGATCCTTGTTCTTTCCATCAGCCTTCTCGCCAAGGTTTGATTGAGTGGGGGAAGCTCGACAGAGAGGTCCTGTATGATCTCGTAGCCTGGTCCTCCCATCCCGAAGGCTATGACTGCGCCAAAGAGTGGGTCCCTTTTGGAACGGACGGCCAGGGGACAGCACTCCTTTCCGATGAGGGTTAACAAAGATTTGCCTTGGTCTCCGAAGGAGTCGGCGACGGGCATTCCGTATGCTTTCAGGAAGAATCCCACTTCATTCTTTGTCATGCTGTGACGTTCTTCAAGAGCCATGTTCGTCAGAATCTTTCTGAGAGAACTTCTGTCAGCCGGCACCGTGAGCGCGATCTCTTCCGGCGTCTCGTACATCAGTTCAAGGTTCTGAGCGTATTCGTAGGTGTGCATGAAGGCTGAAACGGCCTGTTCGGGTGTCAAGTATGTAGGCACCATGTTCCGGCGCAGCTGTTCCCTTGCCTCTCGGACATCTTCTTCGCCCATCCATGAAGTAAGAATCGGCTTGCGCATGTCCCTCGAGACATCAATGAGGACCTTTGCGGCTTCATTCGGGTTCATCAGAACCTGGGGGGTATAAATGATGATGAACCCATCGGCGTTCGGTTCTTTGAAGCAGATTTCCAAGGTTCTCTGGAATCTGTCACTCGTCGCATCATCGCAAATGTCAACAGGGTTCGACCTGCTCCAGTAGGGGGGTAGGACCTCGGTCAAGGCTTTGACGGTTCCTTCACTCAGAGGCAGTAGACTTCCTCCCCTTAAGACGAGGAAGTCCGTGGCTATCACCCCAGGACCACCTCCATTTGTGATAATCACTAGGCGCCGTCCCTTAGCGATTGGCTGCATCTCAAGAATCTCTGCGCAACTGAACAGATCAGCAATCTCTTCTACACGTACAACTCCGACTCTTCTGAAGGCCGCACTGTATATCGAGTCCTCGCCTGTTGGGGTGCCTGTGTGAAGCGTAGCCGCTTTCGTTCCTTCGGGGGATGCGCCAGCTTTCATGACGATTATGGGTTTGGTTCCGGCGAACCTTCGAGCGGCGCTCATGAACCTTCTTGCATCACTTATGGACTCGATGAAGAGTAGTATGCTTCGGGTTTCAGGGTCAGCACCGAAGTAGTCAATCAGATCGGCGAAATCTACATCCAGCATAGACCCAACCGAGACGAAGTGACTGAAACCGATATTGGCTTGAACGGCCCAGTCAAGGATCGATGAGCAGAGTGAGCCGCTTTGGGAGATGAATGCGATTTTGCCCGGCTTTGCCATCTTACCTGAGAAGGTGGCGTTCAGACTGATACTCGGGCGCATGACCCCCAGACAGTTTGGGCCTATAATCCTCATGTTGTATGCGTGCCTAGTTTTCTGGATCTCTTCCTCTAGGGCTCTGCCTTCGCTTCCTGTCTCCTTGAAGCCTGAAGATATTACTATGATGCCTGGTATTCCGGACTCTCCGCACTCCTCAACTATCTGGGAGACTACATGAGCTGGCGTGGCTATGATGGCTAGATCTACTTGCCAAGGTATTTTCTTGACGCTTGGGTAGGCTGTTACGCCCTGGATACAGGGGCTAAAGGGGTTGATGGGGTAGACGAAGCCTTTGAACCCGACCCCGATGAGGTTTTTGAGGAGCCTGTAGCCGACTGAGACTTCATTGTTGCTGGCGCCGATGACTGCGATCCTCTTTGGGTTGAAAATCTTGTCCAGATTTTCGATGCCCACGGCGAATCCTATCCTAGCAGACCCAACAAGCAGACAGTAAATGCAATATATACCATTGTGCCTAAAAGCCTTCTCTAGCTTCGTGGCTTCTCAGACTGGCCTTTGCGGTGAGGGCTACATATCTATTGAACCACAGCTCAAGGCGAAGAGTGAGCGTGTTCATCGCTGTTGTTCGAGGAAAATTTGCGGAAATTTCTGAGTCTGTTTCGGGTTGCTTCTAGGAAACTGAGCCCATTTTTGGCTAATCAAACGGTAGAAAAAGGTATGAAAAGGTAAGAAAAGGTAGAAAAAGGTTGTCCCCACTGTTAGTGGCGATGTTCTAAGGGTTAGAGGGACTTGATTCATTTGAAACAACAGAGCGAGAGGTGCCGTATGGCGTTGAGGAAGGGAGGCTTAAAGACAGGAAAAGAGGACGGCGAACGTCCATCAGACAGAGGGTTATGGGAGGATGAACCTGTGAAGCGCGTTCTCTATCTCTTGGAGCACTTTTGGATCGGTAAGGTTACTGCAGATGAAAACCATAAAGACGAGCAAGAGCTGCAAGAGCCTCTGGACCAAGGAAGTTCTATAAGAGGTAATTCCACAGGTGGAATGAGCCTTTATGCTTCTTCACAACTGGCTTCCTTAATGGGTTCTTCTCAACTGTCAAGAATCAAGACGTTAGGGAGATAGAATGCATAGGTCTGGAAGACCTCTATTGCGAGTGGGGTTCAGATAAATGGCGTTGAAGAACTCGAATAGGTTGGATATCATCCATCACTTGTTCTCAGAAAAAGTTGGGAAAGCAAGCCTTCTGACGGTGAGAGTGATCAAAAGGCTGAGGATATAAAGCATGAAGGCCCACCGGACGCCCGAAAATTGGCCTAGGAGACCAAGCATTATGACCGTTCGTACGGCGCAACGCACTAGTGTTGTCACACCCATCGGTTCTGCAGCTTTTGAGGTGTGCTCTAGGACCTTCTGGGAGTCTAAGGCTTCAACGTGTCACAATTGGCTAGATGGGCAGGGTCCACATCGAGTTTATGATAAGTGATATGGATACGCTTACTGTTATGGCGATGCTTTCGCCCATTGCAAGTCCTCCCGCCGCGAGCCGGGAGTAGGAACCCCACCTTTCCTTGCCTATTCTCCTCTCTACAGCCTTTGTTGTTATTCCACCTATGAGGAAAGCTAGAGAGTACGGCGGCAAAACCCCAATTCCCGCGGCGATTCCGACATAGGATAGCGGAAGGCTTGGAACGTGTATTGCTAGGTATAAACCTGTTCCGATAATCAGGGAGTAGAGTATCCAAAGCGGATCAAAGAGCCCTGTCCCAGCCTATCCTGGTAGGCGACTGGAAATTGCCCAAATGGCTCAAGTAGCATGCTATGGAATTCTCTGAACATTCGATTTTCTATTAGCATACGCAATGTAAGGTAGACTGGCCTCGCCCAAGGCGCCTAGGGGAAGTAAGGTGCTTCCAGCTCTTTGATCATCATCTTGACTTGAGGCCTTTGTCCTTGCGATCAGAGTCCTTCCAGCAAAGCCTCAGATGATCATTCTCTTCAGGTAACATGTTATGTATGGTGCCTATCGATACTGGCGCATCATTGAACTCGTGAACCGAACCTGCCTCGTGGCGGAAACTATTAATATGTAGTGAGGTCAGTCAATGTGTGGTGAGGATGTAGATGCGGAAGCGATTGGTCATTCTTGCATTGGTCGTCTTGATAGTGCTAGTTTCAAGTGCAGCTTACATGTTTCTAAGTGGAGGAGAAAATATTCTTATTGCAACAGATAGTGTAATATACACTTATGACGAATACAACCCAAATTGGGAAATGCGCCCAGATAATCTAGACTTTGGCCGGAACGTGAACCAATCTCTTGCACTACACTTCAAGAACATAGGCACAGAAACTGCTCTTATATACCAAATTAACTGGATGGCCGGAGGCTGGAGAAACTGGACTTTCAGCCAAGACATTGTCCTGCCCGCAGGCGTCGACTGCATCGTCTACATACCCATATTGGGAGGCCCAGTTAGCTTCGAAACAATAAAGGCCGGCCAAGGCAACACACCCCCAAGCGGCGGAAGATACGCGTTTTCAACCAACTCCACTCACGGACTAGGGGCGGGAGGTGTCTTAGTATTGACACGAGCAGGCGGAAAATACGTCGGTGACGGAGTGAAAGTGGAATTCAATGGAACTTATTACGGGGGTAGGTGAGAACACATAACTCTAGCTTAATGCATAATGCGTTTTTCTTCCTTTTACTTGCTGTGTTTGATGGTTCGTCTGTTAACGTTGAAGCGTCTCTTTGGCAAGGTTGAATTGGCCCCTCTGAACGCGTTTGAGGCGTCATATTCTGGGCTTGGACCTAGACACTGTCCAGTGAGGGCATGCTTCTTATCTTTGGTTTTGATGCACCGGCTGAATAAGCCATCGGAGACTATGCTATGCTGCTATCTCAACGGTCACGGGGATGTGGCTGAAGCTTGCGGCTTCAATCAAGGCTTTAAACGTCGTCGTGGAACGCCTAGCCAGTCAGCAGGGACAGAACGCACAAAACAGCCAGAAAAAAGCACGGAAAACTCAATTACGCATTATCCTGAGGAACTCGATTGTTAGTCTCGCGGCTTCGTATTGGTTGGGCAGAGACAAAATCTCTGCCGTGATGAACCTCTTGTAGTCGATCTCTTTAAGGGCGTGCATGATTTTGTTGAAGTCTAGATGACCCTGACCTGGTGCCTGTCTGTTGCTGTCTGCAAAGTGGATGTGTTCAAGATAACCCTTCGCCTTGATTAAGCTATTGTAGATTGATCTTTCCTCGATGTTCATGTGGAAAGTGTCGGCCATGAGTCCAACCATGCTGGAATCTACCTCTTCTCTCAATCTGGTAGCCTCATCCAAAGTGTTTATCAGATTGGATTCATAGCGGTTGAGAGGCTCTATCAAGATAGGTGTTTCCATCTCTTCCGCAAAGCCGGCGCATCTTACCAGAGAACCCCTAAGATTCCTGATGCCCGACTGGAAGTCGTCGACCTTTCCCTTGATCGAGCCTATTATCACGCGTGAATACAGTTTTCTCCCAATTTTCAGGTAGTTCCTAATCCTCTTGATCGCCTTTTTCCTGATTGATTCACGTGACGAGGATAGACTCAACCCGTAAATGGTGTAAGTTAAGCCTGTGCCAATTGCAGGAATTGAAAGGTTGAACTTCTCGGCCAATTTTCTGATTTCTTCCACATCAATTCTTTCGGGATCCCTCACAAACAATTCTATGCCATTGTATCCAAGTCTGGAAACTTCCTTCAGATTGGATCTGAGATTCCCTCCAAGCCCTAAGGGTTTGACATCTGGCTCTACTGCAACAACAATGGCTGTCTGCATCTATTTTCCGCACGCTTCAAATAGAGGTAAGAGAGATCAAGGCCGCAACACGATTTTCAGAGATTCCCCGGACCGATGAATGTTTACGGCCTCCTGAAATTGCTCTATGGAGAATTCATGAGTTATCATGGCATTGGAGTCAATTATCTTCTTACGCATTGTGGCGATTGCAGGAGAGATTGTGTAGTTGGCTATGAATGATCCGAGTATCTCCTTCTCGAGCCTCATGATGTCGTAGGGTTCTATAGGAACCTTTAGGCCCTTATTTGTTGTGCCGAATATCACCACTCTGCCTCCATGCCCCGCAGCGGCTATTGCTTGTTCGACTGTGACTGGATTGCCAACAACTTCCACGCAGATGTCTGCCATTCTACCGTCCGTAACGTCTCTTACCATCTTGATGAAATCCTCTTTCCTAGGATTTACGACAAGGTCGGCTCCAAGCTTCTTCGCTATTTCTAATCTCTTGTCGACGAGGTCGCTGACGATGACAAAGCCAGCTCCTCTCTGCTTCACGAGCTCTGTCCAGATCAGTCCCATGGGCCCTGCGCCTATGATTGCAACGATGTCACCAACCTTTATGTTTGCTCTGCTGATCCCATTGATTACGCACGAAACTGGCTCAACAAGAACGGCGTCTCTCCACTCCATATTATCTGGGATTCTGTAAACCGCGCTTTCAGGTGAAACATTGAATTTTGCGAAACCTCCATCAATATATATCCCCAGAGTCGTCATATTTTCACAGAGGTTCTCTTTCCCTTTTCTGCACCAGTAGCATTTACCACACTTCACATTCGGGTCTACAACCACGCGGTCTCCGACACTTACGTTTCTAACTTCGCCTCCTATGTCCAAGACTTCTCCTGTATACTCGTGACCCAGGATGACGGGAGGAGCCGCTGGATGCCGCCCTTCAAGGATGGCTGGGTCGGTGCCACAGAGACCAGCCAACTTGACCTCTATCAAGACGTCGCGGCTATCCTTAATAGAAGGAGACTTTACTTTTTCGATCCTGAAACCTTCTTTTGTCCCATAGAAGACTACAGCAAGCATCTCTTCCATCTTAGTCACTTGGCTTTATGGTGATCTTAACATGATCCCTTTTCGAGGCTTCTTTCAGAGCTTTGACGCCTTCGTCCAGATGGAATCTCTTCGTGATTATCTTGGTCATGTCGATTCTTCCTGAAGCCATAAGCCTGATCACGTTTTGGAATATCTCGTTTCCAGAATGGCCTTGAGATCCGAAAATTTGTCCCCTTCTCGTTTGGAACCGCTCCATAGTTATCGGCGCACTCCTTTCAGCCCTGCCGATCCAAGCTATTTTACCATCTATCGATAGAGACCTCTCCATGTCGGGTAGGGTTTCAATCGGAGCCCCAGCTGCTTCAACTTGCATATCCGCTCCTAAGCCATCTGTCAACTCTAACACTTTTTCTGATGGTGACTCCCCTTCCTTTCTCAGTTCTATTGGGTTGAAAACATAATCTGCTCCGATCTCCATTGCCAGACTTGCTCTTTGAGGCGAGACTTCGAATGCGATAATCTTTGAGGCGCCAGCTACCTTAGCCAACTGAATGGATGCCAGGCCTATTGGTCCGGCACCGTAAATGGCAACGTAAGCCCCAGGTTTGGGTCCTCCGGATCTTATGAACAACGCGTTGTAGGCCACGGAGGTGGGCTCAACTAGAGAGCCCGCTTCATAAAGCTTCTCTTCTGATCCGTAGAAATCAAGTAGAGAGTCGATTTTCCAGCAGTATTTGGTTTCCACTTTGACGTATTCAGCCATCGCTCCATCTACGGTGAATCCTAGCTCCTCAAGGTTCTCACAGTGGTTGGGGAATCCGTTTCTGCACGGAATACATTCTCCGCACCACAGCATCTCCTCCGATGTAACGGAGTTGCCAACCTTGAAATCCCTTACAGCACTTCCTACCTCATCAATTACGCCTGAAAATTCGTGCCCGATCGTGCAAGGGAACTTCGTCAGACCGGGATAGAGTATATAGCTGTCTCCATCGGTTTCACAAAAGTGGACATCTGATCCACATATCCCGCAAGCTTTGACGTGTATCAATAAATCCTTTGGTCCTAACTTCGGCTTTTCTGCTTCTTCGGTTCTCGGTTCAGGGAATCTCCAGACTTTGCTCCCTTCGAGAACTTTACCTGTCTTTATCTCCAAATCCGAGAATTTATAGCCCTCTTTAGGTTCTTTTGCCGCATGCAACCTTACGGCTTTCATTCTAACGCCTCTTATCTCACGAGCTATGGTGGATAGGCGAGCGTATAGATGCTCCGGCCGCCTTTTGCCAAGGAACCCCTAATCACAGCTTCTATTTCTTGAGGAGCCCTCTGCGTGATCTCTTCGACAGGCGGCAACTTTCCAGGCGGAAACCTCTCCGTGATATCGGTTATCAACTCCACCATATATTCCAGTAAGTTGACCAATCCCTCCTTTGCCTTCTCGGCTTTCGCGAGCGTTGCCTTTCCGACGACACCTTCTGGGTATGCAGCTACCTCTATTGGACCGCATCCTACATGGTCGTACCATCTGATCGGTTTCTGGTAAAGGCAACCAGCCTTGTCTACATGCTTGTCTGGCAAGTAACCTCTTGGCTGCGTATCAACAGCCTTTTCCATCTTCATCATCTCAGGGAACAGGGCCAGGCTGAATGAAGTTTCACACTCATCCGCATGAATAAATGGGGTGTCAAAGGGGCCTCCGTGAGCTTTATCTTTGCAGTATTGTGGTATCGCATGGTACCAGTTCAGATTGATGAAGATTCCTGGCACCTGATATCTCTTCGCAAATTGGTGGATTGCCGAAGGGATCACGTATTCCTGCCCATGACCATTCAGCAAAATCTGTTTCCTAAATCCGGCATTCCAGAATCCCGCCATAACAGACCTGATCACAGCCTTGAAGACGTCGTCATCTACAAGGACAGTGCCGGGCATGCCCACATGATGATAAGGATGAGACCCATACCAAATGGGCTGAGCGACCGTGCAACCAGCTTCTTGAGCGACAAGTTCAGCCATTCTAGTCACCAAGAAGGTATCCTCGCCTAGACACGCATGAGGACCATGATTCTCAGTACTTCCGATAGGTACTATTATCAAATCGTTTTTCCTAAGCCTCTCCTCGACCTCACTTGCGGTCATGTTTTGAAAGTAGATCCCGCTTGGCTTATCCATGTGGCCTTCTTGAGGGAAAGTCCAGTTCATGTTGACCACCATGAGTTAATAGGTTTAGTCGCTCATATTAAGCAATCACCTGCCTTGCCCACTCGATTTTGTCGTTATTCTCGCTCCCACTCATTCTTCTCCAGAAAAGATGGGACGAGGTGCGCGTCTTCCTGTTCCGTTCTTTCTAGCTCTTAAATAGACATAGAAGACGCGTCTCCGGCTGCGAGGAAGATCGGACATTAGCTGACACGGTGAACCAGCAATAAGACTTAAACCTTTGCAGCTGAGAATACATAAAGCCTGTGGTGATGAGTTTGAAATTCAAAGTGGTCAATTATAGAGATGTTCCTAACAAGAAATTCTGGGAAACGGGTGCGAAAAGGGTCCGAGTGAGATGGCTGATTTCCGAAGAAGATGGGGCAAAAAATTTTGCACTAAGGCTTTTTGAGGTTGAGCCCAACGGACAGACTGCTCTGCATTCGCATGACCATGAGCATGGTGTCTTCGTCTTGGGCGGGAAAGGATTAGTCGTCTGCGATGGTTCTGAAAAAG
>Ga0315310_10001605_pt1 | contig 14358 bp, 14 predicted proteins | sample TDP5_MG_FD_203630 | JGI IMG/M metagenome (GOLD analysis project Ga0315310, IMG submission 203630) | Freshwater sediment microbial communities from Lake Towuti, South Sulawesi, Indonesia - TDP5 | ecosystem: Environmental > Aquatic > Freshwater > Lake > Sediment | place: Indonesia: South Sulawesi... | reverse complement strand
TGCAGGGCAGCCGCAGGGTGATACATGGCATAGTAGACAACGTCGCCTTCTTTGCGTGCCTTGCCATGAGCTTTGCTTATGGTTTCCCCAGGAAAGAATCGGGCCAGGGAGTAGCGTCCCAGGGTAACGACGAGCTTAGGATGAATCAATTCTAGCTGACGGTCAAGCCATGGCTGACAGGCTCTTATCTCTATTGGTAGAGGATCTCGATTTTGTGGTGGTTTACATTTGATAACGTTGCAGATATAGACCTCTTCTCTTTTCAACCCGATTGAGGCCAGTAACTCTTCCAAAAATTGCCCAGCGGAGCCAACAAAGGGACGGCCCTGTTGGTCTTCATGCCAGCCAGGTGCCTCACCAATAAATACTATCTCTGCGTCCTCCGCTCCCTCACCAGGCACTACTCTGTTGCGGTATTTGGCTAGCTCACACTGACGGCAACTAGCCACCTCTTGATAAAGCCCGGCCAGTGCTGACACCCTTCCTCCAACTTGCTGCGATAATAACATGGCTACTGGGTGAAGTCAATCTAGGGAAGGGTAGGGCAGGGTCAAGTAGGGACAGACCTTAAGGTCTGTCCCTACTTGTGAAAGAAGGCTTTCCCACAGAAAGAGGTGGGCAGGTTATTCACCCTCCCTCTGACTCCCTCCCGCTAGGGGAGGGAGAACGAGCATTATAGGATACGAAGTTGCGGCGATGGGTATTATTCGTCGCCTCAGGAGAGGCGACGCTACAACTATAAAAGTAGCGTCGTGACAGGAGTCACGATGGATGTTTGCCTTTGTGCGAAGTGGTAATTGTGAACCAAGAACTTTGTTGCCATCCCCCTCCCTCTGTGCTAAACTTAACCCCAGGATAACTTCCCCAAGGAGGTTAAATGGGCGATTTGACGCCGAAAATCATTGTTCAAGAGTTGGATAAATATATTGTCGGTCAGCAGGAGGCAAAGAAAGCAGTAGCCATTGCTTTATCTAATCGAGAAAGACGCAGAAAGCTCCCCCCAGAGATGCGCCACGAGGTTATCCCTAAGAATATCCTGATGATTGGACCAACAGGGGTAGGGAAAACAGAGATAGCCCGTCGCCTGGCAGCGATGATAAATGCTCCTTTCCTTAAAGTGGAGGCAACTAAGTTCACCGAGGTAGGCTATGTCGGACGCGATGTAGAGTCAATCATCCATGATCTTGTAGAGGTAAGCGCTAGTAAGGTCTACCACGAGGAATTAAAAGAGATAGAAAGTAAGGCAGAGAGACTAGCCACAGAGAGAATCGTTGGCTATTTATGTCAGCAACTGGGGCAAAGAAGCAAGCGAGCCACAGAGAAAGGACAGCAAGCCCTGAAAAGTATTTCTAAAGTAGCCAAGCAGGCTCCAACTTGGGCCGGAGGTAGAGGAGCTTCTCCCATAAGCCGACAGAGAGTAACTAAGCTTTTGCTTAGTCACCAATTGGAAGAGCAGTTCATCGAGATTGAAGTTGTCAGTGATGTGGAAGGGACGACTCTAATCAACTCCCGTTTGGAGATGGACTTAGAGGATGATAGCTTGTTCAACGAATTCCATAGGGGCTTCAGGAGCCATGCCGGACAGGGAAAGCGCAAGGTTCGAGTTAAAGAAGCAAGACGCATTCTTACTATGGAGGAGGCTAACAAGCTGCTTGATTTTGACCAAGTATTAGAGCAGGCTATAAACAGTGCAGAAGAGAGTGCGGTGGTTTTCATTGATGAAATTGATAAACTTTGTGGTCCTAGAGTAGATATAGGGAGGGACGTTTCTGGAGAAGGGGTGCAACGTGACCTCCTTCCCTTCCTGGAGGGGACAATGGTGATGACACGCTATGGTTCAATGAAGACGGAGCACATACTCTTTATTGCTGCCGGCACCTTCTCGCAAAATAAACCCTCTGAGCTTATACCCGAACTTCAAGGGCGCTTCCCCTTGAGGGTAGAACTTAGCCCTCTCAGCCAACAAGATTTGGAGAGGATTCTGGTGGAACCTCGTAACTCCTTAACCAAGCAATACCAAGCGCTACTGGCTACTGAGGGGATTGCTCTTAGTTTTAATGAAGATGGAATTCGAGAGATAGCCCGCTTAGCGGTATTGATGAATGAGCGAGCTGAGAATATTGGTGCTCGGCGACTATTTACCATCATGGAAAGGTTATTGGAGGATTTGAGCTTTACTGCCTCTGATAGGAGAGGCGAACAAGTGGTAGTTGATGCCAACTATGTCTGGCAGCAAGTGGGGAGCTTAATCAAGGATGAAAATCTCAGTCGATATATCTTGTGAGGAGACATGACGCAGCAGAGTTCTACAAATGCTATTTCTATCAAGTTGTTACTAGAGTCTGGAGCTCACTTTGGACACCAGGCTGGTCGCTGGCACCCGAAGATGAAGAAGTACATCTTCATTCAACGCAATGGTATTCACATTATTAATCTGGAGCAGACCTTGGCCTTGCTGGAAAAAGCCTGTAGCTTTATTACCGATGTAGTGGCTAAAGGAGGAGACATCCTCTTTGTAGGTACAAAGAAGCAGGCTCAAGAGGCAATCGAGCAAGAAGCAAAAAGATGTGGCATGCCCTTCGTTAATCAGCGCTGGATAGGGGGGATGCTTACCAATTTTAGTGTTATTCAAGCGCGCATCGATTATCTGGTTCATTTAGAAGACCAGAAAGCAAGAGGCATTTTTAATCGATTGCCGAAGAAGGAGGCTCTGAGGCTAGAAAAGAGCATTCAGCGATTGAACCGTCAAATGGGTAGCTTTAAGGAAATGACCAAGTTTCCCAGCGCCCTTTTTGTTGTTGATCTTTCTAAAGAGAGGATTGCTATAGCTGAGGCGAGGCATGTGGGAGTGCCTACAGTGGCTATAGTGGATACTAATTGCAACCCCGATGAGGTTGATTATCCTATCCCAGCTAACGACGACGCTGTGAGGGGAGTGAGGCTTATATGCAGTAAGATAGCTGACGCTGTCCTTGAGGGGAAGGGGATTTTAGAGAAAGCCGAGGAGGGCTTAGAGATAGTTGGTGAAAAAGAGGCTATTGAGGCTCTTGGTTCATTAACCTTTGTTCCTGAGGAGGAAAAAAGTAGTGCAGATTTCAGTGACATTGATCAAGGAGTTGAGGGAAAAGACTAGTGCTGGGGTAATGGAGTGCAAGAATGCTCTCCAAGAAGCTGGTGGTGACCTGGAAAGAGCCAGCGAGATTCTGCGAGAGCGGGGCCTAGCTAAGGCAGAAAAGAAGGTAGACCGTGCTGCCTCTCAGGGGCTAATTGAAGCATATGTTCACCACGGGGGGCGCCTAGGAGCATTGGTGGAGGTGAATTGTGAGACTGACTTCGCTGCCCATACTGATGAATTTAGGGCGCTGGCTCACGATCTGACTTTGCAAGTGGTCGCTACTGCTCCACAGTTCATCTCCGCTGAGGAAATTCCTGAGGGAGCGAAACTAAACCCTGAGGAGGTCTGCCTTTTGGCTCAACCCTTCATTAAAGATCAGACAAAGAAAATTGAAGAGATTGTCGCTGAGGTCATAGCTAAAGTAGGTGAGAAAGTAAGCGTAAGGAGATTTGTTAGATTCGAATTGGGTAAGTAGGGATGTTTACCTCTTATTATCGGCGCATCTTGCTAAAGCTCAGTGGCGAGGCTCTTATGGGCGGGAGCAACTTTGGCATTGACCCTTCAACTATGAAGATGGTCGCCCAGCAAATCAAAGAGTTAAAAGAGGCTGGAGTCGAGGTAGCCATAGTGGTGGGAGGAGGCAATATCTGGCGTGGAGCTGATGCTGAAGCAGGAGGGATGGATAGGGCTTCTGCCGATTATGCTGGGATGTTAGCTACAGTGATAAATGCCCTGGTTCTGCAGGATGCCTTAGAGAGGGAAGGCATCGTCTCTAGAACTCAGACAGCCATTCCTATTCAATCAGTGGCTGAACCCTATATTCGCCGTCGAGCTATTCGCCATTTGGAGAAAGGGAGAGTGGTCATCTTTGCCGCCGGCACAGGAAATCCCTATATGACTACTGATACAGCAGCAGCCTTACGAGCAATTGAAATCAAGGCAGAGGTATTGCTCATGGCAAAAAATAAGGTTGACGGCGTTTACAGTGCTGACCCTTCGAAAAACCCCAAGGCTAAGAAGTTCGATCACTTAAGCCATCGCCAGGCCTTAAATATGGGGCTTGAGGTGATGGATGCTACTGCCTTCGCCTTATGTTTGGAGAATAACCTGCCCATAGTCGTCTTCGATCTTCAGGCGCCTCGTAGCATACAGCGGGCAGTGGCAAAGGAGCCAATCGGAACCCTGGTTTCAAGCGAGGGATGATAAAGAATGGTTGACCAAACCCTTTTGGCTGCCGATGGGAAGATGCAAAAGACTATTGAGGCGCTGAAAAGGGAGCTGAATACTATTCGCACCGGGCGAGCTACACCTGCCTTAGTGGAGTATATCAAGGTGGATGCCTATGGCGTTTCTACACCACTCAATCAAATTGCCACTATTTCCACACCAGAGGCAAAGCTGTTGTTGATTCAACCCTGGGATAGGAATACTTTGGCTAGTATCCAGAAAGCTATTCTTCAGTCAGATCTGGGACTTAATCCAATAAATGACGGAACCAGCATTCGTCTGGTGATTCCACCTTCCACTGAGGAACGGCGAAAGGAGCTGGTCAAGGTAGTGCGAAGAAGAGTCGAAGAGGCAAGGGTGTCGCTTCGAAACCTAAGACGGGAAGCCATGGAGGAGCTGAGGAGGTTAGAGAGTGAGAAAGAGGTTTCCCAGGATGAGAATAGACGAGCTTTAGATCGACTACAAAAGCTTACCGATAGTTTCATTGTCAAAGCCAACGAAGTAGGTCAGGATAAAGAAGCCGAGATTATAGAAATTTGATGATTTTCCCCCCGACAATGCCAGAGGCCCAGCTAAATGAGACAGAGATCGCCCCCCTTCCCATTCATGTTGCCATTGTTATGGATGGGAATGCGAGGTGGGCTGAGCAGCGAGGCTTACCCCGTCTTGAAGGGCATCGTGCTGGGACTGAAAACATTCGTCGCGTTGTCGAAACCTTTGCTAAATACCAGGTAAAATACCTCACCCTTTATGCCTTTTCTACTGAGAACTGGAGGCGTCCCGAGAGGGAGGTCAGGGGACTAATGCAAATCCTAAACGAGGTGATCAAGCGAGAAACCAAGGCTTTGCATGAGAAAGGAGTTAAGCTTCGTCACCTGGGGAAGCTTGACAGGCTCTCTGAAAAACTGCAGCAGCAAGTTCAGCATGCTATTGAGCTGACCAAAGATAACACTAGGATGACCCTTAGTATTGCTTTCGATTACGGGGCTCGGGCTGAAATCATAGATGCTGTGAAGCACATTATAAGGGAAGGCCTTACCCCTGAGATGGTTGATGAGGGGCTATTTACTAGTTATTTATACAGCGATGGCTTGCCCGATCCGGACCTGATTATTCGCACCGCCGGTGAGATGAGGCTGAGCAATTTTCTGCTGTGGCAATCAGCTTATAGCGAGCTCTACTTTACCCCTGTCCCTTGGCCTGAATTTGATGAGAAAGAGATCAGGAAGGCATTACTGGCCTATAGTAAAAGAGAGCGAACCTTTGGAGGAGGCTGGCGCCAGTAAGGGTGACCCGGTTAGGCGTAGATGAGACAAAGGATTATCACCGCCCTATGGGGTGTACCCTTCCTACTGGCTTTTATTTGGTTTGATACCTCCTGGTTTCCTCTTCTAATCTTCCTCATCGCTGCTTTTGCTGCCCTTGGTGCTTTAGAGTTCTACCGTCTGGCAGCCCTTTCAAGAGGACAACCCCTTACCCTCTTTGGAATAATTTGGACTCTGCTCTTTGTTGCCAGTGCCCACCTTGATGCTACTTACGAGGTTGATTACCTTGCCCCATCGTTGTTAGGCTCAGCCGTAGCCTTGCCTCTAATTTGGCTATTCTTTGTCCCCCCGAGGGGGAGGGCTTTTGTTAGTTGGGCATGGACCTTGGCTGGCATCCTCTATATGGGATGGATGCTAGGCCATTATGTGGCTTTAAGGGAGCTTGACCAGGGGAAGGAATGGGTCATTTTTGCTGTATTTTCTACCTTTGCTTGCGATACTGGCGCCTTTTTTACAGGCAGAGTCTGGGGCAGACGCCCTTTGGCTCCCACCATCAGTCCAGGGAAGACCTGGGAAGGGGCGATAGGAGGCTTTATAGCTGCCCTGGCAGCAGCTTTGATTCTCTACACCCTTCTTGATGTAGCTGGCCTGTCGTTGCCCATCAGCTCTGCTCAAACTATACTCCTTGGTTGCTTTATTGGACTTTTGGCCCAGCTCGGTGACCTTTTAGAGTCATTGCTTAAGCGGAGAGCAGGGGTGAAGGACTCGGGGAGCTTGATACCTGGGCATGGCGGTATCCTCGACCGTATAGATAGCCTTGTCTTCACTGGGGTTATTGTATACTATTATGTCATATGGGTGGTGGACTAAAGCGGGTAGCTATCCTTGGCTCTACAGGTTCCATAGGTCAGCAGACACTGGAAGTAGTGCGTGCCTTGAAGGATAGATTTTGCGTAGTAGCTCTGGGAGCAGGAAAGAATGTCAAACTCTTGACCCGGCAAGTGGAGGAATTTCGGCCTAAATTGCTCTCCATTCAAGGAACAGGGAAGGAGGAACAAGGAAGGAGCCTCTTGTCCCTTGTTCCCTATTCCTCGTTCCTCAGCCTAGAAGAGATGGCATGTCACCCCGATGTTGACCTCGTGGTGGTAGCCACTTCTGGCAAAGCTGGTCTAGCCCCTACTCTGGCCGCCATTCGAGCGGGGAAGCAAATTGCCCTAGCTAACAAGGAGGTGCTGGTAATGGCCGGGGAGTTGGTTATGGCCGAGGCAAAGCAGTACGGGGTAGAAATTACCCCTATAGATAGTGAGCATAGTGCTATCTGGCAATGCCTGCGTGGTGAGTACAAGGAAAAAGTGGCCCGATTAATTCTCACCGCCTCAGGAGGACCCTTTCTCCGCTATCCGATGGAGCAACTGGCGGCCATAACCCCAGAGCAAGCCCTCAAGCATCCTACCTGGCAAATGGGGGAGAAGGTGACGGTTGACTCAGCGACCTTGATGAATAAGGGGATGGAGATTATTGAAGCCCATTGGTTATTCAATCTACCTCTGCAGCATATCAACGTGTTAATCCATCCTGAGAGTATAGTGCACTCGCTAGTAGAGTTTGCTGATGGCTCAGTCAAGGCGCAATTAAGCTCACCCGATATGCGTTTGCCTATCCAGTACGCTCTCTCTTATCCTGAAAGGCTGTTCAACCCTCAGCTCCCTAGGATTGATTGGGGTAGACTTACCTCTCTTAACTTTGAGCCACCAGACTTGACTCGATTTCCTTGTCTTCGGCTGGCTATGGAGACGGGAGAAAAGGGTGGCACTTATCCTGCGGTGCTCTGTGCTGCTGACGAAGTGGCGGTAGGACTTTTTCTTTCCTATCGCATTGGGTTTCTAGATATTGCTAGATTAGTGGAGGAGACCCTGGAACACCATCAAAGCATAAGCCACCCTCTCCTGGAGGAGATCTTAGCCGCTGATGTCTGGGCTAGGGAATACGCTGAGAATTGGAGAGCGGGATAAACTATGAGCATCGCCGTAGCTATCATTAGCTTTATTGCGGTTCTCTTTGTCTTGGTCTCTTCTCACGAAATGGGACATTTTATGGCTGCCAAGAGAGCTGGGATAGCAGTGGAAGAGTTTGGTATTGGCTTTCCTCCTCGACTTTTTGCCATCAAGCGAGGGGAAACCCTTTACTCCGTCAACCTCATACCTCTGGGGGCTTTCGTCAGAGCCACTGGAGAAAATGACCCTACCGTGCCCGGCGGCCTAGCCGGTAAAGGTCCATGGACAAGGATGGGCGTGTTTGCTGCTGGACCTCTGGTTAACGTCTTTTTGGCCTTTGTTTTTCTGAGTGCCTTTTTCATGGTGCCGACAGAGGCGATCATTGGTGATGGGGTTATGGTACACTCGGTAGCGGAGGGCTCACCAGCGGAGGAAGGGGGTATTAAACCTGGAGACATAATCCTAGAAGTAGATGAACAGGAGATTCACCAGTGGGAAGACGTGCAGGAGGCGATAAATTCGAAGGGAGAAGAGAAGAAGGCGCTGCTCTTACAAAGGGGTGGAGAGCAATTTGAGCTTGCTCTGAGGCCAGAATTTGACTCTGAGTTGGGTCGGTACACCATCGGAATTGTGCTGTGTTGGGGAATAGTGACTGAGGTGGAAGAGGGCTCTCCAGCAGAAGATGCCGGCATTATACCAGGGGATACCATCCTAATCATTAATAATCAAGCTGTTTATAGTGCCCAGAGTATGTCTGAGGCCATAAATTCTGCTGAACCGGGGGAGAAAATAGAAGTAGTTCTGCTCCGGGGTGAGGAGATACTCTCCACGAGCTTGGAGTTGGGTTCTCAGAACGGGGAGCAGGCCATCGGACTCAGTACCCAATGGGTGAATAATACCGACATCAAGAAGCAGGAGTTATCCTTTTGGCAAGCCCTTCGCCGTGGTGGCGATTTCCTGGTTGACATGCCCAACATGATATACGAGTCCCTAGATATTATTAAGGAAGACCCCAGCAAGGCAGTGGTGGGACCAGTGGGAGCTGGGCAATTAACCGTAGAGGCGGTGAGGTCCTTTGGCCTGAGCAATGTGCTATTTTTGGGTGGCCTCATCAGTATGGGATTTGCTCTATTTAATTTTATCCCCGTCCCTCCCTTGGATGGAGGAGGGATGGTAGTGGCTCTAATAGAGGGGGTTCGTCGGGGCAAGCGTCTTTCTCCCCGCATGGTGCGCTTTGCTTATGCCATAGGAACTGCTCTTATTATCAGCCTTTTTGTGTTGGTATTCTACAGTGATATTCTTCGCTTGATCAGGGGGGAGGGCTTTGGTCTATGAGGCGGCGTAGAGCTTCGAAACCGATAAAGATAGGTGACGTGATTATTGGTGGTGGGGCTCCTATCGTTGTCCAGTCAATGACCAAAACTGATACCAGGGATATAGCTGCCACTACTAGCCAGATCCATGAGTTAGAGGAATACGGCTGTGAGCTAATCAGGGTGGCTGTGCCTGATGAAGAGGCAGCTCAAGCCCTCTCCCCCATTAAGCGGGCTATTCATATCCCTCTTATTGCTGATATCCATTTTGATTACCGTCTTGCCCTAACAGCCTTGAGGGCAGGTGTCGATGGGCTTCGACTTAACCCAGGTAATATCAGCCAACCTGAGCAGATTGCTGCCATAGTCCAGGCTGCTAAGCCAAGGGGAGTCCCCATTCGTATTGGAGTAAACGCCGGCAGTCTACCAAAGTCAGCCAGCCCCAAAGTCCCTCTGGCTGAGCGCATGGTTGAGGCTGCTTTAGAGCAAATACACCTTCTGGAAAGCCTGGACTTCGACCTTATCAAGGTTTCCCTCAAAGCCTTTGATGTCCCTACCACAATTGAGGCCTACCAGCTTATTGCCCAGAAGATGCCCTATCCCTTGCACCTGGGTATCACTGAAGCTGGGTTACCTAGAGCCGGGGCTATCCGCAGTGCCTTAGGAATCGGCATCCTCCTCTATCTTGGCATTGGTGATACTATTCGGGTCTCCCTTACCGCTGACCCTAAAGAAGAGGTGATTGCTGCCTACGAGATTTTGAAAGGCCTCAATTTGCGAGAGCATGGCCCTACTCTGGTTAGCTGCCCTACTTGTGGCAGGTGTGAGGTCGACCTTGTCGGTCTTGCCGGGGCTGTAGAGGAGGGATTAGCCAAGCTAGACAAAGCTATCAAGGTAGCCGTCATGGGCTGTGTGGTCAATGGTCCGGGGGAGGCGAAGGACGCTGATGTAGGCCTTGCCTGCGGTAAGGGCAAAGGCGCTATCTTCAGAAAAGGGGAGGTGGTGCGCACCGTAGAGGAGAAGGACTTTTTGAAAGCGCTGATGGGGGAGGTGGAGGGAATATAAACGATGGAAGTAATTGTAGGGTGGGTGAAGCATAGCGAAACCCACCATTTGTTATTTGTTCCTCTTGGGCGGTGGGTTCCGTTTCACTCCACTATATGAGTGCAGAAATGATAGAATGGACATGGCTTTTAACAAATTAAGTGAGGCTTAATGCGTCTAACTCAGCTTTTTACCAAGACTTTGCGAGAAGCGCCGGCTGAAGCCGAGACTGTAAGCCATCAGCTCCTGCTTCGAGCCGGGATGATTCATCAGATAGGAGCAGGAATTTACTCCTATTTGCCTCTGGGGTGGCGGGTGCTGCGCCAGATAGAGCAGATAATCCGGGAGGAGTTGGATAAGATAGGGGGGCAGGAGCTGATGATGCCAGTGCTCCAGCCCTTCGAGCTGTGGGAGAAGACCCAGCGGCACTACTCCTTTGGTAAGAGCCTTTTTACTCTCACCGACCGCCGAGAGCGTAAACTGTGCCTCGGTCCTACCCATGAAGAGGTTATCACCGAGCTAGTGCGCCATCAGGTGAGGAGCTACCGGGACTTGCCCCTTCTCCTTTATCAGATCCAGACTAAGTTTCGTGACGAGCCACGCCCTCGGGGTGGGCTGTTGCGGGTTCGAGAGTTCCCCATGATGGACCTCTACAGCTTTGATACCGATGAAGAGGCATTGGAACTGAGCTACCAGAAGATGATTCAAGCCTATAAGGATATCTATGACCGCTGTGGTTTGCCTACCATGGTGGTTGAGGCTGATAGCGGGGCTATTGGGGGCAAGGAGTCTCATGAGTTCATGGTCATCACCCAGAGTGGAGAAGACGAGATTATTTACTGTGGTAACTGTCAATACGCTGCCAATGTAGAGAAGGCTCAAGGTATCAAGCCGGAGGGTGAGCAAGAACTACCCTTGCCACTGGAGGAGGTAGCCACGCCAGGCATGAAAACTATTGAGGAAGTGGCTGGTTTTCTGCAAATTCCCCAGAGCCGCACTCTTAAGGCAGTGTTTTACTCCGCAGATGGCCATCTGGTTTTCGTGGCTATCAGGGGTGACCTTGAAGTGAACGAAATAAAGCTAAAGAATGCCCTGCAGTGTTCCGATTTGCAGCTAGCCAGTGAGGAGCAGGTGCGGCAGGCAGGGTTAGTGGCTGGTTCAGCCTCCCCCTGGGGACTCTCCAGTATTAAGACGGTGGCTGACGATTCTATAATGCTAGGGACAAACTTCGTTGCCGGGGCGAATAAGCCCGATTACCACCTCAAAAATGTCAACTACCCCCGGGACTTCCAGGTTGACTTGATGTTGGACATTGCCAAGGCTCAGCCTGGTCAGGGATGCCCCAAATGTGGGGGTAGCTTAGCTTCCATGCGAGGGATCGAGGTGGGGCATATCTTTAAGCTGGGGACCTTGTTTAGTGAAAAAATGGGTGCCCTTTTCCTCGATGCCGAAGGGAAGCAGAAGCCTATCGTCATGGGCTGCTATGGTATTGGCATAGGCAGGATGCTGGCGGCGGCCATTGAGCAAAACCATGATGACCAGGGGATTATCTGGCCAACACCTTTAGCTCCGTATCAGGTTTACCTTTGTGCCCTGGGGATGGATAAACCTGCGGTAGCCACAACCGCTGATAAGCTATATGCCGATCTTGAAGCAGAGGGTGTAGATGTGCTTTTCGATGACCGCCTGGAGTCACCAGGGGTGAAATTTAACGATGCTGACCTTTTAGGGATACCCCTGCGGATGGTGGTCAGCCCCCGCACCCTGAAATCTCAAAGCGTGGAAATAAAGTGGCGCAAGGAGAAGGGAAGCCAACTCCTGCCTCTGAAGGGTATCGCTGAGAGGATTAAAAAGCTTCTAGTAGCATGAGATACGCTCTCAAATTAGGTTGAGGTTTTGGGATGTAGATATCTTATAATAGAGGTAAGGGAGGTTTGTGATGAGAGGCATCCAATTCGTTACAGATGATGAGGGTGAGAAGGTTGCTGTGTTGATAGACCTGAAGAAGCATGGCGAACTTTGGGAGGACTTTTATGATAGCCTCACCGCTCGAGCACGGGCTGAGGAGCCCAGAGAATCTCTGGAAACAGTTAAGAGACGACTCAGGAAGCAAGGAAAGCTGAGTGAGTGATTACACCATCAAGTTTGCTCGCTCTGCTCGTAAGGAACTGGAGGCACTTGATGCCACTGTGGTTAATCGTATTTTCCCCAAAATAGAAGCGCTGGCTCAGGAAACACACCCGAGAGGTTGTCGCAAATTGTATGGAGAGGAAAACCTCTGGAGAATTCGTGTTGGGGACTATCGTGTGATTTACGCTATCTACAACAAAGAACAAGTTGTCGATATCATCGCAGTGCGCCATCGCAGCAAAGCCTATAGATAAAGTGGCGCAAGGAGAAGGAGAGTCAGCTCCTGCCTCTGAAGGGTATCGCTGAGAGGATTAAAAAGCTTCTAGCAGGCTCTTCTAAATTTGGTTGAGGTCTTGGATTGCGGATCCAAAGTTCATCTCTTAGGATATAAGCGGAATTGCTAAAATGAGGTGATACTATGGCAACACAAAGAGAAAGAATTATATCCAAGGCAATAGAGATACTGATATCTGATCCCAATGGTGTTCGTTATTCAGATCTTGTGAGACAAATACACCAAGAATTTCCAGAGATTCCTGTCAAAAGTATTCCTGCGACAATTTGGAATCTAGAAATACGAGTGCCAGACAAAGTTTATAAACCTGCACGAGGGCTTTTTCGCCATATTGCATTTAGAGAGGAAGAGATTAGTGAAGAGCAGCGGAAACCTTCACCAGAAATTGAAAGGATAAAAGAGGAGGATTTTTACAGACCTTTCGCAGATTGGCTTGTCAGCGAATCCGAAGAATGTACTAAAGCAATACCCTTGGGAAGAAATAAATTCAGGGATAAGTGGGGGACACCTGATGTGATAGGAAAGCGAGAACCACTTAGAAGTGATATTATTAAAGCATCTACCGAGATTGTCTCAGCAGAAATAAAAGCAGATACGAAAGATCTAATTACAGCATTTGGACAAGCTTGTTCATACAAGCTATTTAGTCATAAATCTTACATAGTTGTTCCTAAAAGTTCCTCCCAAGATGATATTTCAAAGCTGGATGCTTTGTGCCTAATTTTTGGCATAGGATTAGTTTTATTCAACAATAGTAATGTAAATGATCCTCAATTTGAAATCAGAGTCCGACCACTTAAACACGAGCCTGACATGTTCTATGTAAATAAATACATGAAACTGATAGAGAAGGAATTATTTGATTAGTGATGGTGACCCAAACAGCCTTGCTGTGAGCAGGTGCCACATGAGCGATATAGCCCCTCCCAGCCCCAGACGCCTTAGCCCCTTCAAAATCAGCCGGCTGTGCCAGTCAAAAGAGAAGTCCTTGGAGTTTAGTAATGCATCTGGGAGACGCTTGGATTGAATCACGTGGAAAAGGTGCTCGATTTGCCTGTCATTCAGCCTCTCGAAAAGCCAACGCGCCCAATAGTCAATCCTCAGTTCTTTAGAGAGCAACCTCCGCCATTTCTTTTCGTAGTTGCCAAATACTCTGGCTGAAAAATCATCGCTGTTAAGCGCCTGGTGCAGGGTATCGACGGCTATCTGAGCGCAAAGAAGGCCATAATATATCCCCCCGCCAGTGGTTGGCTTAACCTGTCCGGCTGCATCACCTACTACGACCACCCTCTCCCTTGAGGTTTTAGGCAAAGGTTTGAGAGGGATGGCCCCATAGCTTATCTTCGCCTCTGGGGAGGATATCTTACCTTGGTTAGCTAGGTGGCTAAGAAAACTCTCCAGATGTGAGCCGGTATATTGGCGAGATAGGAGACCAGCTAATGCCTTTCCTGGAGAGGTAGGCACCAGCCAGGCGAAAAACCCCGGGGCGATGTGGTTGCCGAAATACACCTCCACCTCGTCAATTCCCTTTGCTTCCACTTCTGCTTGGGCACCCATAACAAAGTCGTTGCTTTTGCCCAATCCCAAGGATGGTGGCAACTGGGAGCCGAATCCAGAGGCAATAACCACTGTTTTCCCTTCAAAATTTGCCTTTTGCCCTCCATTCTCAGCCTCTAGACAAACAAGGTCTCTTACTATGGCGATATTTCTCACCTGGCTATCCAAAAGGTAATCTGCACCTTGTGCTTGCGCTCTTCTGGCTATAACAGAATCGAAGACCGAGCGGTTCACGATGTAGGCCTGGGGGGTCTCCTTTTGCACTCGGAAGGATTCTCCTGAAGGGGCGAAGAACCTGGCAGACCTCGCCTCCCTCAAAATAGCTTCCTTGCCAAAAGGGAAGGCCTCAAGGCATTCCTTCCCCAAAATGCCGGTGCAACAAGCTGCCTCACCCACCCTTTGACGCTGCTCAAAGACG
>Ga0315310_10001604_pt1 | contig 14359 bp, 25 predicted proteins | sample TDP5_MG_FD_203630 | JGI IMG/M metagenome (GOLD analysis project Ga0315310, IMG submission 203630) | Freshwater sediment microbial communities from Lake Towuti, South Sulawesi, Indonesia - TDP5 | ecosystem: Environmental > Aquatic > Freshwater > Lake > Sediment | place: Indonesia: South Sulawesi... | reverse complement strand
TTAGGTATCATAGCACCCGGCGTAGACATTGAAAAACGATTAGACGCCTTCAGAAAAGAAGTCGTCCCTGAGATCCTTACTGAAGTCAAAAAAATGAGTCTAGGTCCCGTACCTATCCCAGCCGCCCTTATTGATGAAAAGAAACTCGAGGAGCTAGTAGATCGAAAGATAAAGGAGATATCCATCGCAACTCCTCCTAGTGGAGGACCAATTCCCACATCAGTTGAACTTGAGCATAAAGTAATCCACTTTGATTTCCAACCGTCAGAAGAACGCTTCAAAGCGGACACAACTACTTTGCTGGGACGCATAATATACCTAATCGCCAAAACCGACTTCTTCAACACACGACACACCAGGAAGGAAATAGTAACCGAATTATCCAATAACGGCTGGATCCACGGAGACAAAGAAGTAGACGCAGCACTACTTGAACTCTGCGGAAAAGGCATTTTCTACCGCAAGATCAGCACTGGCAACGTTTTCTGGTTCACCCTTCAAGAAGACGCTAAGGAAAGAATCCACACTTAGGAAGGTGAGTCCATGAAGAAAGAGGGAGATTTGGTCGTTCTGAATATTGCTCATCGAGAAAGGGACCACGTAACGCTTGGTGACGAAGGTTTGGAAACTCTTCGACTTTTGCTGGATCTAGGTAAGAATGAGCATTTTAAGTTTCTGAGAAAACAGAGAATTGAGGACCAGTGGACTCAGATCCTCCGACATTTCGACAAGTATGTTGAACGCCTATTCTTTGCCGCTAAGAAAGTCACCGTAGAAGTAGACTGGGGTAAGTGGGCGGAAATCGAGAAAGAACTGGAAGCAGAAAATAGGAGGCTAAACAGATGACACAGCTATTTTATTCAAGACTTTGGGTCCTTCTACATCAGAAGAAAATAGAACTAAAATCCTTTAGAAAATGTATCGTGAATTCAACGAATGAATGTAGTGTCACTTGTCCCTTATGTAAAATCCAGCAAATTGACGAAGACAATTTCAATCTTCTGTGTGCCAAGTTTTATCCCATGGAGCTAGTAAGTGGACCTCTTTCACTATCTAGATTAGAAAAGGAGAATCCTGATGAGGCTGATTACGCTTTACCTTCCTGAACCTTACATTAGGGGTCTAGATAGACTCGTTGAGAAGAAGATGTATGGAAGCAGAGCAGAAGCGATACGTAGTGCCGTTAGAGACCTGTTGATAGTAGAACTTTGGGAGGTCGAAGGAAATGGGTAAAGTTGTGGCTCATTGCCTACATTGCCACTGGGAAGGCCCTGTAGAGAAATTGAAAAGAGTTCATTTCCGAGATTCAACGTTTCTCCATTGTCCAGAATGTGACAGAGAGGACTTTGAACTTGAAGAGAAAGAGGTTGAAACATGAAAAAGGAAGAGGTTGAAAGAATTAAACGTAAACAAGACATGCGCTTTGCTTTAACTCTAAAATTCATGGACGAATCACCAATCATTCAGAAAGTCACGAAAATGAAGCCTTGCGAACTTGAAGCCTTATCTGAAGCAGAACGAAAAGAGATTCAATCCCTCGTTTTAAACGCCATAGACGTTGCCAAAGAAAAAGCCGCCATGATTATTGAAGAGGGAAAACCATGACCACTAATGAAGAATTGCGAAAGAAAAACACGAATTTACGCCGAGAAATATCACACTTACACGGCAAAATCAACCAGCTCAAAAACCGCTTAAAACTTAAGGACAACGAAATAGCCGACCTTAGAAATAAAGTAAAAATCCTTGAGAAGGCACTAGAAAAGAGGCAATAGAGATGAGTAGCTTCATCTCTCTGAGATTAGGTTTCCACCCTTTGTCCATGACTATCATAACCCCCACCCCTTCGTTTCTTCTGGAAAGGCATCTAAGAATTTAAAGAAAAACACTTAATTATTTTGAAGATTAAATTTAAGAAGGCAGCCCGACCAAAACTGTTTCGCCTCGTGGGGTTGGGATGAGGACTGCCAGACATTACTAATGTCTCTCTAAGGGTAACAGAGCGTATACGCAAATTTCTTTGGCAGTTCCCAAACTCCACCCCCAAAGAAGTCTGTCGAATCCTAAACCTAGACCACAAGAAATACCGCAACATGGTTTCAGTCGAAAAATGCAACCTCAAACGCTGGATGAAAACTAAGGTTTATGGGCGACTCCCAAAACCCCTTCTTGCTGCACATAGAGTTGAGTGGGAGTTTGAGAAGCCGTTAGACATGATTACGTTGAGTATACTTAGCGCCGAGGCAGGGAAGTATAGACCAAAGTTAAGCGAACCACGCCCAGTCGACAAGTGGTACGTGATTCCAAACCGGAATAACATGCGGGAGTTCCATAACGAGTATGTCACTGTCAGGGTTTTTCCTAAGAGTGGCACAGTCCGGATCCTTGCCGGTCAAGAAATGGATTTTGAGACACTCCGAAGACACGTTAAAATAGCCTTCTTGAAAGGTGGTTTAGACTCTGACACCGCTGAAGCGAAGTCCCGGCTGCTTGTTCCTGCTGAAAAACACAGAACCTTTAAGGTTGGTCCTGTTACCCCCTTCAAGATTGATTATTACAAGGATCCTCTGGGCTTAACCATCAAAGCTGACGGTTCTCATCCGGAACACATCGAAACGGTTGAAGGCTGGCCATCCTGGGTTAAACCTCTAATTGAGTCTCAAGGGAGACAGACAGAAGCGATAACAGCTCTAACAGAACAGATTGGGCTGCACCTTGAGGTTATGAAGGGCATAAACGAAGCTGTTAAGGACCTCCGGGTGTCCACAGATCTACTCAGAGAGAGTCTGGTGGAAGCGAAAGAAAAGAAGCGTAAATTCTGGAAGAGACTTAGAAAGGCTTGGTGAAGACTTTTAAGCATCTTACACTAAATATCCCGAAATGGGAGTGTGGCAGAATGGAGCGTGAACTTAAGAAAAGAGGAGTTCTAGGCTCAGACCGAAGGATAACTATTCCTGGCGAATGGAAAGACAAAATTCCAGATGGAACCTTCTACGAAATCGAACTTTACGGTGGCGACAAGGTTCTGATTACCTTCTTTGTGGTTGGGAAGGAAAAGCATGCCTAAAATTGTTAGGTTGGTTGTTGGTCGCGGTAGAACCACTCGACCCTCAGACCAAGAGGAATGGATCAGGGAATACTACGAGTTAGAGGCAGATGTGACGGATCTGGCAACCGAAGAAAGCCTAGAACAAGCAAGGGTCAAACTTGAAGGGAAACTCATTAGCTGGCTTTCGGAACCAACAGCCCCTCAACTGCCAAAATTAGACATGGCTGAAGTAGAGAAACTTCCCTGGAAGACTTACAAGGATAAGACACCTTGCACACCCGGAGAATCCGGCTGGGCCTTCGCAAATGCACCAGGGGCGGAAGGGCTAGTTAAAGCCATAAAATCTAGTCCAAATGAGAAGCTTGAGCTGCCACCATACCGGTTCACGTTCTCTGGAAAGGAGAAGCAATTCATAAGCAGAAAGGCAATAAAAGAGGGATAAAAATGGACGAATATAGGGAGATTGAAATCGACAAAATAGAGTGGAAGGATCCAGTTAGACCAGAGATAAAGGAAGAGGACATCCAAGCCATGGCTGCAAGTTTTATGACACACGCCCAAATCGAACCCATCATCGTTAAACCCATGAACGAACACGGAAAATATGAAGGAATCATTGGACGACTTAGGTATGAAGCCACTAAATATGGAAACAGGAAAACCGTGGAGGCGAGGATACACTATTTCCATGACGAGTCTGAGGTCAAATCGTGGCAACTCGCAGAGAACTTACACCGCGTGGACCTTAGCGTAGTTCAAAAAGCCGAGGCATCAAAAGAACTCTACGAACGACTAAAGAAAGAAGTTCCTGGTGCGAAGACAGATACCCCCATCATAACGGCTATGGCGATCTCAGTCCATGAGATGACCGGAATCGCACCTGCTGAGAAAAGCATCAGAGAGAGTCTCAGAATAGCCTCAAAATTGGGAAAGAAGGCTAAAAATCTTCTGACCGGTCAGAAAAAATTTGAGGTCCGTTCGGTAAATGCGCTTCTAAACATCGAGAACGAAGATGACCAAGCAGGGATAGCCAAACGAGCAATCGAAGGAGATTGGACGGTCGCTAGAGTCAAAAAAGAAGTTCATGACTACCTCAAGGTCGAAGAATCTGCAACAGAGAAGGTGAAGGAGACCCTTGAAAAAGGAGACGTAACCCTTCAGCACGCGGCTGAAATTACTCGACTAAAAGAGGAGGATCAAGAGAAGCTAACTGACATTGTAGTGAATGGACAACTTAAGCCCGCCCAAGTCAAAAAAGTAGCTGACTTTATTGAAACACATCCTGAAGAAGTTCCAGCACTTTTCAGAAACACACCTGAGCAAATTCTTGCTATAACTGAGGGAAAGGAAGTCCTTAAAACCGAAGAAGACGTCGAGAAGTTTTTCAGAGGAAAGAAGGGTCAAGCTATAGTAGAGGAATTTACTTGTCCTAGTTGTCATCGGAAGCTCCAAGTAGACTGGTTCAAAGGAGAAATCAGTTGGAGCTCATAGCCTTCCAGTTCAGCTACAAAGGAGACGAATCCGCCGAAACCTTCAATTTTTATAACAAATACATCCGCGGTTTCATTAGATGGCATAGAACAGAGGTAGTCTGGATCCAAGGTTCTTTAGTAAAAAGAGAAGCATACATCATTATGCTGGAGTCCTTAGTTGAGAGCTTCATGAGAATGATGGAAAACTCGGTGAAAAATGGATATTGGGCTACCACCCAAGTGAACGTTCACAACGTTATTAAAGAAGCTTTGGATCTGAACCGACGAACCCGAGGCTACCTTCGTTATGGCCTGTACCAAGTCGGAAACCCCGACGAGAATTATTGTCCCGATGACGACTACCGAAAAGTAAGCATTGAGAAAGAGTGCGAAGCTTCTGAGGATCAAGCGAGGTGTCCATTTTGGAACGGCTGGCGCTGTCAATGGACATGGAAAAAAACACACCCATCCAAACTAAAAAAAGAACATCTCAGAGACTTCCTCGCACCTGAGGATGCTCAGAACTACTTAGTACAATTAAGGAAACGAGGCGACAAACATCAATACGAAATAGTTGAGGGGTTTGAGCCCCATCCGATTGAAGAGAAAGTTTGGAAACTCTACAGAATCCTAGTCGAAAGCTAGACTAGAGTGTTTGGTAACTTTGTAATACCGCCTCACCAGCATCACCAAAACTTCGGCTGGCAATGTATCTAATCCCCGCTTTTAGCTTCGTTCCCCTACATGAATAGTCTCTACTTTCATGTAAGCGCTTTAGGAGATGAACTCTTCAAGGTTTGGCAACTTTAAAATACGCCATAAGACCACGTTAAATAATCTTGATGAAGGTGGTCCTACCTTAGTAGGGCACCGGACTAAATATGCAAATTGGGGTTTAAGCATGTTGAAAGTGGTTGAAAAGGTTGGAGTTACCCTCCTTCTGAGGGCAAGCCGTAAGGGAGGCGCCGGCCTCTACCTCTACGTTCCTGGTGACTATGCAGACACCTACAACATGAAGTCAGGCGATAAGATTGAGGCTAGAATCGTGAGGATCCTCCGAGAAGTCCCTGATGTCAAGCCTGTTGACTCAAGTGTTAAAGATCTCTCTGAAGTTGGGAAGCGGGCACCTCGAAGAAACAGGAGGCCTAAAGTAGATGGTAAGCCTACTCGCTAAAGTAGAATTATGTAGCAAGCATGCCAGTTGTGTCGTAATCAGATTCCCAGAGGATAAACGCGAATATCACATGTCTTCGTTGTGCGACCGAATGATGTTGACGACTAAAATTAGGAGGACCTAACAGGTGACGTTTGAAGCCAAACGTCGCTGCAAGTGGAGAGCACGCCGAATCGCCTGGTGCCTAAAATATGCCAAGTTCTGCAACGCACCCTTCGAATACGAAACCTGTCCAGGATATGAGCCCATAGAAGGTCATGGAACAGCCCCAGTTGAAAGGGTTCGGCGTAACATTAGGCTGCTAAGAGACCAAATCCTTCCAGAGGAAACGAAGGGGTCCCAGGCAAGAGTTAAAATAGGTTTCAAGAGATGCAAACTTTGTGGTGAAGAAGTTGAGAAGTACTACGCCCATCATCTAGTTGTTAGACATGGCTTCACTTCTCCATCTTATGCTGATGTAATTACGAATTTCGAAACAATCTGGTTGAAAGAAGAGGTCTTCCCTGAAACGCTTAGACTCAAGCCTCTGTTCGACATGCAAGACAGCCTAATAGAACACAAGTTCCCCCATGAGAAAAGTGCCATCATTGATTGGATTATCTCATGTCCCGGCGACATCTATCGAAATATGACTCACGGGTATCCCGATTTTGCATATATTATGGAAAAATGGGAGAGATTAAGCTCGTATGCTGCAAGGTCACCATTAAGTAAACTACAGGCGGGTGATTGGGAGGAGATAAGAAAGCAGGTGCAGGATCCCTCTTACAAAGCCCTACGAGACCAATATCTCAGCAACCTTCAGAGGCTACGAGAAGAAACTCTCAAGATGCCCATGGACCCAAAGAGATCCGCCGTAATGGTCGAATCACTTGACATGATAAAAGCTTTGATATTCTGGTTTGAAAGTCTAGACCCATACGCCCCTCCACGGCAGCAACTCGACAGATTAACAGACTCAATAGCGAAATATTTCCCTCGAGAGTTCTTCGAAGAGGCGCGGGTTCAAATCCCACCCGGGGCGGATATGTTAAACATCCATGCTAAACATCCATCTATAACATCCATGTATAACATCACCATGGCGCCAACCTTAGAGTTGAAGTCTAGGCATGGCCCCGAACTTAAACAGATGATTAGTGAGGCTGAAGGTCAGAAGCGTGAGATAGGCGTGATGCTGTGCCGAAGTCCATCTGGAGTTCACCTGAGTCGCACCTGCTACGGTCGACGTGAAACCGTGACCGTAGCCGACTGCCACGACGGTCTAAGCCCACTCGGATCCTTCCATGTTCACCCTAGCGGAGTAGACATATTCAGCGTCCCCGATTTGGAATTATCCCTAAGAAAAGAGTCGCTGTCATGTTTGGGCTACACGAGAGCCGGAGTACCCATGCTGAAGTGCATAACACCAAAAAGATATTACGAGCTCCCTTCTCAAACCAGAGTTTCAATACGGCAGAGTCTCGACGAAGCTAAACGAGACATTGAAACGGCCACACGACTCTTCCGAGAGAACATGACGAGCCCCGAAGCCATTGCCCTAAGCCAAAAAGCCAAGGCAACACTGAGCAACGTTGAACAGCTCTTAGGCGCATGTGAAGTGGAATTATGACGAGTGTAGCAACTAGACCAAAACTTTGTCCATGTCGAAGAACATGTACTCCAATTTATAATAGTATGGTCTGTGACTCGCGTATAAAGGATGAAGAAGCAGACATGAGCCAAGGATACTCAGGCGAGTGCGTTGGAAAAATGAGCCAAGAAGTTGAATTCATCTATGGTGGCGCCCCTCACAAAAATGACGTCAACCGCTGTGCATTTACACCGCTCAAAGGCATCATCCGCTTCCAAGAAAACGCAGACGATTTATGGTCTGTACTAATCCTTGTCAGCCGTGCCCTAGACATTCTGAAACCTTTACAATGTGTTGAATGTGGCGAAACCGACAGACTTCACACACATTTCCATCAGCTTATCCCACCCGAGGTCTTCAGACCCGAGATGACCCCGGAGGAATACAACAGCGCCCCTAGGAAAACATACTGCGACATGTGTGCAGTACGACTAGGGCTTCTAAAACCGTACTTCGAAAACTTTGGACAAACCAGCCTAGCGAAATACATGCAGAGTTGAATAAACCATGACTTTGATTGGTGCTAGGCGTTGGCGTGTTGAACTCGCTGATTGTCGATGTGGACTCCATTACTTTGTAAGTGTTGAGCCAGTTGTCTACGTGGGTAAGGCTGAGTTCAAAAATTTTGCAGCAGCATTCCGACGACTATTCATGAACCTAGAGAAGAAGTGGCGTTGGATCCGCAGCTTCACCAACCAAGCTGAAGCCAAAAACTTCGCTCAGAGCCTAGCCAAATTCTTGGGAGAACTAGCCTACGTTGACAACGGCCAACTCTGCTTGGTCACGCCTCGAGAGGAGTCTTAAGTCATGCCCGTAAATGAAAAAAGAGGTTTAGCTCTCCGCAACGCATTGGAGAGCTTTCTTTCCTTCTGGCGTAAGGCGGTACGTTTTTCTTCCGTTTTCTAGTCTGGTTCTGGGCTCTAGCAGGTTTAGAGATTGGCCCTCGTGAAGGCGTTTAGCCAATGTCTTGGTGGAAAGGGGAACACTTCCCTCGAGGTCTTTCCAAGTCATGTTCTTGTCCGTTAGAGAGCTAAGGAGCCGAAATGAACCTTTTCTTCTAAAGTAGCTGTCGAGTAACTCTCGAGTAGGAGGTCCTGCTGTGGTTGTGAAGAGTGAAGGGATCGGCTGTTGTTCTCTAGGTGGAATGGGTGATCGACTTGTTCCGAATGATCTGAAGCGGATAGGGCGTTCAGGTTGATGGCGAAGGTCCTCTTCATCTATTCTGAAGGCTACAAGGTGAATCATCATAGTGTTAAGGGTTGTATATTCGCCGGCGACTTCTTTTCCCTTCAAAGCGTGTGTAGTGGAGTGTTCATTCTTGTAGACAACGTCGCCTGGAGTTTCAGCTAATTTCTGGATGAAGGATATGACTGCTTCTTTAACCTTATCTAGTTTCAGTTCGAAGAGTTCTGAACCCTTTTCAGACAGGACGTCGGCATAGCTTCTGACAACGCTCTTAGAGAAGGCGGTCCAACTGTCAGGGTGGTTGAAGATCTCGAGGCCCACAACTCCTTTGAGGTCAATTATTGCTATGCCCACTTGATCGTTAAGGTCTCCCGGCACTTTCTTAAGCACGTTTTCTACTTCGTCTCTAAATTTCTGGGTCCGCTCGAGGACGCCAACCAAGTCGTCTGAAACGGGCGGTTCAGGGTATTGGCTTGGTCCTGATGCAGCCAAATTCATGTAACTCCTAGTTGCGTGACCTACGGCACTCCAAGTTGCAGCTTGGCTTCTTCTAGCCACTAGAGACTTCATCACTGGTCTTGGGGCAACACCTGCCGCCGCGAAGAATGCTCCAGAGCGTATTCCCCTCGAGGCATGAACGCATTGGACCTCAATTTGTTCAGTTTTACCCGGCATCAAAACAATGCCTGTCGCTACTACACGCTCTTGAGTTGTGCCTTTCAAGAGAGTACCGTTTCGAATAAACACGTTGTTGTCTGTGGGGTTCTTAATTTGTGCCACACCGATGGATCCTGTGTCCGTTATGTTAACATTCATCTTGTCCTGAATTTCTTGCAGAAGAACATAGTCTCGAGCTGCGGCGTTACGCCGCAATATTGGAACAACGGCAGCCAAAGACTTTTCACCGAACTTCCACGGCTCACCTAACTTGTAGTTTTCAAGGATATCTTCTAACATTTTAATCAACGGTAAAGTAGAGTAAAGTAAAGCTATATAAACCTTTCCGAGTCTTTCACCAAGTGAAATAGCTTACCTAAACCTTAAATATCCTAGACACCTAAAATGCTCTTGGCCACGGCTGGAAGAATCTACCTTTGTCGCCCACGCCATCCGGCGAGTGGCTTTCCACAGCCCCGTGGCCTACAAACCTTCTAAAAACTTAAATTCTCTTAGACTCATGCTATAATGGGCAGAGCAGCTCCTACAATAATAATAAGGGTTGGATGGTACAAAATGCACCTCGCAGTTGCTAGGGCTTTAGGACTATCGAAGGTACGCTTTCCAGGGTAGGTGGAAGTTTCTTTGCTTAAGAGGGACCCCGTTGAGGTACTTGATGGTGTAATCAAAATAAGTCCTAGAAAAATGAGGCGGCTATACACCTATGGCTTTACATGGAAGGGTGTAACGTACGAAATTACGAAAGATTTCTGGGGAAATATCATTATAGCTCCACGACACTAGACTTTTGGTCCTAGTCTCCATTGTTTCCACTGTAGCCGCATCCACACAAAAACCCAGATTGGTGGATATACGAGCATTAGAAAAACAGGTCCCAGCCTATCACTCCTTGTATAGCTGGCATAACTGCGAAGAATGCGAAAGCCTCGTTGAGGACACATCTGCCTAAAACTTTGTCTCGTTCCCATTTTGGATTCGAACAGGCACCGATTGTGGACGCTGTGTCGCTGCCAATGCCATAGAAGTCGTAGCGGGCTAAGCCTGTGCCTGGGAAAAAAGCCATTGTGACAGCTCCTCGCAATCTGCTGGTTTACAGGCTCGGGCCTTTAAGGTTTCCATGAATAGGCAGCGAAAACAAGGGACCTGCATGCTCGTAGCCTTCTGTTTCTCCATATAAAGATTTTTTTCTTCTCCCGGAGAAAAATTTAGATACTTCCAGACTCTACTTTTTAGTGCCCCTGCGGTAACTGGGAACGTCGACTCCAGAGGACTGTGGCAACACAGAATCCTCCCAAAGGGGCGTCTTCTTCAGTTAAACTTCATTAAGCGAGAAAAAAAAGGGGAAGTGAGATTCTGGACAGTAGAGCAGGGTTTGGTAGGGTTCAGTAGTGTGACGTAAAGGTTGGTAACGCAATGTCTGGTAACGTATCGTCGAGTACGGTAACGTGAAATCATATCCGTGTAGAGTAATGTATGGTGGAGTCGAGTGGCATCGAGTAGGGTGGATGTAAGTGGCGTTCTGTCCGATGTTGTTTAGTAACGTCGAGTTCGGGAGATATCTTGTCTTGGCGTGTGAGGTCCAGTCTTATCTCGTAAAGAACCATGCTATTGAGTCGAGTGGGGGAAAGTCATAGAGTCGAGTGTCTTTGGGTAGAGTCTAGGGGTGAAACGTTTGGTTTTGTAACGTCGAGCTACGTCGTGTCTTGTCTAATGGCGAGGCATCGCGTACCGTTGCGTTCTGCTTGGTAAGGGTTTATTTAGTTTGATGTTATCTCAGGGCATCGCGGAGCGTTCAATAGTGAGGAGGATCGTCTCAGGGCGGGGAGTACAGTTCCGTCGTGTCGCGTGTGATGTAGGTTTATTGCGTCACATCGGGTGAGGTGACATCGTGTGAAAGAAGGGCAAATATCAGAAAGGGATGTTATATTTCCTTGAGGTCTACGAGTTTTATTCGTCCACCGTAAGCCTTTGGATTCGCGCCTAGGCCCCTGATTGGTGTCTCAGCAATCATGTCAAACCATTCTTGTAGTTTCTCCACACTGTTGATGGGGCTACCCTTCATTGGAAATCTTACAAGGACAGTAAACTTTTTCCCAGCAGGCACAGCTTCATATTTGGCAACTCCCACTCCTTTCCCCTTTGCGGAAACAGGGGCTTTCAATGTAATTGTTTCAATTCCATCTTCCCAGTATCCTTTTCCCCAAGCAACATGATGGTGAAGACCAACTGCGTCGACCAGAGCCGCGTTATCTCTTGTCAAACCTTTGAGCCAGTTCATAGGCACTACTAACTTGTCTCCTTCTCTTGGAAATACTGTTTTGTCCTCGGCGTCTCCAGGTGTTCCACCGAGTATGGGGTCAAGAGCTTCAAAGGTTAGTTGAAGTTTGACAAAATCTCGCCATAAGGGCTTTTTCCCACCTACAACCGCACCACCAGTGAACAGGTCTTCCAACTCTTTCAGCATTTGCTTTGATTCATCTTTGCCCAGATGTATCAGTTGGTCCATACGTAAGCTACGGAACCATGGTGGTATATCGGCAATTTTGTATCTGTTATTCTCTATAGTAAAGGCTCGTCTTGCTTTCCATCTTCGCATAACAAGGTTGATGTGTTCATATTCTTCCTTGAAAAGTTCTTGATAACGTTCAGCAGTTTCCTCAATGGAAGCTAAACCAAGTTCTTTGACAATCCATAAGACTCGTAGCTCCTTCTCGGGTTCGTATTTCATTCTGTTTTAACTCCTGTTATGTTTGGTTTTTTAACGAGATTAAGCCATCTTCAATGGCTCCGTACTCGCTGGGCTTTCTTATATTTGGTTAGTTTATAAAATCTTCGGTTAACCTTTGTTAACGGAAACCTTTTTAAGTTCTCTCTATTTTTTAGAGAGAGTGAATGTGGTAAAATGAAGGGGTTCACAGCCAAAAGACTAACGTTCAGCAATGAAGCTTTGGATATGGCTGAGAAACTAAGGAAAGCCGCGTCTTTTAGAAGTTTATCAGAAACGCTTGAAGAGGTAATACGCATAATAGATTCTATAGACGGGCTTCCCACTGAGTTAGCCAACATTCGACTAGCCAGACTAGGTATTGCGCTCGAGGTGGATAAACCTAATGAATCCTCCCAGTGAAAAGACGTCTAAAATGAGGGTACGAAAATTCATACGAAAGTGCCCTGACGGCTGCGGTAAAGACGAATATGACCTGGGAATATATCGTGGCTTTCGTCTCTACCAAAAACCATTCTTCGGCGGTTGGTATGTCTACGCAGAGCTGGTGCATCCAACGGACGAGTTAAATGCGTTGCTTCTAAAGGAATTCGAGGGCCTGTCTGGAAAAATCTTCTTGGATACAGAAACAAGTGATCACTTCACAGTTGAACAGTGTGAACGATATGTTATAGAAACCATCGATAAGTTTTGGGATAAAAAAGGGAGAATTTTGAAGAAAAATGAGTGACCTATCACAGAGGATTAAAGAAAAAATCAAATGCTGTGCCTGTGGCGGCAGCTTAGCCACCAGCAGGGAACTCAACATAATGTGCCTAATGAAAGAAGCAGAATGGCCCCATCCAACTTGGGGAAATACTATCCTCGGTGTCTACGGTTTTGCTTCAGCCATCCTCTGCGATGATTGCCTCAAAAAAGGGAAGAAGGTTAAGTGGGCTATCGAATGGGATCAGAAAACCCTAGAACCCAAATATCATCCAGTCAAAAAATTGAAGGATGTTCCTCGAGAGATCTTCTCTCCCTTAGACGAGCTTGAACTAGGGAGGCATGGTATAGCTGGCTAAGTATCCCATGGGCATAAAAGGCTGCCACCAATGCACCGGGCAGGCTAAGTGCTCCACAGAAGAGAAAAGGAAATGGAATGTTCCCTGTCTAGGCTTCAATAGAGTGCCAAAAAAATCTGCTTGAGGGGTAAAACGAAGTGAAAAACCGCTTTGTAGGCATCATCAAGGTTACTTTTCCAGACGGATATGAAGAAACATGTGATGTGCGAGAAAGAGCCAGTAAAGGAGGAGCTCACTTCATCAATGTCGTACAGCAGAATCTTGAAGCCATTCTATCTGCCATTGAAAGTGGGAATGTTAAAGTTTCCTACAAGGGAGACTTTGCTAGGTCAATTTATGAAGGGCTTTTAAAGGCAGGTGCAGATAAGGAAAAACTTTCAATTAAGGTGATAAAATGATAGAGAAAATTCATCTCAAAATTGGAAATAAAGACTTAGACCTCAAAGAGGGCCTTACCAAAAGACAAGAAACTGAAGTCGTATGGGATGCTATCTTATCAACTGTAATATTGTATCACGAGGGAGATGCTGCTGAAATAACTTTCAAGGAATACTCGCGAAGATTCAAAGTTAAAGAACCCTTTGTTTTTCATGGATTCAAGGATGGCAAAGTCTATGTGACAATACCTGTTACCTTGGAAACTTTGAGGGGTTTAGGCTTTATCTCAAAGCCCACAGGGTGAAAAGGAGAAATAACCGAAATGGTTGAAAAAAGTAAGATGTGGGAAAAAATTGAGAAATGGAATATCCGACGTATGATAGCTCAAATTCGCGGAGATAAAAAAGATGAAAGATATGCTATAGTTAATCTTAATCGCTATTTGCGAAAGCTCCACTTACCAGAAGCTTCGGTTGATGGGAGTTAATGAACATGGATTGGAAGGGCTTTTTGGAAGAAGTTAGGCGGGAACCAAAGAATTTTGCTAAAGCAGTGGTTGATCACCTCAACCCTCCCAAATATGTCATTGAAGAACTGAGGAAATTCACTTGGATGTGTCATTTTTGCTGGAAATCACAAGTAGATGTATGCTGCTTATGCCGTCGAGGAATTTGTGAGGAGCACATAGCGAAGAAACTCATTGGGCCGAAGACAGAATTGGAATGGTATTTCTGTCCAGACTGTGTGAAGACTACTGATGAGAAAGAAATCTTGGAGAAAGTTCGAGTGGAAGATGAAGAATTTTGGCTTGAAGACCAAGAGACAGGGAGTTTAACTAAATGAGCGAAAGCGAATTTGTAGCTGAAGTCAAAGCAAAATGGACTTTTATACGACAGTGGCGCGGTCCCTTATCCGGCACGCCTTATTCTCTTTGGAGAAGCCCAGACGGAAGATTCGAAGTTGGAATCCACGAAGTAGACAACGAGATCATCGGAATCCTC
>Ga0315310_10001603_pt1 | contig 14363 bp, 13 predicted proteins | sample TDP5_MG_FD_203630 | JGI IMG/M metagenome (GOLD analysis project Ga0315310, IMG submission 203630) | Freshwater sediment microbial communities from Lake Towuti, South Sulawesi, Indonesia - TDP5 | ecosystem: Environmental > Aquatic > Freshwater > Lake > Sediment | place: Indonesia: South Sulawesi... | reverse complement strand
GGCCACAGCCCTTGCCAGCAAGGTTTTTCCGCACCCTGGAGGTCCTTGAAGCAGAATGCCTTTTGGCGGTCGTATGCCCATTCGCTTGAAGACGTCAGGGTTTTTGAGGGGCCATTCCACCGCCTCTCTGAGTTCCTCTTTCACGTCTTCCAAACCGCCTATGTCCGTCCAGTGAACCGTAGGAACTTCTATGTACACTTCTCTCATGGCTGTCGGAGTGACCTCTCTGTAGGCGTTTAAGAAGTCTTCCATTCGAACCTCCATTTTCTCCAGAATGCTGGGTGGAATACGCTCTTCTTCTAGGTTTATTTCAGGCAGGTATCTACGCAAAGCTTTCATGGCAGTTTCGCGGCCCAACGCAGCTGAGTCTGCCCCCGTGTAACCGTGGGTCATTTCGGCAAGTTTCTTCAAATCAACGTCCTCGGCTAGCGGCATCCCCCTCGTGTGTATTTGCAGTATTTCATATCGCGCCTGTTTGTCAGGCACACCTATCTCTATCTCCCGGTCAAACCGTCCTGGCCTTCTCAGAGCGGGGTCGAGGGCTTCAGGTCTGTTTGTCGCGCCTATGACTATGAGGTTTCCTCTTCCTTCAAGGCCATCCATCAAAGCGAGAAGCTGAGCAACAACTCTCCTCTCAACTTCACCTGTCACTTCTTCTCTTTTAGGTGCAATAGCATCTAACTCATCAATGAAAATAATGCTGGGAGAATTCTTCTGAGCCTGCTGAAACATCTCACGAAGCCTAGCCTCTGACTCACCATAAAACTTACTCATTATTTCTGGGCCGTTTATAGAATAGAAGTTAGCTTCCGATTCGTTTGCAACAGCCCTAGCGAGAAGTGTTTTTCCACACCCTGGCGGGCCATGCAGCAAGACTCCTTTTGGAGGCTCTATCCCAAGCCTTTGGAAGAGCTCTGGATGTCGCAGCGGAAGTTCAACCATCTCCCGTATTCGCTGAATCTCCTCGTGGAGTCCCCCTATGTCTTCGTAGGTGGTGCGGGGCATGCCTTTGGCTTCGGGGGCTGGCTCTGTTAAAATCTGAACGCTTGTTCCATGCGTGATTCTCACGATTCCGTGAGGGCGAGCTTTAGTCACTCTGAAGGGTATAGCGTGGCCCAGCATCATAACGAGGGTAGTGTCTCCCTCCACAAAGGTTCTTTCCATAAGCCTGTTTTTCACAAAATTAGTGAAGTCTTCGTCTACATTTAGTTTCATGTCGATTGGAGCCAGAATAACGCTTATGGCATCGCTCACTTTTGCCGATCGAACTATCACGTATTCGTTTATGGCGACCCCCGCGTTTTTACGAGTAAACCCGTCGATTCGTATGATTTCTCTGTCTTGATCTTCAGAGTAGGCTGGCCAAGCTATAGCCGCTGTATTTCTTTTCCCTACGATCTCTATTACGTCCCCTGCTGAGATGCCTAACTTTTTCATGGTTTTTTGGTCGATTCTGGCAATTCCTCTGTATACGTCGCGTTGTCTAGCGTCCTCGACTCTAAGTTGAACTTCGCTCACTCATTTTCCCTTCTCTATGGTAAATGCGAAGGTTTTCAACATCTCGAAAGGATGACCTTCCTATATAAACTTTAAAGGGAGACGCTAGACTCTGCGAACCATTATTGTTTCTATCTGACTGATTTCTTTGATTTTAAGGAGGTAACTCTCCACCTCATCTAACACTCCAGATCTGTCTTCTGGGAGGATGATATGTGTGATTAATGCTGAAAGTCCAAAGGCTATGGGTTCTTCTGCGAATCCATGAACTGAAGCAAACTTTGGCAACTGTTTCTTTATTTTTTCTTTCAACAAGTTGAGGTCAACCGTAGCTTTAGAAGGAAAAATTTTGAAGGAAATAACTACATTTCCCAAGTCTTTTCCTCCTCTCTATATCCCTGTAAACCCGCATCTGTCAGCCACCATGGAGACATCCCCCACAAATTCCTTTTTTTCTGTTAGACGTTACAAGTTTTGATTGGGCATACAGAAGTTGTTTGGATTTAATAATCTTTTGCAAGCGCTGGATGCACGGTTCTATAGGCATATTGTGGAGATATCCCACAAATTCCCCCCTTCTTCGTTGTAACATTTGAGCCACTAGTTGCTGAAACATTGATTATATCACGAACATCTTCGAGCTAAACAGTAGCCGAACAGACATGCTGTCAGAAGGATTAAGAAAAAAGGAGCGTTGTTTTTTCTTAATGAATGAAGTTTGCTGTGATCGCTTGCCTCAACCTCTCAGCCGCTTGCCACTATGTTGACATCGAAACTGAAGTTAGTTATTCCTGTCACACTTGCGGAAACCGATAATGTAAGCTTTACTTGAGTGACTGCTCCTACGTTAATGCTTAGACCACCATAATTCCATGTCAAAGTCACGTAGTTCGAAGCGGTTGAAGGGTTCCAATTCGCAGTGTTCATAGTCAAGCTGACAGCCGAATTTCCTTCGTTCCGAATGTAAACAGTAATATTCTTGTTTGAGCTTGGATCAAGAACCCCCCAATCAATTGAAGAAACCTTATTCGTTAAGGCGGCATCCCAATAGACCCCCACTCCAACAGCCTTCACAGATGCAACGTTAGGAATAGTCTTGATTGTCAGAACAAGCGACATCACCTGTATCATCATAAACAGAACCAGAACAAAAGTAGCGATAACCATCAACGGCTTAATTCTGACGCGCAAAAAACGGATGTAGGAGCGCACTATGTCTCGCAGCGCATGGAAAAGTTCATTTAGCAATAATCTTTTTGCCATTCCTCCTCAACCTCAAATGCAATGTTTTCGGTTTTGAATGTTAAGAAAGGAGCGATTTTTAAGATTTTTTGACAAGTACGCTTTAGTAGGTAGTCAACTCTGCTAGGAAAGATGCAAATCCAACTTGGCACAATTTGCAAAAGCAAATTGACAAATGGACAGAAGACCTAACGTCTCAAGTCTATTACAGTTGTGCCAGCAAACTTGTCGAAATACCTGACAAATCTCTCGTCCTTAAGTCTTAGTCCAATGAGGAGATCAAAGGGCAGTAAAAAGGCTTTGCCAAAATTCCTCACTGCAGCATGATCATAGAAAAGCTTCTTGCCATCCACTCGCACAACCGCGAGTCCGACAATACGTTTTCCTAAACTTTGTCCAGCAAATCCTTCAAGTAGGGTAAAATATATCCACAAAATAACGAGGGAAAACAGGAGGACATTGATGTCTAAAAAAGATTGGGGCCCTTTTGTGAGTGAAGAAAAAGTATTTGGCAAAACCATGAAAACTGCAAAGATTATCGCAAAATCTATTAGGAATGCGTATACTCGTTTTTTAAGGGTGGCAAGCGGAAGAGTAGAGGTTTTCCTTGCAACTTCAGCTTCTACGGCCCAAGCTTCCAAGTCTTTGATGAGTCTCATTGCATTTTCGCCTACTTTACTTAATTTGTATTTACCGGTCGGTGTCTGTTCCAGAAAAGCACCTAGACTTCGAATGTGAAAACTTAGTTTTCCTGTGTCTATATTGAGAGCGTTCATTAGGTCTGTGAAGGAGCACTCACCCTTTTCACTGAGGTTTAAGAGAATTTCCCTTCTCAGGGTGTGAGACAGTACAGATAATATTTTTGACACGTTTTCTTGGTTGACTGCCATCCCTCAAACCCGAATTATTTTACTATACGCGCGCATTGACAATTTCCTTTCTCCTAATTCTAAAAGGTTCAATCCGCAAAATATCATTTGTGGAGAAAGCTCTTATTGTTGTTGGGGCATTATAGAGACCGGCTTCGAATACGTTTGCACATACAACGATATCATACCGTTTCGAAAACGTAAATAAAGGGTCCTCTAAGCTCCTGCTAAGGGCCAGTAAACCCGCACTTCGGACAACGGTATGGTCGTCCAAACTTTCGACATTTAGAGCAACGCCAGATAACTATTTCTCCGCAGTTGGGGCACGGAAACTTTGTTGCCTCTTCTCCCGGAGGAATAGTTCGGTGGCATGATGTACACGTGGGCATAGCAACGCTTACTCTCTCGCTCACAGCAACACCTCAAGGAAAACTGGATATAGAATTGCTGTCTTATATGTGCTATCTTTTAATGCGTTTCTAAGATTATAGTAAAATAGATGGCTTCAAGGTAAGAGGAAGAAAAGTGAACGGAAAAGCCGACATCATTGTGGTTGGAGGAGGCCCCTGCGGGTCATTCTCAGCTTTAACAGCAGCAAAGCTGGGCGCCGAAGTTTTGGTTTGCGAAGAGCATAAGACGGTAGGGGTTCCCAAACACTGCGCTGGCCATCTGAGCATTGCTGGTTTGGAACGGTTAGGGCTGCGCTTACCACATGAGGTCATTGAAAATGAGATTGAAGGAGCTATTTTTCATTCACCTTCAGGTAAAGAGTTGGTAATTAGACGAGTTTCCCCTGTAACCTATGTTGTTAACAGGGAATTATTCGATAGGTACCTCTCAGACCTCGCTATGAAATCTGGGGTGCAATACTTTTTGGAATCGAGGGTAAAGTCCTTTCTGTTTGATTCAGGTTTTGTCGTGGGAGTTGCTGTTAAAAAAGCCGGAGACGAAAAGAGATTAGCGTCGAACGTTGTAATAGACGCTGAAGGCTGCTCATCCACTCTTTTGAAGAAAACTGGGCTGCAGACGCTTCAGGGTTCCATCGTCGTTAAAGCCATCCAAGCTGAAGTGGACAGAGTGAATGAAATAGAAGAGGACATGGTTGAAGTATACCTCGGAAGAAAATATGCTCCAGGCCTTTTTGCTTGGATAATTCCAAAAAGAAACGCTTCAGCAAAGGTTGGTTTAGCCACGTGGGCTGGTGATCCTCGAGAATACCTGCGTAGGTTCATGAAGAACCATCCTGTAGCATCTAAGAAACTAAGAAAGAGTAACGTCACCAGTCTTTCTCTTCATCCCATTCCGCTTGGAGGCCCCATTCCCAAAACCTATTCCAACGGACTTCTCGTGGTGGGAGACTCGGCCTCGCAGGTGAAACCGACGACTGGAGGAGGCGTGATAGCTGGGATGTCGTGTTCCAAAATTGCGGGGGAGGTTGCATACGAAGCCGTAGAGAAGAGCGATTTCTCTGAAACCTTTCTCTCCCGATATCAGTCTCGATGGAAAGAATTGATGGGCTTCGACCTGGCGATGATGCGCCAAATAAGGAAACTGCTCAACCGCTTGCCTGATGATAAGGTGGACAAAATCATTGCTTTATGCGAGAAGTTGGGGGTGGATAGCGTGCTTGAGGAGGTGGGGGACATCGACTTTCAAGGGAGGTCCCTTATCCCTATGATCAAACATCCTACAACGCTGGCTGTAATGCTTTATTTCATCTATTCATGGCTTACTTCGAGCGTACATTCTCGCCCAAAAAAATAATCTGTACAGGCTTGGGCATATAAGGGTTTGATGGAACGCAAAGACTATTAATTTAGGCGCCATAACTTGCTGAGGTTAAAAGAATGACTGAGAAACCATCTGTTGGTCCGCCAACTTTTCGATATAAGCAAGTCATCGCCATACGAACTGATCTGAAGATGAGTAGGGGAAAAATAGCGGCTCAAGCTGGGCATGCGGCTGTTTCCGCGGCTGAGGAAGCGAGAAAGAAATATTCTGACTGGTGGAAGGCTTGGATGGCGGAAGGACAATGTAAAATAGCCGTGAGAGCAGAGTCCGGCCAAGAGCTTCTGGAGCTGGAGGAAAAAGCCAAGGAGTCAAGGTTGCCCACAGCTTTGATTATTGACAGGGGTTTAACCGAGCTTCCGCCAGAAACCATAACCTGTTTGGGAATAGGCCCAGCTCCCACCGCCCAAATAGATGCGACAACTGGAAAGTTACCTCTCCTCTGAGGCTACCTCCTTGAAAGTTCCTACGCTGGAGAAAGAACTTGGAATGGAGGTTTACGCTACCCAATCTCCAGGGATTGGTGGAAGAATCCGCCAGTTTCTAGAGGACTTTGTGGTTGAGGAACTTTTGGTTGACGGGTCGAAGGCCGAGATTTCACCGGTTGAGATTCAGGAACCTGTTGGAAGGGGGCGCTATCTCGTCTGTGTGTTGGTTAAGCAAGACTGGGACACTCTTTTGGCAGTTAGGACGATTGGGAAGCGGTTGGGCATAAGCCATAAACGAATCCAAATAGCTGGCATGAAGGACGCTAAGGCCCTCACTGCTCAACACATCAGCATTCAATGTGCCACACCACAGCGAGTTTCGCAGGTCAAAATCAAAGACATAACTCTTCATTCGCTCCGTTTTTCCGATAGAAGAATTTTCTCTCAGCTTCTCCTAGGAAATCAGTTTCAAGTTGTAATTAGGGCTATATCCCACACCTCTTCCGTGATTGAACAGAGAGTCAAAAACGTGCAAAACGAACTGGCGAGTTTGGGAGGGTTTCCCAACTTTTATGGGCATCAGCGCTTCGGCACCATCAGGCCCATCACTCACTTGGTAGGTCGTTTTCTAGCAAAGGGAGACTTGAGGAAGGCGGCACTTGCCTTTCTCGCTCGACCTAGCATACATGAGCATCCTGAATCGAGGGAGGCACGACGACATCTGTGGGCAACTCAAGACTTTGAGGAAGCCCTTCGTTGTTTTCCAAGACACCTCAGATATGAACGCTTCATGCTTAGCCATTTAGCGAAACAACCGAGAGACTTTGTGGGCGCCTTTCGAGAATTGCCTCTGAAGCTGCGCAAACTCTTCATCCAAGCCTATCAGTCCTTCCTCTTCAACAGATTTCTTAGCGAAAGAATTGGGCAAGGTATTCCCCTCAACGAGGCTCAAATCGGAGACTACGTGGTAAAGCTCGACGACCAAGGGCTTCCAACAACCGAGTTCATGCAAGTAACTGCCTCATCTCTCCAAACAGTAAAAGAGGCGTTAAAGGAAGGCAAAATGCGTGTAGCTATCCCGCTTGTAGGTTTTAAACAGCCCCCATCCCAGGGAGTGCAAGGAAAAATCGAAAAAGAAATCCTTGAAACCGAAAACGTGGACCCCCAAGACTTCCGTATCTCATTCATGCCTGAGGTAAGTGCATCAGGCGAATTGCGAACGATTCTGGCACCCGCAATTAATCTTTCTGTAGAAGAAGCATCCAAAGACCCAGCGAGTCCCTCCAAACGCAAGACAAGGCTGGGCTTCACGCTTCAGAGAGGCTCCTACGCAACTGTTCTTCTACGAGAATTTATGAAACCTCGAAATCTAATAAAAGCTGGTTTTTAGGTCCGCCTTCTTTGAGGCTCTGCGTCAGTCTTGTTGGAACGGATTAGGGCGCGAGTCTGAAGCGGTCTCTTGGGAAAAGGACAACTTCCCGTATGTTTCGCTTTCCAGTGAGCGCCATAACGAGTCTCGCCAAGCCTATGGCCCACCCCGCATGGGGAGGCATGCCATAATCGAAGGCTTGCAGGTGGTGTTTGAAGGGTTCAGGGCGCAGTCCCTGCTCATTCAACCTCCTAATCAAAAGCTTCTTAGAGTGGATGCGGGTTCCTCCTGAGGCAAGCTCTATCCAACGCCACATTAAATCGAAGCCTTCGCACAAGTCTGGGTTGTCGTCTCTCGGCTTGATGTAAAACGCCTTAGATTTGGTTGGCCAATCCGTTAGGAAGTAATAGTAAGCATGAAGTTTTCCCAAAGTTCTAAAGGCTTGAGTAGGGATGTCTTCACCCCACGGAACGCTTATTCCCTCTTCCTTTAACTCTTCCAGGATTTCATCGTAGGTGAAACGTTTGAAGGGCGTTTTCGGCACTTCAATCTTATGCTTAAGAATTTTCAGTTCTCTTCCACAGCTTTTTTCCACGTCTTCGCATGTCTGATGTATAAGTTCTTCAAGAACTTTCATCACGTCGTCGGCCGTCGCAAAAGCCTCTTCAATGTCGATGGAAACGAATTCGCTTAGGTGACGACGAGTATGCGATTCCTCAGCTCTGAAAAAGGGACCTATTTCAAAAACCTTCTCGAAATCCAAGATTAACTGTTCTTTATACAATTGGGGACTCTGCGCCAGAAAAGCTTCCCGTTTAAAATACGCCACGGGGAAAAGGGCAGCTCCTCCCTCGGTGGCGGAAACTATAATTCTCGGCGTATAAACTTCTATGAAGCCCAGTCTGGATAAGAAACTTCGCGTGGCTTCTAGGGCGACGTGTTGAATTCTGAAAATGGCTTGATTTTCCTCTCGACGTAGATCAAGGACACGTGCATCCAGTCGCACGTCAATTTCTGCAGGAGTTCGTCCCGTTATGTCTATTGGCAGAGGCTGTTTTGCTGTTCCTAATATTCGAATTTCGCTGGGAATAATTTCAGCTCCTCCAGGAGCCTTCTTCATTTTCTTGACCATTCCCTTCAACCCGATGCTGTATTGCCTCTGCAACGCCTCAGCTTTCTTCAATACCCTACTGTTAGCTTCGTCTCGGGGGATGGTAATCTGCACTGTTCCATTTTTGTCCTGCAGAATAACGAATCGTATGCCGCCTAAGTCCCGAATGTCCTGAACCCAGCCGAGAACCAAAACTTCTTTTCCATCAAGTTCTGGCTTTATATGGATAGAATAGTGGGTTCTGCGCCAGTCTCCCAGTTTGTCGATTTTCATGGGAAACCCGTCTATCAGCTAGCAAATTCTACTCTCAGAGTTATTCCACGGACCTTTTGAGCGATCTCCTTCAACGCTTTCACGTTTATTGGAATCCGTTTTCGTCCTCGTCCCCTCAAAATCACCCTTGTCTCAGTGGTTCCGTCAGGCAACCATATTGTGTTTATTGTCAGAATGCTCAGGGGTGCGAAAAGGTCTTCCAAGAACTTTCTGTCATCCACTCCATGCTCTAGGATGCGGATTGTTTTTCCCGTTTCTTCACCCAGAGCTTTGATGATCTTTCCGCCATAACTTAGTAAGCGGGGCACGTCACCTCGTTTGACAAGTATGGCTAAAACATCGTTCGCTTCTACAGCCTTGTGAAAATATACGTCTTGAAGAGAAGGATACTTTTCTTCCAGAGACAAAAGTGAGCGGGCGATTTTTAGGTCTGCTTCGCTTACCTCTCCTGACCTAAGTTTTCCTTGACACTTTGAGCATAATATTCCGCTTTTCAAGCAGAAATTGCATAATACCGCTTTCACCCCGTCTTACGTCCTCCTTTGAAATAAAGGAGGGGGCGGCGGAGCTTTTAAAGTTGCGCGTGTTGTCTACTTCACTAAGGTGATTTCGATGGTGCTGACGTTTGTAGGCGTGCCTCCCCCTTCGGTGGGTGCCAACTGATCTGTGCCTACGTCGATTTTCTTGACTTTCAGGTCTGGCATGAATCGACGTCTGGTTACTTCCACAACGTCGACTGCTCGGCTGATTGCTCTGCCTCTCGCCTTCACCATCACTTCGTTTGCTCCGCCGTGGAAAAGGGTTATGCAAGCCAGCACGTAGTTCATAACTGGCTTTCTCCCGATCAACACAGCATTGCCCATTCTCTCTGACATTTTCACCGCCTCGCTCCTCATTTCTGCATTCATTAAAGCTTGCTATGCTTTTCGTTGGGTAAATAAATAGGTTACGGTTTTTTCTTATAGTATAATTTTACATCTGTTTGTGCCTTTGCGTTTGATTCCATTTTGAATGATGGAGAATTGAAAATTGGATATTCTCCGAAGAAGCGCAAACAAAAGCATTAGGTAGTGACTTTAATATTTTTGAAATGCCACTTTACTATTGTGTTGTAAAGGTGGCTTTAACTAAAATGGAGCATGGTGTTGTGAGTAAGGATATTTTATCTGGACGACCGCTTCGTCTGCTTCGTATGCTTTATGCGCAAGGTAGCCCCGCGACAACTTACACTCTGCGCGTGAAGCAAAGTGAATTGGCTAAACAGCTTGAGATTAGTAGACAAGCTTTGAACGTGCACTTACGCAAGCTTAGAGATGAGGGTTACATTCGAACAGGCAGAGGTTTCATTGACGTAACCGAGAAGGGTCTGGGCATGTTGGGGGTGTCCCCAAATCCCGCCTTCGTCTTCATCAAGGTTTCTCCCTTCAAAAGGGAGGAAGCATACAGAGAAATTGTGAAATTTCCCGTTCAACGCATTTTTAGAGTGGCTGGAGACATGGACGCTATCCTTATAGTGGAGCGGGAGAAGCTTGACGAGGCTCTTCGAAAACTGGCTTTCGTGGGGGGCATTCAAGACACGAAATCTTATGTCGCCATTCAAACCATAAAATAGCGTGGCTTCAAACTTGAAACTCTTTGAACACGAAGCAAAAGCTATCTTCGCTAAGTATAACATACCGACTCCCCGGGGAGAATTAATCGCATCCCCAGCACGCGCTCTAGAGATAGCTTCCAAAATTAACGTTCCCGTCGCTGTCAAAGCGCAGATTCTCGCGGCGGGAAGAGGGAAAGCGGGCGGAATTTTTTTCGCATCCTCGCCGAGGGAAGCTGAGCTTGCGGTGAAGAAATTGTTAAGCACGGAAATAAAGGGTTTCAAAGTTCGGAGTGTTTTGGTGGAAGAAAAGGTTCCTATCGAAAGAGAACTGTACTTTAGCGTAGCGGTTGATCGTTCAAATCGCTGTTACGTAGCCATCGCTTCTTCTGAGGGTGGGATAGAGATAGAAGAGGTTGCTGCGGCTGCGCCTGAAAAAATAGTTAAGGTTTTCATAGATCCGCTGCGGGATTTTCATCTTTCTCATGCACGTAGAATCGCCAAAAGACTAGGCTACTCTGGGGGTCAAATGCAAAATCTTGCCACTATCTTTCTTAAACTGTATAACGTTGCGATGGATTGCGACGCTGAACTGGCTGAAATGAATCCTCTTGTTGAAACGCCTGAAGGAAAGTTTGTTGCGGCGGATGCCCGTCTCATAATAGATGACAATGCTTTGTATAGGCATCCAGAGTTTAGGGAACGGGTGATAGAAGAGGAGAAGGCTGAGTTGCCGCCGCTGGAGTTGGAAGCTCGGAAAAGTGGGTTGGCGTATGTGAAGCTTGAGGGAAACGTTGGTGTTATCGGAAATGGTGCGGGGTTGGTGATGGCTACATTGGATGCGATTCAGTTGTATGGTGGGAATCCAGCAAACTTTCTTGACGTTGGCGGAGGCGCCTCGGCTGATGTAATGTCTGCGGCTCTTAACCTTGTTTTTTCTGATTCGGGAGTTGATGTTGTTTTTATCAATATTTTGGGCGGCATCACTCGATGCGATGAGGTTGCTAAGGGAATTCTTGAGGCGAAGAGACAAGTTGGCTTTCTTAAACCTGTGGTGGTCAGGCTGGTAGGAACTAACGAGGAGGAAGGAAAGCGCATCCTCACAGAAGCTGGAATTCATGTGTTGGACAGCATGGAGGAGGCAGCCAAAAGGGCTGTTGAAATCGCATAAGCTGGGGGTTGATTGTTGGGGCTTCTTGTTGGTAAAGGCACAAGGGCTATAGTTCAGGGCATAACGGGAACTCAAGGAAGTTTCCATACGAAGCTGATGCTTGATTACGGAACTCAGATTGTTGGGGGTGTAACTCCTGGGAAGGGTGGGACTAGGGTCCACGGGGTTCCAGTCTGCGATACTGTGGAGGAAGCTGTGAAAAGGCAGGGTGCCAACACGTCTATAATTTTTGTTCCTGCCCGTTTTGCCGCAGACGCTGCCCTCGAAGCCGTAGAGGGCGGACTGAAAACGATAGTGATCATTACCGAGCACATTCCGGTGAAAGATGCTATACAGGTTATGGCAAGGGCAAAACAGTATGGCGCCACTGTTATCGGTCCCAACACGCCTGGAATCATTGCGCCTGGGGAGTGTAAGCTTGGAGTTATGCCGGCGCACGTTTTTAAGCCGGGAATTGTGGGTGTCGCGTCGAGAAGTGGGACCCTAACCTACGAGATTGCGGCCGGAATCTCTACGACGGGGCTGGGCCAATCCACTTGCATTGGGTTGGGAGGAGATCCAGTTGTTGGCTTAAGCTTTGTTGAAGTCTTAAAGATGTTTGAAGCGGATGACCGTACAGAGGCTGTTGCCTTGATTGGTGAGATTGGTGGAAACTTGGAGGAGTTGGCTGCGGACTTTGTTTCTAAGGAGGGATACTCTAAGCCTGTGGCTGCCTTTGTGGCTGGAAGAACGGCTCCGCCTGGAAAGAGGATGGGTCATGCCGGCGCCATTATTATGGGTGGGGCTGGAACCGCTCAAAGCAAGATTGATGCCTTTAGAGGGGCTGGTATCGGGGTGGCTGAAAAACCCGGGGACTTGGCGAGGTTGTTGGCTGAGAGGGCTTGGGAAGGAAAAACATATTTAGGCGGGTTGGATTTGAAACGTAGCTAAGCTCAACTAACGGAGAATGTATGTAATGCCGATCACGGACCCCTTCAAAAAGACTCTTGCTCAGAAGCATAGGCTTTACATGAAGATCTGCCGAGAATGTGGAGCTCGAAACGCTATTAGTGCAATTAAGTGTAGAAGATGTAGAAGCAAGAATCTGCGATGGAAAAAACGGGAACTGGTCCGTTAACTTCTATATGTCTCTTATGGTCTTTAGAAAGATAGTAATCTTTCGAGTGCCAACAGAAAAGATTGCTCGGACCCAAATGAGAAGAAATGAAATTTTAGGTACCAAAAATGATTGCAACCACTCATTTCCCCTTCAACATTCTCCGTGCAGTTTCGATCACGGCTAGTGACGAAAGATATAAACGGACTAGTTTACCGTTAAATTTTAGCGGGCCGGTAGTCCAGCGTGGTTAAGACGTCGCCCTCACGCGGCGAAGATCGCCGGTTCAAATCCGGCCCGGCCCACCAACTTAAATTTTTTTGCTGAACAGTCAGTGTAATGCCTTGCCACAAGCATTAAATGTGTCATTAATAATTGCATCGACTAGAATAAGGATGGACGAGTGAGATGAGTCCAAGTTTTGACTTTGATTTACCATTTGTGGGAATTCCTACTTTTTGTAAATTTCCTTATGTGAGGGAATTGGAGGGAATGGATGTTGACGTAGCGGTTGTTGGAGCGCCTCTTGATCAAGGAACATTTAATAGAGCAGGGGCCCGGTATGGTCCCCGAGCGATTCGAGAGGCATCTCAACTGTACGGGACTGCCATATTACCCGAACTTGGCGTGTACGACGTTGAACTTGGAAGGTATAAGTTGGCGAACACGAAAATTGTTGATTGTGGAGACATTCCCGTAGCCCCGACGCTGTGCCAAGAGAATCTGGACTTAATTACAGATACTGTTAAAAAAATCCTCAGCCACAAAGTTTTCCCAATTGTGTTGGGAGGCGACCACTCCATAACTTATCCAGTGATTCGGGCATGTCAAGATGTACCCTTAGATATTGTTCATTTCGATACGCACATGGATTTCGGGGATGACATGATGGGAATAAAGATCAGTCATGCTAACCCAATCAAACGGGCATCTGAACTAGAAAACATAGGGAAAATTACGCAAATAGGAATTCGAGGGCTGCTGAATCCTGAACTATTTATTGAAGAGGGGAAAAAATATGGTTCTCGGGTAATTACGGCTAAAGAAGCCATAAAATCAGGAACCGACTGGGTGCTTAGCCAAATTCCGGAGGCAAAAAACCTTTACGTTACCATTGATATCGATGCGCTTGACCCTTCAGTAGCTCCCGGAACTGGCACCCCTGAACCCGGCGGATTCGCATACCTACAGATGAGGGAAATGCTAACTGCCCTCCCAAAAAAGGGGAAAATCGTAGGATTCGACTTTGTTGAGGTGAATCCGCTCTACGATCCTGCTGGAATAACCGCTCAGGTAGCAACTAGATTAATTCTTGATTTTCTCGCCGCCATCAGAGAAACATCTTAGGAGAGAACTTTCAGTCTGTAGCTTTCTAATTGGTTTGGCGTGTTTTCCTTTGGATAAGGCCCTCACGTGCGAAGATTGCTTGTTCGAATCTTCCACTAGCCTGCAACTGTTTTACCATAAGTTTAAATAAGGCAATTCGCCAACTGAATGAATACGCAAGAATTAGAGTTCCTAGTTCTTCGTTAACTACAGTATGGAGGTGTAACGTGCGTGTCGTATAGGGAACCCCGAGAAATGCATAAAGCTGTCTGCGCGGATTGCGGCCAGGAATGTGAAGTTCCGTTCAAGCCCGATCCTAACAGGCCAGTTTACTGTAGAGATTGTTGGGCAAAAAGAAGGCAATCGAGAAGACCTAGATATTAGTTTTCGTCGCTGATTGATCCGATTGCTAAGTCGTTTGCACCAATTTTCTCAAATATTTTCTTTTATCTTTTTTGCGATTTCGTCCAAATCTTGCCTTTCTGCCTTTTCAAACCCCATAGGTCTTAGCATGGCTCCTACAAACTTTGATATGGTGTCACCCTTGAATCTTGGTATGATATGAACGTGGAAGTGCTTCACCGATTGCCCCGCAGCCCTCT
>Ga0315310_10001602_pt1 | contig 14371 bp, 13 predicted proteins | sample TDP5_MG_FD_203630 | JGI IMG/M metagenome (GOLD analysis project Ga0315310, IMG submission 203630) | Freshwater sediment microbial communities from Lake Towuti, South Sulawesi, Indonesia - TDP5 | ecosystem: Environmental > Aquatic > Freshwater > Lake > Sediment | place: Indonesia: South Sulawesi... | reverse complement strand
CTAGAGAAAGCAAGCTTCGTTATCAACTCTACTGCTTGAGCATAGTCCCTTTTTATTGCTTCGAAGATGAGTGGGGTCACTCTCAGCTTCGCTCCTGTGCAAACCAAGACTATGGCTTTTAAATATTCTGGATGATCGAGGGCGAACTTCTGAACTATAGCACCACCCATGGAGTGACCGACCATCACGATATTCTTCAAGCCTCTTTCGTCACAGAATTTTTTCACGTGTTCAACATACTCGTCAATAGTCCTTTTTCCTACTCCAACACCATGACCTGGGAGATCAACAGCAACGAGATCGCTGAAAAACTTTATTTGGTTTTCCCAAATTTTATGACTTCCCCCAGCCCCGTGTATAAAAAACAAAATTGGATTCACGTTCTCACCTAATAGACTTGCGATCTTAGGCGAGTTTCAAGCGTTAGGTTGGGAATAAGATTTCGCCGTCAACGCGGATGACCTGCCCAGTTATGTAATTAGCTTCCTCTGAAGCTAGAAACAGGACCACTGATGCTACGTCCTCCGTTTTACCGAATCTACCCAGCGGAATTCGCGACAGGTACGTGTCTCTGTAGGTTCCTAAAAAAAGGCATGATCTCCTCGCCGTAGATTTTCATTACATGGCGCGGGTTCGGCCCCATGTTCACGAGTAAGAAGTGTTTGACACCGGCTTTTATGAACTCGTCTATCTTGTTTATACAATCTTCAGGGGTACCAGCGATAGAGAAGTCAATCGCAGCTTCCATCGAGATCAACTCTCCGTACTTCTTATACCTCTCCACCCCCTCTGTCGTTAGGAGCACGTCCCTATAGAACATTGGACTGATCTCCTCAGGGAGCTTCACCTCATACCCGGCCTCCCTCAGAAGCTTTGGGAAGAACACGATCTGAGGCTTAATCAGGTCGAGTTGCTTGTATGCATCCTCAGCTTGATCAGCAATAGCCGTGTATATGAATATCCCCGTATCTACGTCATCTATGGGCCTTCCCGCTCTCTTAGCGCCCTCCTTCACGAGCCTTAAACGTTTCCTGTACAACTTTGGGGGCATCGGGACTGGAATCCAGCCATCGGCTATCTCCCCAGTCAGTCTTAAAAGGCGGGGACTGTTGGCCGCGAGGTATATCGGCACCGTTGGTCTTGTCGGCTTGATCTGTAGGAAGGCGTCCCGTAGCTTCCAGAACTCTCCCTTATAACTAAACCTCTCTCCGATCCACAGCCTCCTCATGATCTTAATTGCCTCTATAAGCCTGGAAACAGGTTTATCCCACTTTATACCAAATGGGTCAATGTTCATAGCCTCGCCAGCGCCGATTCCCAGTATTACACGCCCCTTAGAGATATGGTCTATAGTCGCGATCCTCTGAGCTAGAACGGCTGGATGCTGTCTATGCGGATCTGAAACACATGTCCCAAGCATCACTCTATCGGTAACCATCGCTATAGCTGTTAGAACGCTCCATGCCTCAGGCACTATTCCTAGTGGTATAGAGAGCAGGTGGTCCGTAGCCCATATGGAGTCAAATCCGACCTTTTCATTGCTCTTAGAGATACTTATCAGCTTATCGATGGGAGCGGCTGGGATTGGTACGATAACTCCGAATTTCACGCTCATCTTTTTTCCTCTTCTATGAGTATGCGATACGAGAAAGGATAATTTCACTAACTTGCATATATAGATATGGCGCAGGCATCCATTTATCCTATGCCATTTTTCTCCATGCCTATCTTCCTTGAGCTGTTTATTAGCTCCTTCAGCCAAATTTTTATTATACAATTATATTTGAGGGATGATCTCTGACTCTACAAGCTTATGCAATTTTGGCGATGTTGTTATGTACATTGAGGAAACGCTGATAGACCTTCCAAAGAACTCAAGCCAATCAGTATCCAGTTCTTAAAGCCTTAATGCTTATTCTGACGAAAAAATAGGAGTAATACATTTTGATTACAATTGTTCGGCGAAATATGGTATTATCTTCTCCTTAAACATTTTTACGGTGTCATCGAATTTTTCAATTATGGGCATAACATCTAAGAACTTGACACCCACTTGGATGAACTTTTCAATTTGCCCTATAACTTCGTCAGGGGTTCCGGCTATGAATGTTTTTTCAACAACTTCTTGAGGAATTTCGTCGGCCACTTCGGATTGCCTATCGATTTCTTTCTCGTTGAAGGATAGTTTCCATACTTCTAGGGCTCTCCCAGATAATTTAGGATAGCCCAAGTCCTTAAGTAAACGGCTTCTCAGCGCTAAAGCTGCTCGACTTCGTGGGGTAGCCATTTTTCTGGCCTCGTCTCCATCTTTGAGAACGACAACATGAACCTGTACTCCCGTGTCGATTTCATCTATGCTTCTTCCGGCTTCCCTAGCCCCCCTCTCGATCTCTTCCAAATCTTTACGGTAGGTTTCCGGGCTGTAAATCCATGGAATCCATCCGTCGGCAAGTTGTCCCACAAGTCTTCTTATCTTCGGTCCAAAACCACCCACATAAATTGATGGGTGAGGCTTTTGCAGAGGTTTAAAGCTTAGAAAAGCTTCTCTGACTTTAAAGTACTCGCCATTGAACGAGACAGGATTTTCAAAGGTTGAAGCCCATAGCCCCTTTATAAGCATAATAGCTTCTCTCAATCTTGTGAGGGGCTTATCCCATGTTATGTCCTTTAGGGGCATAATGTTAAAGGCCTCACCACACCCCATACCTAACGCGATTCTACCCTTAGTTATATGGTCTAAGGTGGCAATTGCATGGGCGATAAGGGTAGGATGACGCCTCACAGGATCAACTACGGCCGGTGCGAGCATAACTCGACGTGTATGTGCACCCATCGCAGCAAGCATTGTAAAAACTTCCCATGGGGGCTCTTGAAAAATACGTCTAGTTAGAGGATTGAAGAGGTGATCAGGCAAAGTAACGGCGTGAAAACCACATTTTTCAGCCAGGATCGTGTATTTAATTGTTTTGTCAACGTCGCCATATGTGGTTAAGTCGCAACCAAACTTAATCATGCCAATTCCTCATCCTAAAAGGTGAGGTTTAACTACTTTTCTAACCCGCAAGTCTTTAATTCCGCCGATCTTTTTAATTCTTTCTTCGGCAAACTTGTCAGCAGCCTTGTAGGTTGGGATATTGTGACGCTTAGATATCTCAATGATGCTTTTAATCCGGTCGTAGATTTGATCCACCGATTCTCGAGCTCGCTCATAGTTGTATCCTCCTGGCTTTGTTGTGTCGACATCGTCTATTGCGGTTCCAGCGTTAATCACATAGTCAGGGGCATAAAGGATACCTTTCGCGTGCAAAACGTCTCCATGCCTATCTTCCTTGAGCTGGTTATTAGCTCCCCCGGCCACAATTTTACATTTCAATTTAGGGATCGTTTCATCGTTTATAATACCACCGAGAGCACTAGGTGCGAAAATATCACAATGCATGCCGTAGATTTTATCGGGGTCAACGGCGGTCACCTTCCCCCGATATTGATCCACAATTTTCTTAACCCTCTCTTTAAGGAGGTCGGTTACAGTCACTTCTGTGCCTTCTTCAACAAGATACCTGACTAAGGGGGCTCCCACTTTCCCTAAGCCTTGGACAGCAACCGTTCTGCCCTCCAGTGAGGCTTCTCCATACACTTCTTCACAGCAGGCCTTCATTCCTCTAACTACGCCCCAAGACGTAGGCATATATCCCTCAGGCCTACCCTCACCCCAAGTCTCTGGCAAGCCTAGGACATAGTCAGTTTCCATTGCTATAAACCGAAGTTCTCGTATATCTGTTCCCACGTCTCCGCCTGTAAAAAATCTCCCATTAAAACTGTCTACGAACCTCCCATAAGCTCGATACACTTCCTCACCTTTGTCATCCATCGTGTTAACCATGATCACGCCCTTTCCTCCGCCACAGTTTATGCCAGCCGCCGCGTATTTGTAGGTCATAGCCCTCGCTAGTCTTAAAGCGTCTTCGATAGCCTCCCACTCAGAGGCAAAGGTCCACCTTCTCGTCCCGCCTCCAGCCGGTCCTAAAGTGGTATCATGAATAGCAATGACAGCCCTTAAACCCGTTGACTTATCGTGACATAACCTTACTTCCTCGTATCCGTACTTAGTCATATATTCGAAAATGATCCCTTTCATTCCTATTCCTTCTTAATAGTGATGGATTTAATTTTAAAGGTGAATATAAATTTTGTTAAGTCTTAATGAAGTGCGCGTTCTACTGTGTCGCTCGATGACGCGGTCACCAAAGTCCTTCTAACCATGTTGATATGATTGCATTATACGGAAGGATCGAATATGTGTTAACAGCAACTGAATTGTAATCTTTATAGCCCAACATGAACAAAGCATCCTCTAATAGAATATGTCCTTGATCTGTTTTTTCCTCCAGGTAAAGAAGCATTATGGCCGATTCCAACAGTTACTATGCCCAGTACCTTCTCATCTTCTAGCAGGTTTCCCGAAAGTTTGGTCTTTGGATTTAACCCTATACAGATGTGCGCCGAGTCGGAAACCATCGCCCTTAGACCAGCTATGGCAGCTCCTGCAGCTGTTTCACATGCTACCATTTCATTTGTTGACCATTCGGCGTGTATTCCGAATTTATTAGCAACAAAGCAATAGTTAAGAGTATTTCAGAGGCAGGTGTTCCAGGTAGGAAGTTGCAACTTGAACACCCGTTTCAATTGCACTTCTTGCTACAGCTTCATTCCCAAGGAGTAAGACTCTCGTTCCCGCTATCTGTGGCTATTGCATCTAACTTTTTCATTTTTCTACTCTCTAGTCCAATATTAGCGCACGAGCTAGTTTTCTAAAAAGGCTAAGCCACCCCTAAATATTTTTTGGCCAATTCCGGATGATGTAGTAACTCATCACCTTTACCTTCAAACCTATTCTTACCGCTAACCAAAAGGTAGGCATTATCGGCTATCTCTAAGGCTCTTCTAGCCGTTTGCTCCACCATCAGCAAAGTTACGCCCAATTCATCTTTGAGCTCAACAAGCTTTTTAAGAATTCCTTTAGCTATTATTGGTGCTAGATCCGTAGTTATTTCATCCAAAAGCAGTAATTTGGGACGCCTCATCAATCCCATTGCAATCGCCAACATTCTCCTCTCTCCCCCGCTTAAAGTTTCAGCTTTCCTATTAATAAAGTCGTCAAGTGCTGGAAATAGTTTAAATATCTCTTTCATTTTGTCATTCCTTTCAGCCTTTGGCAATAAATATCCTGCCATGACTATGTTTTCGCGGACTGATAGATTTGAGAAAATATTTCCCTTTTGAGGTACAAATGATATTCCAAGTTTGGTTAGATCATAACTCGGAATTCTAACTATGCTTTCATCCATATATATCACATCTCCAGAATGAATCGTTGCGAGCCCCATTACACTATTCAATAGTGTTGTCTTTCCAGCTCCGTTTGGACCTACAATAACAGTTATTTGTTTTGCTGGAACCGTAATATTTATATCAAGTAGAACTTTACTTTTCCCGTACCCTGAGTATAGGCTTTTGATCTTTAACATACACTATTCGCCTATATAGGACTTTATGACCTCTGTATTATTAACTACGTCGTTAGGTTTGCCCTCAGCGATGACTGTTCCTTTTACCATACAATAAGCATAATCAGCATATGGAATTGCAATATCTATCCTATGTTCGATGAGCAAGAATGTAATCCCCATTTCATCCTTTATTTTTCTAGCGTAACTTAAAATCTCATGAGCAAAGGCTGGATCTACTCCTCCAATAGGCTCATCAAAAATGATCATTTTGGCATCACATACTAATGCTCTGGCCAATTCTAATAGCTTTAAATGAGCGGCTCCTAACTCACAGGCTGGAACATCCCAGTAGTCGCCCAAACCGACCTCGCAAATTATATCTAACGCCTTCTCTACGCACTCCTTTTCTTGTCTTTCCCAGAATCTTCTTGATAAAGCTTTAAGCGGAGATTCGCCGGTGCTTCTGATCGCTGACACAACATTATCTAAGACTGTAAGTGTTTGAAATGGCAGTGGAATTTGGAAGGTCCTTACGAGACCAATGGTATATATCTTATGAATAGGCCATCCAGTTATATCCATTCTATTGAAAAAAACTTTTCCGGCGTCTGGACTTAAAATTCCTGTGCATGTATTCAATAGTGTTGTCTTTCCAGCTCCGTTTGGACCTATTAAAATTGTAATTTCTTTTTCCTTGGCGCATAAGTTCACTCTGTTTACAGCCACTAATCCACCGAATGATTTAGTCAAATCTTTTGTAAGCAACATATTTTTCGTATCGTTCCCCAATCATACCACGCAAAACAGTTAGAAAAAAATAGGGATTTAAGTTTTACGAATAGATTGGTATTCTCCATTCCGTCTTACCCGTAAGGTACTTCCACGTTCCAGCACTTACCCACGTTAGCTTTCCCTCAATCTCCCTTAATACCCATATATCATAGTCTGCAAACGCTCTATCCCCGTTCTTGTCCAGTGTAAACCATCCGGAAGCTCCGAAGTGATTTTCAACGACTTTTGGCAACACTTTTTTCACGGCATCAGGGTCATAGGCATCAACTATGTGCAATGCTATCGCTAAATACCAGACAATATCATATGAGGCATACGCATAAGGGTCCGTCTCTCTTGCGAGAACGTTCTTAATATGTTCCCTCACTCGCTGCATCTTCGGATTTTCTCCTGGACTATATGTCGGATTTGTGAATTTAACATCCATCGCAAATCGTCCAGCTGCCTCGTTCTTTATCAGGGTTTCCACGTTGGCCGTAGAGTCGGAGCCAAACCACTTTACTTCCCTCAATGAGGGATACGTGGCAGCATCCGCCATATATATAGCAACTTCGTCAAATGAAAGATCGAAGATTCCTATTTCATCCTTCGGAATGCCCTTTTTCAGAAGAGCTGTTAATGCGTCATTTAAGGTTGCAGCTTGTACCGTAAAGGACGTTAGCATTGGATCGTATCTAATGCCATATTCGTCATGACAGATTATTCCTCGCTTCTCGAGTTCAGCTTTGACAGCGTCATGAAATGAATCTCCCCATGAATCTCCTCTCCACGTTGGAATTACATGTCGGACCCCCGCTGTAACCATAAGTTCAACTATTGGCTGGCAACTCTTCAAACTATGTACAATATTTCTAAATATATAGTCATCCGGTATTGCCAAGGCTGCTGAAGAAGACATACAAGATATTTGTAGCAGCTTATTTGCATCGGCATATGCCTTGCATTCCTTCAACTCACTGCTCGAGGTCATCTGATGGTAGATCAGCACTCCCTTGCCATGCCACATCTTGAGTTTACTTAAAGCAGTAACTGGATCCGTAGCGGTATCTTCAAATATATACTTCAGCCTCCAACCAGCTCCTATCTCCTCTAACCAAGCATTTACGTCCTTGACAGCCAATTCAGCGGCAACCTTGGAATTCTCTCCGTAAGTTGTTAGCGCTCCAGAGAGTGGAACTAGAACCACTATGGTTACGTCTCCAACAAGCCCGTGTATGGGTGGCGTAACTAGCATACCCAAAAGCCCATATCCAACTCCGAATCCTATTAGTAGGCCTAGTATAAGCAGTCCTATTGCAACTTTTGATATTATAGGAGACATATACATCGGAAGTTTATTGCTAGAAAAGCTTATTTAAAACTTTCGCCAAAAAAAGATTGCGAGTTAGGGTAGCGCGCGCGAGTTAGGGTTGTCAAAAATGGGATTTACCTTAGTTGAAGATGCAATAATCTATGCATGTTCACTAGGTTTACTTGCATATGGGATAAACCTAATATATATTTGCACAAAAACATTCAATTTCGCGCATGCGTGCATGGCTACATGGGGACTTTATGTTATATTTTCCGGGGTTGCAATATTCGGAGTAAATCCCTACTATTTTTTGCCGTTAACATTTTTATTTGGAGCTTTGCTTGGGGTAATTTGTTATGCATGTATAAACGGGCCGCTTTTAAGGCGCCAAGCGGCGGCGGTTACTTTAATGATGTCTACGTTAGGATACGACCTTATATTATATTCCAGCATACAGATATATAACGATTTTTTAACATATGAATTTGGACTTTATCCTAGAATGATAAGCATGAGAATGTACGATTTCATAATGGGCGGAGTGCGAGCAGGGACAGTTATAGCAATTGTTTTGACAGCTGTAACACTCATACCGCTTCACCTTCTTATATCTAAAACGAAGCTTGGAATTGCAATTAGAGCTACCGTAGAAAACCCTTCATTAGCAACCTTATCAGGAGTAAAACCCGACAAAGTATATTTAACGGCGTGGATAATTGGAGGAGGATTGGCATGCCTAGGTGGAGCGATGATCTCGATGGTTCTGATAGGAACTCCAGTGATGGGATGGCTTATTATAATATCAGTGTTCGCATCCAGCATAGTAGGCGGATTAAACACTATATATGGTGGTATTATGGGAGGGCTTATAATTGGTTTAGCAGAATACCTAGGTAGCTATCTACTTACTGCACCACTTGGATCTTGGATATTACAATATAAGCCAGTAATTTCGCTGGTAGCAATGTCAATCGCATTAATAGCATTTCCGAGAGGATTAGTGGAGATCGGAGGAGTACCATTGGCCGAAAAGCTTAAAAAATTGATCACTCCTTCCAAGAGGGAAGAGATATGATTCCCCCGGTCGTATACTTAATTTTGAGCGTGTTAGCAGAATTTGCTATATTCTCTATAGTTACGCTTAGCTTGAACTTAGAAGTTGGACATACCGGAATTGCTCAATTTGGAAGAGTGTTAGCGGTAGAAGTTGGTGCATTCACAGTAGGTGGATTGTCCAGCAGATTATTGGCTTTGATCCTGGGATTTCCGGCTGGAGTAGAGTACGCCGACCCCTTGCGTAACTACGCTATTGTGGATGAAATTAATAAGGCATTGTCTGGGAATGCATTGGGGTTAAGTTTGGGGTTAAGCTATTTCGTTATATCGCTGGTATTAGCAGCAATATTTGGTGCATTGGTCGGATGGGTGACCTCCAGACCGGCTATAAGGCTTAGAGAAGCATACTTAGGCATATCTCTATTGGCATACGGGGAAATGCTTATGTGGATAGCATATAATTATCAGCCATTGGTTGGCGGTACAATAGCTGTCGGCGTTCCAGACCCTCTCAGAATAATTCAAGTGAAAGGCGGACCTTATGGTGGCCTTTATAGGTACGTTACAATAACATTCATAATGCTTGCAATCGCCTTGTTGACCTATTTTTTCGTTGAGAGGCTTGTAAAGTCCCAATTTGGGAGAACGCTAAAAATGCATAGAGATTGCGAGATTGCTGCATCCGCATACGGCTTAGATTTGGTTAGGACGAGAACCATGAGCTTGATCGTGGGATCTACTTTGGCTGCGCTTTCCGGAGCATTATACGTATTCTATGCCGGGGCATGTAATGCAAGCGCTTTTACTAGGCTTACTTGGACATTTTGGCCATGGGCCTATATGATGCTCGGAGGGATCGGCAACAATCTAGGAATACTTGCAGGAGTTCTCATATTCTTGACAGTGAGGGTGTTGATAGTGCAATACAGGTTCGATCTTGCGGTAGCTCTGCGTCTACCATTCGACCCAATATGGCTTGAATACACTATAGCTGGATTGGCGGTAATACTTATAGTCCTATTCAAGCCACATGGACTGATCCCAGAGAAGCCGGTAACCACATTACCAAGAGATAGAATAAAGAGGATATTGAAGTCAGTTGGAGAAAGAATGGAGGGAAGATAGTTATATTAACCAGAAACTTACAAAAATATGAAATGTATATTAAACTTCCTTATCGTAGTAACTGAAATTCACCAGAGGTGATGTACTCAAGATCATTAAGGCGCCTGACACCTTGCAAAAATCACAGATAATTGTTAACTGTGCAAAAAGCATCGCTCACACGAAATCGCAATTTTCGGAAAAAAGGCCAACGCGCTCCTTACAAGAGGTGTCTGATCTACATCATCGAAAAAGTTAATAACTGTATGTTTTAAAATATATTTTTTGTTAACGCAGGACAACTTTGAACATATCCTCAACTTCACTTTTATTTTCTCCTAGGAACATTCGATTGAAATACCTTTCAGATACCATCAGCAACAATCCAACTCCTCATCGGTATAGCGCATTATTCCGTAGGTTTCGTTGATGTAGGCAAAAGAAAAGATATAAAACATGAACTTACATCTATCTCTTCTAAGCTTTTTGCAGATTCTTGATTTCTTGGAAGATGTGATCTTTAACTACCACGTCTAGGGCTCTCGTCATCTCATCTGCGATTATAACAAAGGATTACAAAGTAGCCTCATGGAAATGGAAAGCTTACCTAACATCATTAAAGAAAGCCGTTAACAGCCGGGCGACCGTAAGCAACTTAATGAAAGAATTAATTACCCACCCTGAGATAAAAAAGAAGGCAAAAGACATTGCAAAAATTCATCCCAAAAATTCTTAACGACGTATTACCAAATCCAAAAAATATTAATAACTAGATAATGTGACCATATTTTCAGTGGAGCCCATGATAAAATTCGGTTTGATTATTTGTGGTCCCCCACCATCCGAGTCAGTTAGGCAGGGGACATTAGCTGAGAAGTATGGATTTGATTCAGTGTGGGTTCCCGACCACTTGGTGGATCTAGATGGTTGCAAAGTAGATCCTTGGACCGTGCTCGCTAGCATCGGTATGAGGACTCAGAAAATTTTCTTATGCCCAGGCGTGACAGATATCTTGAGGTGCCACCCAGCTAAGACGGCACAAATAGTAGCCTCGCTCGATGAATTGACTGGCGGAAGGGCTGGACTGGGGATAGGCGCCGGCGAGGCCATGAACATTATACCCTATGGAATAGCATGGGAGGAGGCGAGCGTTAGGATTCAGCGCTTGAAAGAGGCCGCAGAAGTCATCAAGTTGCTGTGGTCTTCCTCAAAGGACAATCTAGTCAATTACGCTGGCGAATATTACCGCTTGGATGCAGCTTGCTTGGATCAGGCTCCTACGCGGAGGCCTCACCCGCCGATCTATGTAGGCGCGCTAGGATCATCACGCACGCTCAGATTGGTTGGCGAGCTAGGAGATGGCTGGCTTTCATGGATATGCACCCCTGAGCTGTTTGAGAAGAGGCTTAGGGTCGTGCATGAAGGCGCAAGTAAGGTAGGCAGGAGGGTAAGCGAGATAGACGCAGTTGTGTGGCTCTATGTAGCGGTCTCTGAAGACAGGAAAGTCATAAGGAGAGCGATGAATGTGGGGAAGGCTCTCCTAGCAACCGAACGGAGTGTATTGAGGAGCCTAGGTCTCAAGACTCCTCCGCCTAAGTTCTCAGCTCAATACGTTCTAGCCTCACATAAGAGTCTAAGTAATATCGCAGAACTAGTGAGGGATGTACCAGACGAGGCCGTCTATAAAACGGTTGCTCTGGGAAGTGCCGATAATTGTATAGAACTGATCGATAGATTCGTTCGTAGAAAGGCGACTCATATAGCAATTAGAGATCTTGGTCCTAACGTCGAAAAAGATTTAGAGATATTTGCTAATAAGGTAATCCCGTATTTTAAGGAGCTAGAAGAACGGATATAATAGCTAAAGATAGTCAGAGCGGATATTCCTAGGGCTATCGAAGCGGGGGTTCAGATGGCAATTTCCTATGCTGGTGCACCTAGCCGATCGAAAAACAAATAATTGTGCAATAAGAGATACCGATGGTCAAAGGCGCTAAAGGTGTTAAAAATGTCAGAAAACGTAGTTGTTATAGAAGGTGTTAGGACTCCATTTGGCAGATTTGGAGGTTCGTTGAGCAATTTCGACATCTATGACCTAAGCGCGATGGTTATGAAGGAAGTGCTGAGACGAGCTAATCTAGATAGCAGCGTGGTTGATGAGGTTTATTGGGGTGTGGGGGATACGGCCCAATGCAAGGACGTTTATACACCAGTTGTAGCTCGACAAGCGTTGATTAAAGCGGGGTTGCCCCCTGAAACCGTATCCTTAAGTCTTGACAGCGCTTGTTGCGCCGCCATGACAGCAACCCAGTTAGCGTGGAGAGCCATTAGGCTTGGCGACATAGAAGTTGCTATCACTGGCGGAGTGACAATGTTCAGTCAAGAGCCTCTCATTCTCAGAAAATTGCGGTGGAAAGGTAGCAGACTAGGACATATTCTATTAGAGGATCCTTTATTCATGTTGGGCTATAAAGATTACAATCCAGTTGCTGTTGACACGGGCGAAGTGGCACTTGAACATGGTATTACTCGTGAGGACCAGGATAGATGGGCCCTCCATAGCCACCAAAGGTATGGTAAAGCGTGGAGGGAGGAAAAATTTAAAGACGAGATAATGCCGATAGAAATTCCTCAAGGAAAGGGAACTATAAAAGTTCTCAATATAGACGAGCAATATAGGCCTGACACCAGTCTAGAGAAGTTGGCTAAGCTTCCTACCATTTATGGAAGCCCCACCATTACTGCTGGAAATGCTCCTGGCTTAAATGACGGCGCAACAGCCCTTCTAGTTATGAGTAGAAGAAAGGCGGAAGAGCTTGGTTTAAAGCCACTTGGCACGATTGTTACTATGGCAAGGACGTGTCTTAAACCAAGACTACTTGCTGAGGTACCCGCTAGGGCTATCGAGAAGTCTCTATCACAAGCAAACTTGACTTTAGACGATATGAAGCTAGTAGAGATCAATGAAGCCTTCGCCGCTCAACCCCTAGTTTCAACCAAGATTTTAGCTGAAAGATATTATGATGACGACAAGGGAAAGCTTGAAGAGCTCCGAGAGAAGACCAATGTTAACGGTAGCGCAATCGCCATAGGGCACCCTAATACAGCTAGCGGCGCTAGGTTAATAATGACCATAATTTACGAACTCAAAAGGCGAGGAGGGGGACTGGGCGTAGCGTCTATTTGCGGCGGTTTAGCGCAAGGAGACGCTACTATAGTTAAGTGTGATGCATAAAAATTAGACAACTAAGAAAAGTACGGGATATAAATGAGGCTTGAAGATATTAAAAAGTGGCTGTAATTGGATTTGGCACAATGGGCACGGGCATCGCGCAAACGCTGGTTCAAACTGGTTATGAGGTGATTGCAAGAGATATTGCTGGGGATTTATTAAAACGGGGGTTAGAAATCATCAAAAATGGTCCATTTGGCTTGACGAGGGCTATAGAAAAGGGTAGGATCACTAAAGAGCAGGCGGAGGCTACGATGTCTAGATTAACGGTGACGGTAGACCTAGTGGAGGCAGTGAAGGACGCGGATTTTGTAATAGAGGCAATAATAGAAAAATTAGATGCAAAAAGGAGGCTTTTTACTGAGGTGGATGCATCAGCTCCAAAATATACAATAATAGTGAGCAATACATCAACGTTAAGTATTACGGCGATGGCATCAGCCACAAATAGACCGGAAAAAGTGGCGGGTATGCACTTCTTTAATCCAGCGCCTGTGATGAAGCTGGTGGAGGTGATTAGGGGAGTGCACACCTCTGACGAAACGATTGAAACAGTAAAAGGGCTTGCGGAGAGGCTTGGAAAAACGCCGGTAGTGATAAATAGGGACATCCCGGGGTTTGTGGCAAACAGAATAGGGGTGCCGGGAATGCTTGAGGCAATACGCCTTTACGAAGAAAATGTAGCATCACCACGAGATATAGATACGGCAATGAGGTTAGGGTATAACTGGCCTATGGGCCTCTGGAATTGGCGGACTTTGTGGGCTTAGATGTGCTCTTGGATACGGCGGCGTCGATATACGAAGAGATCAGAGATCTCATGTATAAGCCTCCCATAATTCTGAAGCAGATGGTTAGAGCCAGACTTTATGGAAGGAAGTCAAAGAGGGGTTTCTACACTTATTAAGAGGGCAAAAAAGTAATCCATGTAGAGGAGTGCACCGGATGCAAACTATGCATTAACGAGTTTGGGTGTTCGGCCATCACATTCGATAAGGAGGAGAAGGTAGCCGTGATAGATGATGTTCTTTGCAATGGTTATGGTTTTCTGCGCCATATCACATAGTGTTCGTTTGGGTACTCGAGCGTCTTAATAAGTGTTAGGCGCAAAAGAACGTTCACTAAATACCGCTTTTCCCTCATCAACGCTTTTACTTACGTTCACAACCACGTCAGCGCCTTCACGCGCAAAGGCCAGAGCAGTGGCTCTTCCTATCCCACGTCCCGATCCAGTGACAACCACTACCTTACCGTCTAACCTTCCCATTCTAACCGCCTTAATTCTCATTCTTGATGGATGAAAATATGTTTTTAAAATTTAAAATTTTAGGAGTTCTTCGAGGCCATCAAAGGAAACCTGAAGACACTTGACTACCATAAAAT